>Ga0233380_1000317_pt1 | contig 26555 bp, 25 predicted proteins | sample ElkDunMinimDraft_9_FD_191541 | JGI IMG/M metagenome (GOLD analysis project Ga0233380, IMG submission 191541) | Fecal eukaryotic communites from dung pellets of Tule Elk in California, USA - Elk Dung F36 | ecosystem: Host-associated > Mammals > Digestive system > Large intestine > Fecal | place... | reverse complement strand
ATTCCCGGGGGGTGCCTGCGAGGTCGTTATACGCCTTGCTTCGGAAGTTCTCTTCCTTGAACATGTGCTGGAACATGTCATGGGTGACGCCGGTATTCTTGGCGATCTGCTCGAAGAGCGTCTTGCTCTCCTCATCCATAACTGCCGTGAGCGCCTGATCCCGCTGCCGGGTGGCGTTGGCGATCAGGAGATTGGAATCCACGCTACCGCGAGCCGCCGCGACCGCCGCGTCGTAAGCGGCATTGATCGAATCGACATCCTTTAGGGTGTCCATCTGGGCCTTCAGCTCAGGGATGAACTCGGCCATCTCCCGCAGCGCAGCGTTGTAGGCGTCCAGTTGCTCAGTACCGAACGCCTCCCCAACCTTGTCGGCGGCGTCGGCCAGACCCAGCAGCACCATGTCGGCTTGGCTGGCCGTGCCGTTGAGCACGCGCAGCACCGCCTCCAGCTCCTTGCTCTGCTTGGAAAACTCGATTGCCGAGTCAGAGCCCTCAAGGATCGCTTCAGCCATCTCACGAACGGTGTCGTTCTCAGCCGCCTCGGCGATGCCGCTGACCGCCTCCTTGAAGTCGTTCGCCTCGATCTCCCCGGCCCGGAACTCTGAGATCAGGTTGCGCAGGGAATCGACCTGAGCCCGAGCCGCGCCGCTGAGCGCAGTCTGGATGCGACCCACCACGTCGAACATGCCGCCGCCCGAAGCGCTTGCCAGTGCGTCAATGGCCTCATCGCGCGCCTTCAGCGACTTCTCCAGAGCGATCCGGGCTTCGGTGATGGTGCCCTTCTCGATGGTGCTGGCCCATGCCTTGTTGGCCCCGCCAGCGGCGTCGTAGGCGTTCTTGACCCGATCCACGACCTTGCGGTGCGCTTCCATCGACTCCGACGCCGCATCGGCCCCGGTGCTCCAGAAGGCGAAGGCAGCGGCGGCGGCGCTCAGCAGCAGGCCGATGCCCGTGCTGGAGGTCAGGGCCTTCATGGCGATAGTCAACCGGCCCACGGCCCCGGCCGCAGCCGTGGCAACGGGGATGTTCGACGCCATGCCCGCCTGCACCGCAAGCATGGAGGCGTGGGCGAGCCGGGCTTGGAAGGTCGCCGCCATGAAGGCGCTGCCCAGACCAAAGAGGAAGGGCACCAGCCGGATCGTGATGATCCCGGCCATCACCGTGGAGACCAAGCGGAAGTTCTCGATCAGGGTCGTCAGCAGGTCGATCAGCGAGCCCACACCGGCCGACACGCGCGCCACGAAACCTTGGAAGTCCGAAGACCGCATGGTCTCATTGAGCTGGACCAGCAGGTCATTGTAGGCGTCGATGAAGCCGTTCTCAGCGAACGCGAGGTTGGTGGCCGTCACGGTGTTCTGGAGGAACCCCATGTTGGCCGACACGGTATTCAAGGAGCCCGCGAGCTGCGGGCCAAACTTGCGCGTCAGTTCATCGGCGAAGCCGATCAGCGCGTCACTGCTGACCTGCCCCTGTTCCATCATCTTGATGAGTTCAGCCGTGGTCACGCCCAGACCGTCAGCCATGAGCTGGAGCGCGCCCGGCAGGCGATCCCCGAGCTGCTGGCGGACCTCTTCCATCTGGACCGCCCCTTTACTCACAATCTGAGTCAGGGCCACGAAGGTGCCAGCCATCTCCTCCATGGAGACCTTGTTGACGCGGGCCGCCTCGGCGACTGCGACAAAGATTTTCCGGGTGTTCGCGCCTTCGAGGTTGGTCCCCTCCGTGGCGACGGCGAACTTGGAATACTCCTGCGCCAGCGCACCGAACTCGATGCCCAGCCGCTCGGCCGTGCGCCGGATGAAGTCAAGCTCCTCGCCGGTCTTGGTCTGATCGCCGCCCATGACGACGTTGAGCCGCGAGGTCGCTGCCTCCAAGGTCTGGTAGGCGTCAATCACGCCGCCGAGCGCGCTGATGGCACCGTAGAACCCGGCGTAGGAGGCGATAAGCGCCAGCACCTCGCCCCGGAGGCGCTGCGTCCACGACATGGCGGTACGGCTCTCGCCGTAGAACTTGCGGATCGCTTGGGAAAACTTGTCGGTGGCGGTGGCCGCCTGCCGTGCAGTGTTGGCAGACCGTTGGTTGCCCTGCGCGATCTTGTCGGCGGCAGAAGCGGCGCGCGAGGCGGAATCGGCCAGTGCCTTGTTGGCCTGAGCTGCGGCATGTTGGATCGCCCGGACTCGGTCGAGTGCCGAGGCGCTGCCCTTGAGCGTGGCGGCGAACCGCACATAGAGCGCGTTGAGCTGATCTACATCGGTCACCCCGGCGCGCAGAGCGGCCCGCAGAGCGGCAAGAGCCGCCTTCTGCTGGGCATACTCGCCGCTGATGTTGTTGCTGGCGGTGAGGAGCTTGTTATAGGTCTCCACCATTTCGCGTGTCGGAACACCGACCCGGCCCATCTCCGCGCCGAGCGCCGCGATCTCTTTCCGGTTTGCTTGGAAAGCATTATTGATCTGGGCCATGGTGGACTGCTGCTGGCTGAACGCCTTCAGCAGCGGGCCGCGCGCCTCGGCCGCGAGCGCCGCCATGGACGCCTTGGCCTGAGACTGGGTGGCCTCCAGCTCGCGCATCGCCTGACCGGATCGCTCGACCCGATCTTCCACGCGCGCCAGCGTCTCGGCGATGTCCTCCTGCGCCCGGGTGAGGGCCTTCTGATCGCTGGCCGCTGCCTTGGCCGCAACGCCGAGTTCCTTGTACTCGGACTTGGCAGTCGCCAGCTTTGCGGCGGTCTCCGTTACCGTGCTGCCCGCCTGCTCAAGCTGAGCCGTGAGCGCGTCGATCCCGGTGTTGGCCCCGATGATGGCGGTCTTGGTCAGCTCCAGCTCTTGCTGCAACCCGGCCATCTTGCCTTCGGCCTTGGCGAGCGAGCGTACCGACGCCTCGAACCGGGCTTGGAAGGTCTCGGTGGGCTTGACCATGCCCTCCAGCTCGCGCGAGAGCCGCTCGAACCGCTCCCGGGCCTTATCGACCTTGGCGGGCTGCTGCGCGAGGCTGTTGGTCAGACGGGCTTCCGCCTTCACCAGCTTGTCGCGCTCGGCAACCGATTCGTTGAGGGTTCGGTTCAGCTCGCGCTGATCGGCCTTGGCCTTCTTGGCGGCCTCGCCCTGCTTGGCGACCGCTGCCCCGGCCTGCGCCATCTTGGTGTTCAGCTCGGCGGCCGACTGCCCGGCGCGTTCCAGCTCGGCGGCGAGCCGTTGGCTTTCGGCGGCGGTCTCGACCATGGCCTGCTGGAGCCGGTCGGATTCAGCCTGCGCCCGCTCGAACTGCTTGCTCAGGCTATCGCCGACCGAGAGGCCCTTGAAGACGCTATCCAGTTTCGTGAGAGCTTGCCCGAGGCGGCCGAGGGTGTTGTCCACCCCCGCCCCGGACTTAGCGAGGTCTTCCTGCTCGCCGGTCAGCGTCTCGAACGCCTTGGCGATGGTATCGACCGCTTTGGTAGCTTGGTCGCGCGCCCGGATGACTAGCTCAACGTCTTTGCGCGCGGTTGCCATGCTTTATTCCTCTACCTCTGGCGGGACCCAACCATTGTCGCTAACGACGTGATCTGGCGGGGGCCACTGTACCGTTTCGGCCTCGCTTCCGATAGAGCGCGGGACCGTCTCGATTGACAGCTTTTTCATGCGTCTCTCGAACGCCTTCCCGGCCTTCTTATCAAGGATCGAGCCGACGGCCAATTGGAGCAAGGAAAGCTCGGTCACGGTGGCGGAATTGCGCTGCTCAATAATGAGCAACGCTTCGTCTTCCACCATGCCGAGGGGGTATAGCCGGGCTTCAGGATGCCCGTTAGCGAGGAGAAGGCTTATGCGGCGTCGGATTCCCCAGAGCCATCCGTCGAGGCTCCTGTCAACGTCGTCGCGAGGCCGCCCGCCTTCTCCATCATCGTGGTGACGGCCTCCACCAATTTTTTTACTTCGGCCTCGCTGACGAACGTGTGTTCGATAGCAGCCATCAGGATTTCGATCTGCACGCCCGGGGTGAGCTTGGCGGCCATGTCGGTCGCGTCGGGCTCATCCACGGCAATGGCGATCATGGAGGCCGCGAGTTCCGGCATTTCCATCAGGGAGGTTTGGATCAGCTCGCCGACGCTCTTGCCGTCAAGGGTCCCGGTCTTGGCCTGCGCCCAGACCCGGCCAAACAGCAGGACCATGGCCGCGCCATGTTCGTTCATCAGCTTGGTGAGGTCAGCAAAGTTGAGCCCCCGCACCGTCACTGACGCTTGTGTCGGTGCGAGGATAACCGTGGTGCTCGGCACCACGTAGTCTTTCAGTCCCATGTGTCGTTCCTTTGTGTCAGGCAGGCTTAGTTGAAGACGGGATCACCGTTCATCAGGATCGCTTCACCAACCTCGGGCTTGAGGATTTCGAGGCTCAGCGGCAAGGTCTGCCACTCATCGCCCTTCAGGTTGAAGTCACCATTCGGGGTGATCTTAACGTAGGGGAGATAGTAGTGGAAGTTCTCGCCCTTCGGGTTCTTCGCCTCGTAGAGCATCGCGCCCTCGATTGGCGTGGAGCCGGAGATCACGCGCGAACGGGTCGAGCCGAGCACCGCGAAGTTCACGGTGATGTCGTCACCCTTCACGACGGAACCGCCTTCGAGGACGGTGATCGTGCCGAGGTTGGCGTTCACGGTGTAGTCGGTGCCAAGGTCCAGCTCGGTGCCACCAGAGGTGACAGTCAGCGTGGCGGCGTCGATACCGAAGTACCCGGCCGGGTTGGTGTCGGTCACGCCGAGCTTGAACTGCGCGCCGGGTTCCACGTCGGTGAAAGTTTCATCCTGCGCGGGGACCGGGACCTGAACCACGGTGTCCTTGGTGCCGAAGAAGAAGTAGGACACGTTCTCCGGGCGGATCGAGTCGGTGGTGAGCGAGCCGGTGCGGGTCACTTCCAGCGGCACGCTATCGTCCTTCTCGCGGATACCTTCATCCGAGCTGAAGTGATCGAGGTTTTCCGACTCGATGGTCAGCGAGAACTCCGGCGTGTTGCCGATGTAAATGAAGCCAGCCGGTTTGCGCGTGCCGGGCTTGAAGCGCGAGAAGCTAACCTTCCCACGACCAAGCGTGTAGTTCTGAGATTCCTGTTGTGCCATTTTGCAATCCTCGCAATGGTCGGTGGGGATACCCTACAAGTTTATCTCATAGGGCTTCGACAAGTCTTCCACAATCTCAAGCGTAATGTTGAGCCAGAAGTACGCCTTAGACGATATTTCATCTGGTGGTCGTACCACACCCGCGCCGAACCGCAAATCGGTGACGTGATTACCGAGGCCGAGGATGTCGAAGTCGCGATTCCGGGCCTTCTCATAAGCGAGCCGGACCTTGGCTGCGGCCATGAGATAATGCGCGGGATCGGTGGGGTTCTCGAAGTCGTCTTGGACGAAGCCCTGAAGCAGCAGCTCCCAGTCGCCCGTGCTTGCCGTGCTGTCCGGGGCGCTGCCGACCTGCTCGACGGGGATCGGCGCTTCGAGGATCGAGAGCAGCACTTCGGGATCGTCGTCACCGTAGATTACTCGGCCCCGAAACACCGCGCCCTCAAGGGTCTGCGGCGGGACATTGGGGTCGTACTGATAGACGGTCTGCTCAAGCGTCTTCGTGAGGTTCTGAAGGATACGCAGGCGCAGGGGTGGCGGGAAAGGGATCATCGGGTCCTCAAATCAAAGAGCCGCTGGAACTCTTCAGCCAGCTTCTCGGCGGCCACGGGGCTTACGTCTTGTGCAACACCTTCGCCCTCATTGTCGAGGAAGACCTGCTGCACGGACGGGCCGTAGAGCAAGTACAAGCCGTTCGCCATCCGCACGGCGGTGCTGCGGTTGCGGAGCGATTCGCCCTTCGGTAGCCGCACCGCGAGGCCGAAGTTGCCCTTGGTGTCGGCATTGCCGCGCAGCCGGATCACGAACGCCCGGCGCAGGTTCTCGGTCTTGCCGTTGCGCTTCACCTTGACCTGCACGCCGACCTGCTTGTCAGCCAACGATCCGGTGACGAACCGTGCAAGGCTGGTGGGGCGGCGGCGCGCGGTGATCGCGGCTTCCGGCTTGCCCCTGCTGGCGAGGCGGCTGACGAACAGGCGCTTGGAGCCCGGGTTCAGGTACGACTCGGGGAAATTGATCTGCGCGAGGATGCGGCGCGCGCTATCGGTGCGCGTGCTCTCGGCGGTCTTGTTGACAGCCTGCACGGCGGCCAGTGAAATCTGGGGCGGCAGATCGGCCAGCGCGCCAAGGTGCTCCAGCCCTTCGACCACCACGAGGTAGTTGTTCCGGGCCATGCTAGAGGCTCGCGGCGATGTAGAGGAGGAAGAGCACTGCGGCCAGTGCGGAGAGCTTCGCGATCACGGTCAGCATCGGCATGTCAGTCCTCGCGGAAGAGCAGACCAGTGAGTTGGTTCTCGGGAACCTCGGCGACCCGCACGGTGACCGTCAGGCCGTCGTCAGGCAGGGTCACGCCGAGCCGGTATGCTTCTGGGCGGCCGGTGCCGCTGTGCGCGGCGCTTATGGTCACGTAGCCGCCACGCTTGGGCTCGCGGACCTCTGGCACCCAGAACACCAGCCGGGGCGCTGTGTCTTCGTTCTCGGCCGAGTTGAGGTTGGTCCCCTTCTGGTTGCCGAGCAAGACGAACTTCGTGTGGACGCGGACATGACACGGCACCGGCACGGGGTCCACACCCGGAGGCACGTATAGGGCACGGACCCGCATCTCGCGATGCAGGTCCGCACGGGCTTGGGCCTTGATCTCTCGAAGGCCCATGATCTTAGACCAGACCGCCGTCGTCCGAGCCAGCGGGGTTGCCGTTGGCATTGGCCGTGGTGTTGGCCCCGGGGTTGGTGCCGGTGCCGTCCTTGTTGCCGCCAGTACCGGACGCGCCGACATTGCCGTTCTTGGCATCAGCGGGCGAGGCAGCGGGCTTGCCGACGCTGGCGTTGGCCTTGGCCGAGGTCTTGGGCGCAGTGGTGCCCTTGCCCTTGGCAGCGTCGAGGCCAGCCTGCGCGGCAGCTTCGCGGCGCTTGTTCTCTTCGGCCTGCTCGCGGTTGACGCGGGCGTTCTCGACGGCAGCAGCTTGCTTCTGCTCTTCCGTCAGGCTGGTCAAGGACTCGACGTGGGTGTCCTTGGTGTCGTCGGACGTGGCCTTGCGGATCGCGCCGAGACCGATCAGCTCATCGGCCTCTTCCTTCTTGTCGATCACCAGCACCGTGCCGGGCGCGATGTTCTTGGTGACCGGGCGCTTGGCCGGGGTGTTGGCAGTTTTGGCAACGCCGGGCTCGACCGTGACGGCGAGCGTGGCGAGGGTGACGTACTTCTGGCTCATCTTCAGGTTCCTCGTGGATGGGATGACCGGGAGCCGTGGCCCCCGGCAGGCGGAAGCTGACCGAAGCCAGCGACCGGGATGCTTACGCGACCACGCGGGCGCGGAGCGTAGCGTTCGGGTTGACAGGAACCATGAGCGGGGCCGACTGGTTCATAATGAACGTCGCGCTCGGGTCCTGTTCGTTCCACATTTTCGAGAACACGGGCATAGCTTGGAGCTGCGCACCAATATCCTGAATAGCGCCGAAGCAACGGACGCCCCGGACGGACGGGCTAGTCAGAACGATGTCGCGGGGGTCCATGAAGGGAACCACGGTGCCATCGGCGTTCTGGTAGTAGTCCGAGTAGATATAAACGTCGAGGTTGTTCGACAGCTTACCGGCATACTCGACTTCGAGCCCTTCCTTCAGGCCGAGGTTCAGGTTCACGCCCGCATTGGACTTGAACTGCACGTTCATAAACTCGCGCAGCTCTTCGTCTTCCTGCATCACGTCCCAGACCTTGGAACCGATGGTCAGGCGATTGACCACGCCGCCGAACTTGGCGTTGCGGACCATCTGGATGAAGCCCTGAAGGGTCTTCAGGATCGACACGCCAGCGTCACCGAAGCGAGCACCGGCACCCAGAACCACCGAGTGGGCGGGGTCGCGGCCGAAGTCCACAATCGTCAGCGGGTAGGCTTCGTCTTCGAGGGTGTTCAGGCCGTAGAGGATCGCGTTCGCGGCCATCCACTCCCAGCGGCGCTCGATGGCGTAGCGGTGCTGGCGCTGAATGTCGGCAACAATGGCGTCATAGCGCTGCTTGGGGGACAATGGCTGCTGACGGCCCAGATCGCCGATACCGGCAGCGCGCCGGATCATGCGGGTGGCAGTCACCGGGTCCTTCGGCTTCACGTAGGCGGGCTTCACGACCGTGCGGCGTTCAGCGGCCGAATAGATCGGCTTGCCCTGAGCAGTGGGGACCACGAGCGGCGCGAGCTTGCGGACATCGCTGATCCGACCGAAGTCGATTTCTTCGGTGGTGAACTCGATCTGCTGCTGGAAGAAGTTATCCAGCCAGTAGGAGCTGGGGGGCTGCATATGCACGTCGTCAGCAAAGACGCCGAGCAAGGTGCGGCTGTCATAGATGGTGTTCTCGATCATTTTGTCTACCTTGCCCAGCGGGCTTTAATGACAATGGGGAGGCCGGGGTTACCCGGCCTTACACGTCGATGGCGTCAGAGTTGAACTTCTTCTTCGACACGAAGTTGGTCGGGGACGCGCCGCCCTCGAAAGCCGACTTCTTCTGCGCGTCGGTGGTGCCTGCGGGGAATACGAGGCGATCCATGTTCCAATGGCCCTGACGGTACACGTCCACGGTCGTGGTCTGCCCGGCGAGGGTGACAACTGGGGCCGTCAGGATGCCATAGGCGGGCTCACCGGCCACCCACTTGGTGATGCCATCAGCGTCACCGCCGACGACTTCATAAAGGACGCCCTCGAAGCTCTCGGGGACTACGACGGTGGTCGTGGTCGCCGCAGGAGTGTCGCCAAAGCGAACATCGTCATTGCCGCCGATAGACTCGGTGGCGAAGCCAGCGATGCCGGGCGCGTTATGCGGAATATTGCGATCATGTGCCATTGGGAAGCTCCCCTTGGTGGCAGGTTGAGAAACGAGCCCGGCGTGGGCTCCGGTTACTTATGCACGCTTCTGGGACTTGACACCAGTCTGCGAGCCGTAGGCCCCGAGGATCGAGGACACGTTGCTTGCCGTGTCGTCGCCGCCGTCGCCTTCGCCCTCGCCGCCAGCTTCAGCGCCGACTTCAGGATTGCCCGAGCCCATGGCGGCCTCGAAGTGGGTCTGCTGGCGGGTGGCCGTGGTGGTGGCACCGACACCGGGTGCGGTGGCCGTGGTGGTGGTGGCAGCAGGAGCGGCGGCGCTCTCTTCCGGCAGATCAGCGAGGAAGGCCACGATTTCTTCGGCCGACATCGAAGTCTTCAGCGCGCGGACAGCGGCCTTGGGGCGCTTTTTGCCGTCGTCCGAATCGAGGACGGTGTTCATGCGGGCCGTAGCGGCAGCGGTTGCTTCAGCAGTTGCAGCAGCGCGGCCTGCGGTCTCACCGGCAGCGTGGCCTTCGGTGTGGGCAGCGGTGACAGCGGCGTCGTACTGCTCTTGCGTGTAGGTAGCCATGTCTTCATCTCCGTTCAGGGCTTCATCGGCGAAAATCGCCATTTCATCTTCCAGAGCGCCGAGGCGGTCAGCAAAGCCGATCTCGATGCCGTCTTCTGCGTCATACGTCAACGCTTCGGTGTCGCGAACAGCTTGCTCATCCATACCCCGGTTCCGGGCCACGGTGCTTGTAAATACCGAGTAGAGCTTTTCGAGACGTTTTTCAATGCGCGCCTTGACTTCTGCTGGCAGGGGCTCGGCACTATTGCCATCCACCTTATGCTTGCCACGGAAAATGTAGGTCAGTTTGACCCCCATCTTCTCGTATGCTTTGGAGAAATCGACGTGCGCAGTAACGACGCCCACCGACCCGACGCCGCCCGAGCGGGTGACGATTCCATTGCCCTTGCCGGGTGCGCTGAAGATCGCATAAGCAGCCGAGTACGCGCTGTCAGCGGAGAACGCGCGCATCGGCTTCGCGTCCCGATTCTCGTAGATGAAGTCGGTCACCTCGAAGCACCCGGCGACCTCGCCGCCCGGGCTATCGATGACGAAGGCGATCTTGCTGACGTTGCTGTCCGCGAGACCACGCTTGACCGCCATCTCGATGTATTTGTACCCGGTCGCCCACCGGCCGTACTGATAGGGGAAGCGGTTGAGCAGAACCCCCATGACGGGGATTTGGAGCACGCCGTTGACGACATTGTAGGGCCGCAGGGCAGCGATCCAGCTATCCTCGCCGGAGCCCCAGAAATCATCGTCGTTCGCCGCGCCAGAGACCGCGTTGCCCACCATCTCGGCCGCGTGCTCGTGCCCGAGTACATGGGCCACGCTCGCCTCGAATAGCTCGATCTTGGCGGGGTCGATCAGCAGGGGGTTGGTCGATAGCTGCTGGAGCAAGGGTTGGCTATTCAGTGCTGGCATTTTCTTGCTCTCCGGTCTTCTCGCGCGGCTCACCCGACGCTGCGTTCATCATGTTGTCGTCCAGCTCCATGACCAGACCACGAGCCTCAAGCTCCTTGACCTCTTTCTCCCGCTGGATGAGGACCTTGCGCCAATCCTTGCCCTGCTTGGCGATCTCATCTTCGAGCGTCGAGAGGTTGTATTTCAGGCGCAGCGCGGCGGCTTGCGTTTCCTTCAGCTCATCCACCTGACCCATGGCCGCGCCGATCCAGTCGCATTGGGTGTATGCGTCCATCATCAGGGGGTCGTAGATATTGGGCAGGCGGGAATACTTCATGGTCTCCAACATGTTGTTGTTGACCATCTCCTCGAACGTCAGCCGCAGGATGTGACTGGCGAACCGATCCGCCACGCGGCGCTTGCGCACGGTCATCGCCTTGCGGGCTTCGACCATACCGGCGCGGGCGCTCGAATAGTTCGTCTTGCTGTAGTCCTTGGATAGCTGCTCGTAGCTGATCCCGAGGATCGCGGCGAGGTGGCGCAGCAGGCTTTGCTCGAACTCCACACCCACGCCGCCACCGGCACCGGCTGGTCGGAGCTGGAGCTTGGTGCCCGGGAACAGGTGAGGGATTTTCACGCCGTCGAGCTGTAGGTGCTTCGAGGACTTGGCATAGGCGGCAATCGCGCCGAGGTACTGGGCGGCGAAATCGGTGACTGCCTTGCCGGGACCCTGCGTGCCGATCTGGGCGTAGGCGGCCTCCGGGGGCAGCTCGCTCTCAATGCTGGCGGCGAACATGGCATTGGCGACGGCGTTCTGGAGGGTCACGTCGCGGAAGCGGTTGGTGATCTTCAGGGCCTTCAGCCCGGCCACGATGTCGCTGACGCCGCGCGTCTGATCGGGCCGGGTGGCGTCGTTCAGATAGATGACCTGCTGGCGGCCCCAAGGCTTGCGCGCGGGAATGCGCTTCCACTGGAACTGGTCGAGCGCCCGGTCGAAGTCGGACGGGTGGGCCATGCGGATGTGGTAGGCTTGGGCCGCGCCGTAGCGATCCATCTCGATGCCGCCCCGGATACGCTTGTCGGTGCCCTGAAGCTCATAGGGCGTCGAGAGCCGGTCGCAATCGACCATCTGGATCGCCGTGTGGACAGGCCGCCCTGCATCGCGCAACCACTCGGCCGTCGCCAGCACCTCGCCGCCAACGCAGTCGAGCCCCACGGCCATGCGGACGAGGCCCGTGAGGGTGTTCTTGCGCGAGGCGTCGAGCCAGTTGTTCGGCGATTCCGCGATCAGATAGAACTTGGACTCGAACTCCTCCTTGAACTCATCGGCCCACTGCTCATCGGCACCAGAACCGAGCACCGCCAGCTCCGGCTTCATCACGGGGAAGAAGTCGCTGCCGACGATGTTGTCCTTCTGGACGTTGACGCCCGACTGCACGAAGCCGTCGTTCTCGGCCATCTGGCGCACGCGGGCGTCGTTCGTGCCCTTGCCGGGCAGGATCGTGGCGTCTGCTGACTGGATGGGGGGCGACCACAAGCCGAGGTCGTCGGTGAAACGCTGGGCGCTTTCCAGAGTCCCCATAGCAAGGTCCCGGGAAGTTCCCGGGCCTACGAGGTTGTCGATCTGGGCTGCGTGGTCGGAGTCGAAGATTTCCATTAGATCATCACCGTGGATGGGCCGATGACACTGCCAATGCCAAGCTGCCGTTCAAGCTCTCGGATGTAGGCGAGGAGCTGGCCGCGCGTGGACCCCTCGTACTCGATCCGCTCACCGTTCTGATCTACGAAGACCTTGGCGCGGCGGCCCATGTTGAGATCGTGATAGGCGGCCCGGGCTTCGTTCAGCCAGAGATGGAGCTGTTGCGTGTGCGTCAAAACCACCATGAAAGTCCCCTACGCAAGCTCTGCCGCCAATGCCGAAAGATCATAGTCATCACCCGGCATATTGTCGAAAGGTTTATCTTCGACCTTCGGGTCGAAAACAAGGTCGTTCTCGGACCACTCCTTTGCCCACCCCTGCTGCGGGTAATCCCAGTCTATGTACTCGGCCATGATCGTGGGCAACAGGATGGCGCTCAGGCAGTAGACGAGCAGGTCCCAGCTTTCGTTCCGGTAACCCTTGGGATTGATCCAGCCCTTCTTGGGGTCCTTCACTTCCACGCACAGCTCGGAATAGAACGATGATCCCAGCCAGTCGGGGAAGTTTATGCAGCCGCCGCGCGGATCGACGCGATCCAGCATGGAGTTCAGCCTATCCTTCTGCATCTGGGTGTTAATCATCAGCACCGGGATTTCCCCGCGCGCCCCGGCGTGCCGGTCTTTACGTTGGCTGTCCGGGTAGGAGATCACGGCGCGCGGCGCGTTGTCGTTCGAGGCACCCTTGAGCAGCGTGAACCGCCCAGCCAGTGTGGGCTCCCAGAGGGCTTGATCGGCGTCCGACTGCTGATCGTCACCCGACCGACCGGTCTTGAGCCAGCGGACGAACTCGTAGGCGTTCGCCGTGAAGCCCTCACTACCGCCCGAGTCGCAGACGGTGTGCATGATCGCCATCTCGCGACCTGAGCCGTCGCCCAGAGGATAGGTCTTCTTGAGCACCTGTTTGACCAGCAGCTTCCAGTCCTCGGAATACGCCCCGGGATTGACCCAGAGCAATTGCGTGGGGTCGTCCTTGTCCCGGCGCGCGGACTTCTGGATGTAGAATCGGTCGATCACCCAAATGTCCCCACCGGGGCCGATCCCATGGACCTGCACCTCGAACCGGTTCTTCTGCAAATCGATGGTGGCGATCAGGAAGCGGACGCCCCACGGCACCACCTTCATGCCGAAGTCCTTGGCCCGGGCCTTGAGCTGATCGGGAATACGGGCGTTCGCCTGCGACTTGGGCAGGTAGGGGAGGCCCTGATCCACGTTGATGGTGGTCTTCAGGGCGGTCTCGCTGCCGCTGTCCTCGTATTCCTTCTCGGCCTTGAGCCAGTTCAGCCAGAGCGTCTTCCAGTCCGAGAACGCCGCGCAAACACCCTTGAGCCAGAAGCTCGCGATGTCCGAGCGGAAGGGCTCGCCGACGATCTCTTTCTCGGGGGTCCATGTCTGCCCGTCCTTCACCCATGCTGCCTCCTCGGCGTTCATGGTGTGCTTGCCCGGGCCTTCATCGCCCGAGATCGAGGGGTTGTGGGAATAGACCTGCCCGCAGTGCGGGCACGCCATGGTCACCGCTTCCGCTTGCTCCATCTCATCAGCGCTATCGTTCGTGCTCAGCAGGTTGAAATTGGGCTCGAAGGCGTTGTGGCACGAGATGCAGTGCCAGTAGAAGAGGCGGCGGTCACCACGGTTGTAGAGCCCGAGGATGCCCCCCGTGGGCGGCGCTTCGTGCTTGGTCTTGCGCTGCCACTTGGTATTGGTGATGACCTTGCCCGGCGACGACTCGGCGGCACACATGCCGTGGGAGCGGAAAGAGGTGGCGCGCTTGCGGGCCAGATCGAAGGGGGAGCCTTCCCCGTCCACGTCCTCGACCATGCGGTCATAGTCCGTCAGCCATAGGCGGGGCACCGGGCGGCCGGAGAGCTGGTTGATGGTGGGCCAGCTCAGCGTCAGCAGCATCCCGCTCTGGTACTTCTTGTCGAACGTGTTGTCCGCGTCTCGCCGGGCGATCAGCCGGTCGCCGACCAGCGGCGTGTGGCGGTGCAGGCGATCCACACGGCGGATGCTGAAATCTCGCGCGGTGTCCTGCGCGGTCTGAATCAGCATCATGTCGGCCGGGTCGCAGATGACCGAATAGAGCTGCCAGTTCAGGAACATGTCGGTCTTGCCGCACTGCGCGGGGCCGACGAAGATCATGCCCGTGTACTCGCGGTTGTTGAGCACGTCCATGGGCTCGGTCAGGTAGGGCGTCATGCTGTTTTTCCACGGCCCCACATAGGACCCTTGGTTCTCCAGCTTGCGGTACTTTTCCGAGGCTTGGCTGACCGACAGGCGCTCAGGCGGGCGAACGCCCGCAGCGGCCGAGAGCGCGATGGCTTGCAGCGTCTTAAACGAGACCTCCAAAATCGTCCTCCTCTTCTTCCTGCTCGGGCTCATGCTGGCCCATGGACGACGGGGTTTCCTTGCCCTCGAACTGGGTCACCAGCGAGGCGTAAATCTGGGCTTGCAGCTCATCGGTCTTGCGCACGAGGAAGGCATACTGGGCCGGGGTCACCCCGATCTCGCGCTCCATGTCGTCGGTCCAGAGCTGGATGGCAAACTTGATCGCTTGGAAGGTCTCGCCGAAGGCGGTCATCACGTCTTCCGTGTGCCATAGCTCCTTGGCGTTGACCTCCCACTGCTGGCGCTTCAGCAGGGCCGACCAGTAGCTCTCGCGCAGGACTTCCGGCAGGTCGTCCTTCTTCAGCTCCTTGAGGTACTTGGCGATGTCAACCTGCGGCTTAATCAGGTAGCTCATGGCCTCGGCCAGATCGTAGACGATCAGCGCGCCGACCTTGCGGCTGGGGCAACGCGCGAGCTTGACGCGCACCGTGCCGACCGAGGATCGCAGCGCGGCAGCGAGCCATGTGGCGGTGACGCCGTTGCCGACATCGCCGATGTCTAGGTGCGCCGGGGCCTTGCCTTGCGCCTTCAGGGTCTCGCGCAGCTTCCGCTCGACGGAATCGCGGTGATGACGGGGTGCCTCGGTCATGCGGCCATTCTCCAGTATTCGCTCACGCGCTGGGCCTCTTCGACCCGGACGCGGACGTGATCGGTAATTCGGTCTTGGGTCATGCCCTTGGTTTCCAGCACGTCGGCCATGCGCTCATCCACGGTTCCCTTCGCCAGCAGCCGGTGCAGGATCACCTTGTCTGCCGTCTGGCCGGAGCGGTGCAGGCGCTTGATGAACTGCTGGTATAGCTCTAAACTCCAAGTCAACCCCATCCAAACTTGGATGTTGCCGCCATGCTGGAAGTTCATGCCGTGCCCGGCGCTCGCGGGGTGGGTGAGCATGAGCTTGATGCGACCGGCGTTCCAGTCCCGGGTATCGTTCTTCCCTTCGCCGAATACTCGGACAAACGGGTATCGCTTCTTAATGGCCTGCATGTCAAACTTGAAGCTGTAGGCCATCAGGATCGGCTGGCCCATGGCCTCGGTGATGATGCTGTCCAGCAAGTCGAGCTTGGCCGTGTGGATGGCCTCAATCGTGCCGTCGTCCCGATAGAGCGAGCCGTTGGCGAGCTGGAGGAGCTTGTTGGTCAGCACGCCGCCGTTGGCGGCCTCCAGATCGAACTCCTCCAGCACCATCTCTCGCTCGAAGCGCCGGTATTGTTCCATGGCTTTGGGGGGCAGCGTGCAGTAGTGATCCACCGTGATCCGGGGCGGCAGCGACAGGTAATCCTCTTCCTTCAGGCTGAAGAAGACATCCTTGATCGCGTCCATGATGTCTTCCTCGGCGTTGCGCCGGGGATAGTGCTTCCGCTGATCGAGGTCGTAGTAGAAATACCGCTCAAGGAAGGCGCTCTTGCTCTTCTCCAGTCGGGGGAACCGCTCATTGCAGTCGCCGATGAAGATCGGCCCCCAGAGGTCGATCAGGCCGTTGACAGCCGGGGTCCCTGATAGCTCGACAACGCGCTTGAACTTGTAGCGCATCTTGCGCAGGATTCCGAACTCGCTCAGGTTGCGGTGCGCGGCCACCGTGCCGTCCTTGCGCTTGGTCGGCGTGGTTCGCTTGTTGCCCGCTTTGAGGCGGCTGGCCTCATCATAGATCAGCATGTCGTAGTCGAACTTCAGCGACCCCAGATACTTCTGGAGCCAGACGATGTTCTCGCGGTTGATGATCGTTACGTCGGCCGGGTATTCGAGCGCCGCCTTGCGTTGCTCCAGATCGCCGGTCACCACGCGATAGGTCAGATGGCGGGCAAAATCCCACTCGGCGATGGCGTCGGGCCATGTGTCCTCGGCGACCTTCAACGGGGCGACGATCAGGGGCCGCTTGACTATGCCGTCGTTCATCAGCCGCACCATGGCGCGCAGGGTCGCACCGGTCTTGCCCAGACCCATCTCGGCGGCGAGGAAGACGAACGGGAGATCGTAAATCAGCTCGCTCATCCAGCCCTGATAGGACCGGAAATCGCGAAGCGTGCGGATCACACGAGGCGGGCCTTCGATAAGCTCGATGGCCCGGAGATCAAACGGGCGCTTGGTGATGACTTCGCCAGTTTGTTTGTCGGTCTTGGCCATATTAACCCTAGGATTTCACACGCATATTCGATGCTGTCCACGAAGTATGCTTCGCCGCCGTGGGCAAGTATCCGGTCACGCTCGCGCGTCTGGAGCGTTGACCCTCTCGGGATTTTGCCCGGCCGCTTGAACTCGATAAAAACCACCCGTCCGTCCTTGATGAACAGCCGATCCGGGGCTCCTCTGCGCCCGGGATACTGGAGCTTGCGGACGAACCAGCCCTGCTCTTCGGCGACATGGCAGACCGGACCCTCGATAGCGGACTCAAGCAAGAGCTTCGTCCAACTTCTTCAGATGCTCGGATAGGGTCTGGCGGGCAACAATGTGACCTGACACGGAGACCTCGAACGCCGTCTCCTCGGGGTCGATGTCGGTTTCCTCTATCACTTTCCTCAGCCAAAGCCGGGATGCGGCCAGAAGCTCTTTGTCGGTCATAGCTAGTCCTTCATAAAGACCTTGGAGGTGAACCCGGCCGAGCCGAGCGGCAGATCGGGAAAGCCGTCGCGGGCGAGGCTCCACCATGGGTTGACGCCCATGCAGTCCTGAAGGATTTCCAGCTCCTCGGCCGCGCGCTCTTCCTTCACGAGCGCCACGATCTGGTCGTGGACGTGCAGCCGGATGTCCAGACCGTGGTCGCGCTTCGCGAGCTTGATCCCGTGCGCCAGCAGATCACGGCTGATGGCCTGCACCACGTTCTCGGTGAGCTTGCCGCCATGGGTGCTGATCCGGGTCCACTGGTTCTTGTCGTTCAGGCCCTCATAGGTGACCGTGGGCTTCTTCTCGCCCCATGGTGCCATGACCTCTTCGACCCGGGGCCGAACGTAGTAGAGGGGCCGCCCAGACGGCAGCACGATGAGCAGGAAGGGCGACTCCATCCGAAACTCGAACAGGCCCCACTTCGAGGGCTTGCCGGTCAGGACCACGCGCTTGACCTCGCGCTCGATACCATACCAGAAGTCGGGGACCTCCTCGAAGGTCTCGCGGAAGACCTTCACCGAGAGGGCTGACTGCTCTTCGGTGAAGTCCTTGATCCCCATGTTCCAAGCGTAGCCGAGCAGGCCCGTGGCCTCGATCTCGCCGGTCTTGTAGTTGGTGATCTGCTTGCCCGGCCCGAGCTGGTATCCGCAACCCAGAACACCGGGCTTGCTGATCGTGCGTTTTCGGCCGTCACCAGCCTTGTACTCGGCGTAGTATTCCTCGTAGGTGCCGCCCGGAAACAGGTGCGTGGCGAAGTCCACATAGGGGTCGCGCTTCAGCTCGAACACGTTCAGGATTTTCGGGCAATTGGAGACCCAGCCGAGCCCGCGATTTTCGATGGCGTTCAGATCGGCGTCGGCGAACAGGTAGCCCTCCGGTGCCTGCGCTGCCGGGCGAACGCCTGCCGCCAGTGCGTCCATGGGCTTGGCGTAAACCTGATCCATGGCTTCGGGGGCCATGTATTCGAGGTGGTAGGCCACCTCCTCGATATGCTTCTCCAGATATTTCTCGGGCTTGGCGAGGTTCTGGGGCTGGTAAATGCGGCCACCCCAGCGACCGGTGCGCTGAGCACCGTAGAACTGGAGCGTGTTGCGGATCACACCGGCTTCCCGGTCGGCGGCTCGCTGGAGCGCCGCATACTTGGCCGGGGCCGCCTTGGCGGCCTCTAGGCGCAGCTCCAGCACCCGCTGGAGGTCGTTCGCCTCATCCGCAGTGGCGTGCTGCTCGCCGAAGCCTGCGACCTCATCCTCGGACGCCGTGCCGTGCTGGGTGATGAGCAAGGGCTTGTTGCCCTCGATCAGCTCGCCGACGCTTACGCGCGCCCGCTCGATGTGGCCCTTCTGACAGTCCTCGAACGGGTATCCGCGCGCCTGCATCCATGGGAGGAGCTGGGTGGTCGAGCCCGGGTTGTCGAGCTTGGTGATCTCCTGCATCTGCCGCAGGCGATCCGCCTTGATGAACTCGTAAATCTCATTGGCATTGTCCACCATCTCCATGTTGATGGGGATGCCCGCTTGATTGATCTCCTGATCGATGAACCAGAGCTGCCATTCCTCGGGCGACGGGTTCCAACGCCTGATCTTATGATAGATCGCGCGCTCGGCCACCACGTCGGTGCAGTTGTAGCTGCAATAGCGCTCCCACTTATCGGGCTCCTGCCACCAGTAGACCCGGGTGTCCGGGTTCCGCTTGGTCGGCTTGCGAGGCTTGGAGAACACGCGCATGAGGGCCTTGCCCTCGGCATCCTTCTTCTGGTCTTCCGTCAGCCCGACAACCGCGCCAGCCTTGCCGAGCGAGCCCGGCAGGGACAGCGCCATCGCCATGACCATGGTGTCGCGCCAGCTCTTGATCCTGACCGGCAGCTTGAGCGTGTTCTGGGTGATCTGCATCTCGAAGGGTGCGTTCCACGCGAACTTCACGCAGTCGTCGTCCAGCAGCATGTCCTCCAGCTCGGCGGGCATGAGCTGCTGTTGCGCGTCCCAGTGCTTCACGGGCTCATCTGCCCGCGCGTAGGCCGCCATCAGCACCTCGGTGGAATCGTCCCGCGAGTACCGATCCGACCCGACATCAGACAGGTCGAGATCGGAATAGGTCTCGTAGTCGATATGCGCCCGCCAGAGCTTGCTCACGCTTAGGCGGCCTTCGGCTGTGCGCGTCGGACGATCTCGGTGATGTCGTTAACGAACGCTTCGGTCTGGGCCTCGGTGAAGTTCTGGGCCAGCCAAACCTCCGCTTCCACGTTCCATACCGTCCAACGACCATGCAGGAGGTGGTCGGCGATGACATAGGCGTGTTCAACGGGGACGCCGTGGTCCTCGCCGCAGCATTTCACGGGGCTGGTGTTGCCGTAGCGGGCATAGGGGTCGATTGCCATTGTAGGCTCCTAAAAGAGAGGGAAAGGCAGGGTGATGCGCCACCCTGCCCCCGGCGATCCTTAGACCAGATCGCTTTCGTATTCTTCTTCGGCCTCGGCCTCGGGCTCCATGCCCTCGGTGTCGAGATCATCCGGGCCGAGATCGTCATCATCGAACGCTTCGTTCGGATCGACCACACGGCCACCGGAGAAGGCCGGACCCTTGCGCACGAACTGGATCACCTTGATCTCGCAGTTGACGCGCTTGCCGTGCTTGTTGTCCTGCGCCCAGACGCGGAGCACCGCGTTCACATAGGCACCGGAATAGAGCTTCTTGGTGCCGCCGTTTTCCTTGGTCAGCTCCTCCCACTTGCCGTCTTCGTCCTTCACCCGGTCGATCAGGCCCGGCATTTCATCCGAGTTCGCCGAGACGTAGAAGCAGCCCTCGTAGCCGTCCCAGTTCTCCTCATCGCCGTCGCGCAGGTACACGAGGTTCGGCTTCAGCTTGGGGTGCTTCTTGGGGTCAGCGCCCCACTTCGCGACCTTGGCCTCCTCGCTGGCCTTCTTGCACTTGGCGAGGTTCGCAATGGTCTCGGCGGTGCCCTTTTCCATCAGGAAATTGGCCTTGTACTTGCCCTTGATGACCGCGCCGGTCTCTTCGTCAACCCGGTCCTTCGCGGGCTCGAAAATATCGGCAAATGAGAGCCGCACGTTGAGCAGCTTGAGCTGCCCGATCAGTTTCTTGTCTTCAGCCAATTGTCGGCTCCTATACTAGATCGTCTTCGGTGAGCATGTCGCGGGCGTTTGTGTGCGCCTCACGGCCATCTTGGATGGGCACGAGAGATCGGCCCGGTGGGTCTTGTGTCACGAACTTGGCGAAGGTCTCCTTGAACGCCTTCTTTCCGACCAGAGCCTCGACCTTGGCCGGGGATAGGACCTTCTGGGGCTCGTATGCCTTCTCCCCCAGCCACGCCCGGGCGGTGCTCTCGTAGGCACGCGAGCGCGAGGTGAGCACTTTGCGGGGACCCGCGCGCCCATCCACCACCTTCAGCAGCGGGGTCGGTTTGCCCTGCGCATGGTTGGCTAGGATCAGCTCGTGCAGATCGTCCAGAAACTTGATGAAGCTGCCCTTGTTGAGCCAGATATAGCTCAGGCGCTCGGGGGTCAGCTCGGCCAGATTGGGCAGGTCAGGCGGGTTATCCGGGTTGGCGTCGAGATCGGTGATCTCCATGCCGAACATGTCCAGTTTGTGGGTCACGTAGGCTGGGCACGGCGGCTTGACCACCGTCTCGCCGTCGATCACCGCCTTGCCGCCCTTGCGGGCCTTGCAGTAGCGGCACTGCTTTTCGCCGGGCGTGCGCGGCGCATTGGGGTCGCGCGTCAGCTCGGCCTTGATCTTCACGTCCTCGCCCCATGCGAGGAGATCGCTCATGGTCGTGTGCCAGTCGCCGCCGCCTCCCGGCGCGCGGGGCTGCTCGATCCTTATGTGGACCTCGACGCCATGGGGGTCCATGTCGAAGTGCTTGCCCGCGTAACTGACCCACGAGCCGAGCGCATAGAGCGATGCCTGCTCGTTCCCTTGGGGGTAAACGGGGATGCCGCCATACTTCCAGTCGAAGACCACGATCCGGCGCAGGTTGGGCAGGACAATGCACACGTCGGTCGTGCCGAACTGCGCAGGCCCCAGCCAAGGCACCAGATTGACCTTCTGCTCGACATAGAGCTTGGCATCGGGATCGAGGGCCATCATCTGCTCGATGAAGTCGAAGCCCTCGTACATCGAGACCATCATCACCTCATCATAGGGGATGACGTAGAGCTTGCCGCCAGCTTCGACGGTCGTCTCGGTGCCCAGCTCAATGTCGTGGGGCTCAAGCCCCGCCTTCAGGCAAACCTCGACCCAGCCGTGGAACACGGTTCCCTCGGCGGCCTCGAACCCAGCGTTGTCGGGCAGGCCCTTCTCGGCGTTCGGTGCCCCCACGCAGCGCAGATACTTGGATGCCCCTGACGGGCCGAGGGTGGCGTGCTCGCCAAACTCGGGGGTCCAGACCCACTCCTCAAAGAACTGCATGGTCAAGCGGCGTGTCCCTAAATAGTGCTGACGGCTCGCGCCCGGCTTCGACTGATCCACGCCATTTGTGGGTTCGACCCGCGCTTCACAAAGTCCCCGACCCCTCACGAGGCCGTCAGCGCAACACCACCGGGGGTTAGGAAGCCTACTGAAAAATAGACCCCCCGGTGGTGCTGATGGGTGTTAGACGAGCGATTCTTCGGCTTCGCCTTCTTCGCCTTCATCGGTGGCCTCATCAGCCTGCGCGAACTCGGGCTCGCGACCGGCTTCGTATTCAGCCAGATAGCCAAGGGCCTCGGCGAACAGGGTCGGATCGAGATCGGAAGCCTTGGCAACGCCGAAGTGGGCATTGATCGCCGCGACCTGCTCAAGACGAACTGCGCGCAGGTCTTTGTCCTTGGTCGAGAGATAGCCGCCGAACTTGGCGCGGATGTCATCGATAGTGGGGGCCTTGGGCTTGCCACCGGCAGGCTTAGTCCCTGCGGGCTTCGTACCGGCAGCAGCGCCAGCCGGTTTGGCCCCAGCAGCGGCCCCGGCAGGCTTTCCCGCAGCAGCGGCAGCTCCACCAGCAGCCTTGGCAAGCGGCGCAAGCGCCACGGTCAGCTTGTCGATAGAGGCGATGAGGGTGTCGATCTTTTCTTCGAGCATTGGAACTCCGATGGTCCGATGTTGGGGGGAAGCGAGTACCGGGCTTGCCGTTGTGCTTCTGGAACTAGACCTATCGGCCTAAATCTTGGTTGTCAACTCGGGCTTGTCTGTTTATGTTGCAGGCGATTTCGAGGACACTGATGACCGAAAAGCGCACACGTACGCCGAAGCCCCGGCAGCTCGATGAGCACGGCAAGCCGATCCCGTTTACCCGGCAGAAGTCCGAAGGGAACGCTCTCAAGAAGTTGATGGTTGAGGCGTGTCCCCCGGATGCCGTGACCGGAGCGAAGTCGATCCCCCTCCTCGCCAAGAGCGTCGGCGTCTCCAAACAAGCCCTCGCACATGCGATGGGCCGGAGCACTGTCACGCCGTCGCTCGCGCAGAAGATCGTGGATGTCGCTGACGGCCGGGTCTCCCTGTCCGATCTCGCACCTTTCATTTTCCGGTAAACTATGGTTGCGTCGTAGTCCCTGCGAAAGCTATATTAGTCTGACGCATAATACCTGACACGACGGACCAGACATGTACCCGGACTACACTGACCCCTGTTGGCAGGATGCCAACTGGCGCACGCAGACGCTCCTCCAACTGATGGAGGACTACCGGTTGTCTATTTCGACCGTAAGTGCCCTCACCGACACTAAATATAGTACCGTCGCTTGCTGGCGTAAGTCGGTGGCCCGTCCCATCTCCATCGCCCACCTCAAGGCGCTGATGTTCGAGCTTGGGCGGGGTCTGGTTTGATGGCGAATCACAAAGACACGCTCGTTCACTACGCCATCGGCAAAGGCGCGAACCTCGGCAAAGCCGTCAACAAGGTCTCCTCTTGGGGCACCTTGGTTAAGCTCCTCTCGAAGCCGACCGTCACGCGCGAAAAGCACAAGGAATACCTGAAGCTCCCGCGCGATGAGCAGACCCGGCTGAAGTCCGTCAACGGTTGGATCAGCGGCGCGCAGTGTCAGGGGAGCCTCCGGCGACTGGCAAACGTGCTCCCCCGCGACGTGGGTACTTACGATCTGGACTACCCGTGGGACAGCTTTTTCCCCGACATGAAAAGCGGCATCCACTGGCTCGCCCGGTTCGAGTGCGTGGTCCTTTCGACCCGATCCTCGACCGACGAAAACCCCCGATACCGGGTGGTGATGCCGATGAAACGCATGGTTCGGCCGGATGAGTGGAACGCTCTGGCCCGCATCGTTTCCCTGCGAATCGATTATGGCGGCACGCCGATGGAACAGGTGGACGTGGTTTCGTCACGCCGAGCCCAGATGATGTTCATGCCGACGATCTCGGATGACCAGAAGTACCAATTCCATCATAATGTAGGGGAACTGTTCGATCCTGACGAACAATTCGACTGGTTCGCGGAGCACCACGGCGATTGGCGCGATCTCTCGCAGCTCCCGCTCTACAAGGGCGAGGAGAAGCTGCGCAAGCACGCCGACAAAGCCGAGGACCCATGGCTGAAGCCCGGGATGATCGGGGATTGGTGCCGGGCGTGGCCCATTGAGGAGCTGATCGCCGAGCACCTGTCCGACAAGTATATCCCCGGCGACGACAAGAGCGGCAAGCCCCGCTACTCCTACACGGGGGGCGAGAGCGCCAACGGCGCGGTGATCGAGGACGACGGCCGCTTTCTCTATTCGTGGCACGGGTCCGACCCCGTGGCCGAGCAGCTTGTCAACGCTTGGGACCTCTACCGTATCCACCGGTTCGGGCACCTTGACGACAAGACCAACCTCGAAGCCTCGATCATGGACTGGCCCTCCTCCAAGGCGATGAAGGAGTTCGTCGCCACGGACGCCCGGTATCGGGAACAGCGCACTAAGTCGCGCTATGACCTCGGGGCCATGTTCGATGACGTGGATGTTGGGGAAGCCGACGCCGAGCCGGAGGAAAACCTATCCGCCGATAGCAGCGAGTACACGGAGGCCGAAAAGCCTGCGGACGACGATTTCGGTCTGTCTGACGACGATCTGGCCGCTGCTGATGGTGGTCACAAGGAGCCGCCCAAGGACAAGAAGGGCAAGGACAAGAAGGGCAAGGACAAGGCCGCCAAGAACCCGAACGCCTCGACATGGTTTGGTGAGGAGCTTGAGGTCAACAAAAACGGCGATCTGATCTCCAGCGTCCATAATGTGGCGGCTATCCTCTATAACGATCCGCGCTTCTACGGGAAGCTCCGCTTTGACGAGTTCACCGGGGTGGTCCGGGTATTCGGCGACATCGCGAGCCGGTCGGACAACGTGCCGACTCTCCGCTGTCAGGACAAGGTGTATGGTGACCGCTGGAGCCAGCGAGGCCATATAACAATTCGAGCTATCCTAGCTACGCCGAACGGGGCGGGTAAGGTTGGCTACGGCCTGTCAACGGTCTCTGAGCGTGACATCGCGGACGGCGTTGAGCTGGCCGCCGCGCGCAACAGCTACCACCCGATCAAGGACTTCCTCGAAGCCGAGCCGTGGGATGGGGTCGAGCGGATCGAGCGCATGTTCATCGACTATCTGGGCGTGCCCGACACTGCCTATGCCCGCGAGACGGCCAAGCTGGTGATGATCGCCTCGGTGGCCCGCATTTACGAGCCCGGCATGAAGTTCGACTACGCCCCGGTGCTGCAAGGTCGGCAGGGTGCGCGCAAGTCCACTTTCATCCGCACCCTCTACACCCCTCGGTGGTTCGGTGAGGTGGCGTGCGATCTGGGCGACACGCAGAAGGTGGCCGAGGCCATTTCCGGCAAATGGGGCAATGAGTTGCCTGAAATGACGGCGATGAACAAGTCCGAGGTCAATGACACCAAGGCGTTCCTGTCCCGGCAGGAGGACGTGGTGCGGATGGCCTATGCCCGCGAGGTCTCGGTCATAAAGCGGCAGGCGGTCTTCTGGGGCTCCACCAATGAGGATGTCTATCTCAAGGATCGCACCGGCAACCGCCGCTTCTGGCCGCACCACGTCGCCACGCACTATATCGACACCTCGGCTCTGGCCGAGGCCGTGCCGCAGCTCTGGGCCGAGGCTCTGGCGCTCTACAAGGCCATGCGCGCCATGTATCCCCGCCGCCAGCACGAAGACCTGCCGCTGATGCTCTCCGGCACCGCTGAGCAGCAGGCCAAGGCCGCGCAGGAGGGTGTTCGCGAGCAAACGCTGGATGAAGAGTGGTCGGCGATCCTGAAGGACACCTTTGACCAGCCGATCAAGCTGATCGAGTTCGCCAATGCCTACAAAGCGGACCCGGTTAAGCTGGCCGAGGGCATGAACCCCGATAACGTCTGGGTCAAGCGCGTCGTCTGCACCATTGTTGACGCCGCCGAGGCCCTGAACATCGTCTGGCCCCAGACGAACAACGTCACCTCGAAGAACTTGGCTCGGGCTCTGAAGTCCATGCCCGGGTGGGAGGTCGAGCCAGCGGCCCGGCGCAAGCGGTGGGGCACCGGGACGGCCACATGGTACGTCCGCGTGGACGCCGACCCCATTGACATCAAGCGTGGGTTCGTGGTCACGGACTCCCCGGAACATCCGCACCCAGAGTTCACGGGCGCGGAGTTCACCGAAGAAGACCTCGGCCCGGGAGACCCGGACGATGAAATCGACAACCTAGTTTAAGGACCAGACTATGCCTAACACCCTACCCGCCTTCGCCTACTGCTACATGGATCAGGCCATGTCGCAGTTCGCCACGATCAATCTTTTCACCGTGGTGACCGTGACGCTCGCCTCAGACGAAACCTGTTGGGTCGCCAGCATCGCGGATGGGTCGCGCCGGTACTTCTCCCACGAGCAGTGGAAGGGAATCGAGCAGCGGATGGGCGCACCGTTAGGGGTTGTCTCCCTGCGCACCGAGGTGTGACCTGACCGTGACGCCGCCGTGACCCGGGCGTGACAAATTATTCCCAAGCAAACAATGGGGCTTCAGCATAACGCTGGAGCCCTTTTTTCTGACCGCGTTAACCGCAAACCGCATTAGGTGGGTCGGTCAGCGGGTCAGTGCTAAACCCATGACTTACCGGAGCTTTTGGCGTTCTTGCCGCATTGACCGCGTTCAACCCTCCTAGGAGCAATCCATAACGCGCCGGAAACAGTGTGGTATGATAATACCACCCTCCTCCAGTTGTCTTGTTGGGGTTTTATATAGGTTTTAATGCGGTCAATGCGGTTTACAGGGAAAAAGCGTAACGATCTCAGGGGGCTAACGGTGACCGCATTAAAAAACCGCATTAACTTTTTTAATGCGGCAATGCGGTTTTTTAGGATTTAGGGTCTGGCCCAGCCTCCGCGAAAAAATTGGGGCCGATTTCCCGTGATGAGGGGGTGATCTCGTGTGACCCCCGGCAATCGAGCGACTGGGCGCTCAGGGGAACCCGTTTGCCCGTGTGACCCCCACAAAATCCCCCACACGGGTGTAATGTTGTAACATATGGGTCAATGACCCTGACCTAAAAACTGTCGAGGCCCGGGGCTCCGCGCACCC
>Ga0233380_1000316_pt1 | contig 26602 bp, 27 predicted proteins | sample ElkDunMinimDraft_9_FD_191541 | JGI IMG/M metagenome (GOLD analysis project Ga0233380, IMG submission 191541) | Fecal eukaryotic communites from dung pellets of Tule Elk in California, USA - Elk Dung F36 | ecosystem: Host-associated > Mammals > Digestive system > Large intestine > Fecal | place... | reverse complement strand
ACGCCGCCGAGCGAGGAGAGGGGCTGGCTTACCAATGCAATTGGCTGCTGGAAGAAGTCTCGACCTCGATCAACACGACCGCTGCGGGCGGGAATGCCAGCCTGATGATGATCAGCTAAACGGTGCGCGGGGCGGGCCCCGACCAACTCGGCCCAGATCCAAGTGCCGGCTACGCAGAAGGGTGGTGGAGCCGTGGCGATATATAAATCGACCGTGGCCCGTTCCAAAGCCAGGTCGTCCTATGTCTTTCCGTAATGCTTTGGGATAGCAGCCAGACGAAAGCTTGGGTCCTGGGATCAAATCGATGGCGGCGAAAAAATGGTATCTGACCGCGACCATGGCCGATGGTTACGTCAAAAGCATTGGTCCTACATCATCGCCATTCACCCATTATTGGCGGATCGTCGCTGAGCTTGGCAACGGGCGCACGGAGGTGTTCTGGGGACACACCAAGTCGCTGAAAGAGGCGACGAGCAAGAAGGCGGCGGCGGCAGACGCCGCACGACAGCGTGGCTGGGAGAGCCATGTATTCGAAGTGGTCGAGCTTGTCAGGTCCGCAGAGCCGCCGTTAAGCGACTGAAAAACGGCCGTGTCTGTTTCGCGGCCGAACTGCTGGGCACCGGGGGGCTGTTGCCCGCGTCATTCGTCGCTACCTGCCGCCCACTCTTATCTTCCCAATAAGCGCCAGCCCATGGGCGATGGAGGTCAGTTCGTTACCGCTCGCAATAGGGCTCGTTGCAAATCGCGCCTCGAACAGGCGATGCGCCGCCGGGGTCAAGGGTGACGCGCCGGTCAGGAACACATGATACCGTTGCTCTGGTGACGATAGGCTCGAGAGTCGCCCTGGAAGGCTGGCTGGCCGTGATCCGATCTGCGCCGTCCCCTGGAGGCGTGGCTGCAAAGATAATTAGCGTCTTTCCCGGGCCTCATTCTCTAGCATGGACAGCAGGCGTTCGGCCATTTCCGTCCCTGCTTTCGTCAAATTGCGCGGTCGTCGGTAGAGCAGCCAGGTAATGATGACCTGGTTGACACTTCCTACCAGCATAGCAGCCGTTTCATAAGGATCGCGCTCCGACGATATGCTGCCCTCGGTCATTGCCTGCCGAACCAAAAACACAATGACGCGAGAAAAGTCGTCCATGCTGTGGCGAAGCTCGGTCTCGTTGACAAAGACGCTTGGCCATATCTCCAAATAGAGAATGCGCGCCCACTCTGCATGTTCTCGCGCGTAATCGGCGGACATGGACAGATAAAGCAGGATGCGCTCTCGGCCGGTCAGCTTGTCGGCCACGGCGACGCGATAGCTTTCGAAAAATTCTGCAAGATGTGAAAGCGGCACATCGTAGGCCAGATCTTCCTTGCTCTTATAATATTCGTAAAGCGTGGAAGTGGAGATGCCGGCTTCCGCGGCAATGTCTGCTATGCGTACCCGGGATATCCCGTCGCGAGCAAATACCCGCAGCGCGGCGCCCATGATCTGTTGTTCTGTTCGCTTGCTGCGATCCTGCTTCTTTTCTGTAACCCGCTTGGGCCGATGAGAAATCTGATCGAGCAAGGCGTCCCATTCGCTTAGTGGGCTGCCTTCCGCAGCCGCTGTCTCCTGACCCAATTCCACATCGCTTATATCCGACGGAATCTTGATTTTCCTTTTTGAGCTCATCGTTCACTTTCGGACCTAGGTGCGTGCGGCCAACTGCCGGTCGACGTCGAGTCATCTCTCTAGCAGTGCCCTTATGGCCGACCAAGTATCGATTTTTTATGATGGGAACAATCACGCGCCCTATATAAAACAGCTTCTAGCTGCGGGCCACGCGGGGCAATCGGAAAAAATTCCGACAAAACATCGAATATTTGTTGACGCCCTTAGGGTTGGCGGCTAGCTAAATGTCACGAGAACCAACGGTCGCCATACGAATGCGACGCATGACTCGGGAGAGTGACATGGCGAGTAGCTGCCAAAATTACGAAATTATGTCCGTCGCGTCAGCAGTCCCGGCACAAGGTCAGCATGGCGGAGAATTGCCTCATGGTTGATGTTGCGGGCCTGTCTGATCGGCTGATCGAGGCGTATAATGCCAAGGATTTCACCGCCCTGTCAGCGATGATCGTTCCCGATCTGGACTTTGCACATTTCAATCGGGATTTTGTCCTCACCAGCCGCGAGGCGTTGATCGAGGTTCTTAAGGGTTTCGCTAACACCTATGCACCCGATCGTCATTTCGAGCGGCCCGAACGAGTCAGTGTCGTAGGGAATATCGTCATCCGGGAGGCCTGGTACGCGGGTACTGCCGCAGTCGATCTTCCCGGCTTCGGTGCAGCAGGTGAAGCCTTTCGTTTCAAGTTTTGCAGCGTCATGCGCTTCAACGACGACGGTTTATTGGTTGAATGGAAAGACCACGGCTGACTGGCGGGCAAGCCACGCCGTGGAATAGGAGAGCGGAAAAATGCATATCGGGATGTTTCAGACGCCATTTTTGCGCCCCGAGCGGACGCCCAAACAGGTGTTCAACTGGGCTGTGCGTCAGGCTGTGCATGCCGATAAAATCGGCTTCACCGAATACTGGATCGGTGAACATGGTACGTTGAACTGGGAAGGAATCCCGAGCCCCGAACTGGTGATCGCGGCGGCGGCCGCTCAAACGGAGAACATCAAGTTTGGCCCGCTAGCCCATTTGCTTCCCTACCATCATCCCGCAACGCTTGCTGTTCAAACGGCTTGGCTCAGCCAGGTTCTTGAAGGGCGGTACATGCTGGGCGTGGCGACCGGCGCCTATCCGACCGACGCTGCGCTGCGCGGTATCACCGACATGTCGAAGAACCACGCCATGATGCTTGAGGCCATCGATATCATGGAGAAGGTTTGGAAGGCCGAACCGTTCCAGCTTGAGGGCGAATTCTGGAACGCTGGCTTTCCTGAGAATAATCCCAAAAAGCCGTTGCGCGATGTCCGCCCGTGGGGTGGCAAGATGCAAATGGCGATGACCGGCCTCAGCGCGCCTTCTCCTTCGATTGCCTTTGCCGGCACCCATGGCTTCATCCCCGCGTCTGTCTATGCGGGCAATGATTTCCTACGCAGCCATTTCGAAACCTATCGGGAGAAAATGCAGGAAGCTGGTCGCGAGTCCGACCGCTCCGTGCACAGGGTAGTGCGCGATGTCATCATCGCCGATACCGACGCGGAGGCCCGCAAGCTCGCCATAGAAGGCGGCATTGGGTTGGCGTGGAAAGAGTATATCAAGCCCACTTATGAGCGCTTTGGCGTCCTGCCAGGCCTTCTGCATGACAAGTCTGTCGACCCCGCCGACGTGGACGCGGAATATTTGGCCGAACATGTCTGGATTGTCGGGTCACCCGAAACCGTGCGGCAGAAAATGGAAGCCTGGTGTGGCGAACTGGGTGGGCCTTTTGGAACCCTGCTTATCTACAGCCACGACTATATCGATGCGCCCGAAGCTTGGGAACGCTCGATGGAGCTGCTGGTCAAGGAAGTTGCGCCCAAGATCGGGCAGGTCTCACAAAGCGTGGCGGCCTGAATCATGGGCCGGCTGTCCGGCAAGGTTGCCGTGATAACCGGCGCGGCGCAGGGCATGGGGGAGGCCCATGCCCGCCTCTTCATCCGGAACGGGGCGTCTGTCATTCTGACGGATATCAACCGGGCCGCAGGGGAAAAGCTGGCATGCGAACTCGGCGATAGCGCGATGTTTGTTGCCCATGATGTTGCGAGCGCGGCGGATTGGGCGAAGGTCGTGGACATCGGCGAGGGCCGGTTCGGCAAGATCACAATACTCGTCAATAATGCTGGCGTGATCGGCCCTGTGAAGAGATTGCTCGACTTCGATGAGGAAGATTTCCTCAAGGTTTGCGCGATCAACCAACTGGGTGTTTTTCTCGGGATGAAAGCTGTGCTGCCTTCGATGATCGAAGGTGGCGGAGGATCAATCGTAAATATCTCATCGATAGCCGGCATGCTTGGGACCCGGGAGTCATCCAATGCCGCCTATTGTGCAAGTAAATGGGCGGTGCGGGGCATGACCAAGCTCATCGCGGCGCAGCATGGGAAAGACGGCATCCGGGTGAATTCGGTTCATCCCGGCTACATTTTAACGCCGATGATGATTGCGGCGACCGATGAGCATGGGGGTGGCGCAGCTGCTGCCATCCCGCTGGGCCGGATGGCTCAGCCGGAAGAGGTTTCCAATGTCGTCCTCTTTCTCGCTTCCGATGAAGCCAGCTTCGTCTCGGGGGCAGAGCATGTGGTGGACGGGGCAATGATCGCCGGTTGAAGATTTAGCAAGCGTATCGGCCCGCAGGACGGGCCGCAGAAGAACATTCGACATAAGCATAACGGGAGGTGAGGATCTCATGAACGGAAAAATCTTTAAGGCACAAGCGTCCCTGCTGGCTCTCGCCGCTGCGGTTCCCGCATTGGCACAGGCCCAAACGCCGTCGGCTCAGCCTGCTCCTGCCGAGGCGGGGCGGACGAACAACGCATCCGCCGACATCATCGTTACCGCCAACAAGCGCGAGCAATCCCTCAATAGTGTCGGTCTGACGATCACGGCCGCATCGACCGAGGAATTGTCGAACCGTGGTATTTCGGGGCCTGCAGACCTGGCGAAGCTGGTCCCCGGCTTCACCTTTACCCAGTCGATTTATTCGACGCCCGTGTTCACCCTGCGCGGCATCGGCCTTTACGATGCTACTTTTGGTGCGGCGCCGTCCGTATCGGTCTACACCGACCAGATACCCCGCAACGTGCCGGTCATGTCGGACGCGCTCGACCTTGATATCGAGCGCGTTGAGGTCCTGAAAGGACCGCAGGGCACGCTGTTTGGGCAGAGCTCGACCGGCGGTGCCGTCAACTATATCGTCGGGAAGCCCACGGCGGATTTCGAGGCCGGTTTCAATGCCTCGTACGAGCGGTTTAACCGTGCCGAGCTTTCCGGTTTTGTCAGCGGTCCGCTGACCGATGGCGTTCGCGCTCGATTGGCCGTCAAGGGCGTGTCCGGCGGTGCGTGGCAGCGCAGCCTTTCCAGGCCCGAAGATGACAACGGCGACCAGCGCAAATTCATGGGACGGCTAACGCTCGACATTGAGCCTACCGACAGCCTTAGGATCGAGCTGATGGCGACAGGGTCGCGTGATCGTTCCGACCCCCTTGCTCCGCAATATGCTGGCACCACGCTGAACCTTTATCCGGATCAGGCATCTGCCGCCGCATCTGGAAATCCCTATGCGCAGGTCGACGCGCAGCGTTACGCCGCCATCACGTCGCCCACGTCAGCGGGCTATGACGCATCGTTCGTCGGCCGGCAGTCCGTTGTCGTTGGTCGCCTCACCAGCGCCGACCCCGCGACGGCTGCAGGCGCGAATGCACTTCTTGGCACGCGCGTCAGCAGGAAGGCGCGCGATGCGGAGTGGACGCCGGGCTTCCTTGGAAAGTCGGACAACAGCTATTATCAGTTTGCAGGTCGGGCCGACCTCGACCTGAGCGATACGCTGCAACTAACTTATGTCGCAGCTCTCGCTAAGCAGAAGCTGAGCTATAATCAGGATCTGGATGGCACTACGGCGCAGGTTGCTGACGTGCCGCTGTTCGGCAACGTGCGATCGTTCAACCAAGAGCTTCGGCTGGCGCTTGATACGGACAATTTCAACGGCATCGTTGGCGCGAGCTACGACAACCTGCGGACCTCGCAGAATAATTTCTTCCTGCTTGGAGACTATTCAGCAAACGCCGATCTCATTTCGATCACATTGAACGAATTCGACTCGCGGATGCGCAGTTACGGCATCTTTGCCAACGGCGAGTTCAAGCTGACCCCGCAACTCACCGTACAGGGCGGTATCCGCTACACGAAGAACAAGCAGGAAGCGACATATTGCTACAGCGACCCGACAGGTACGGGGGCGGCCGTTCTGTTTGGCAGCGCACTTAATAGCGTTCCCATCACGATCGGCGCGGGTCAATGCTTCCCCACAACCGGCGACCTGCTGGCCGGAACGGCGAGGTCGACCTTGACGCCCGTCGATCAGAGCCTCGACGAAGACAATATCTCGTTCCGGGTCGGCGCAAACTATAAGTTTGACGGCGGGGCTCTCATCTACGCAACGGTAAGTCAGGGCTACAAGGCGGGGATTTTCTCAGCCATTGGCGCCTCGCGCGCCAACCAGTACAGTCCTGCAACCCAAGAAAAGGTCATCGCCTACGAGGCGGGCTTCAAGGCACCGCTCGCCGGTAACGCGCTCCAGTTCAACGGTGCCGCGTTCTACTATAACTATTCGGACAAGCAGGTGCGCGGTCGTGTGCAGGACACCGTATTTGGCTTGCTCGAAAAGATGCTGAACGTTCCCAAATCCTATGTCTTCGGGCTGGAGGGCGAACTTGTCGCAACGCCGATCGACGGCCTGCGCGTCAGTGCTGGCGCCACCTATCTCAAGGGCAAGGTCAAGTCGGACTATAGCGCGACGGAGGATGGCTTCGCTGTCTATAATGCGGCAGGCTACACGGGCAATTTCAAGGGATCGGAACTGCCTTACACCCCCAAGTTCAGCGCGAATATAGACGTGCAGTACAGCGTTCCCGTCTCCGACACGCTCGAAGCGTTCATCGGGGGAGGGCTGACATATCAGAGCAAGCAGAACACGACCTTCCACAATGCCAGCTTGCCAGCCGATGACTTCTTCATCGATGGCTATGCTCTCGTCGACTTCCGGGCGGGCGTGAGCAGTGCCGATGGCCGCTGGCGGGCGAGCCTCTATGGCCGGAACATCACGAACAAGTCGTACGTAACGGCCATTTCCACCTACCTGGATACGCTGATCCGGTATCGCGGCAGGCCCACCGTGTACGGCCTGTCCCTGTCGTACAAATACTGACTCTCCCAACTGGGTGCGATGGCATCACCTGCCATCGCACCATTCTTGGATGACAAAATGGCGGAACCTGTTTTCTCTTCTGCACTGCAAACTCTCATGGAAGAGTTTTCACGGTCTGGCGTCCGCGAGCTTCATGTACGCAGCGGTGATTTCGAATTATATCTCTCGAGCGACCCCGCCGCGAGCAGAGTGGCTGTGGGACAAGGCGGCCCAGCCAGGCCGAAAGAGCCAAGGCCACCCCAGGCCGTTGCGGCAGAAAATCCTGTGCAGGCACCGGTTGCGGGCAATGCCTTGCCCGCCGATGCCATCATCATCCGGGCACCCAATCTCGGTACATTCTACCGCGCGCCCAAGCCGGGTGCGGCCAACTATGTCGAGATTGGGTCCAAGATTTCTGTCGGCGATGAAGTCTGCCTGATCGAGGTGATGAAACTTTTCACGGCCGTTCGCGCGGACGGGGCGGGCAAAGTCCACGCCATCCTCGCGGAGGATGGAGCGATGGTCGAAGCGGGGCAGCCGCTGTTTGCTGTGGTGAGGGAATAATGGCGATCAAGCGACTCTTCATTGCAAATCGGGGTGAAATTGCCCTGAGGATCGTACGCGCAGCGCAAGCGCTTAATATCGAAACGGTTTTGGCGGTGTCTGATCCGGATCGAGACAGCGCTGCAGCGCAGTTGGCCGATCGGACGATCGTCATTGGCCCGGCGTCTGCCACCAAATCCTATCTTGATCCGCGCTTGATCGTCCATGCCGCCAAGGAAAGCGGCTGCGACGGCCTTCATCCAGGCTACGGCTTCCTGTCGGAGCGCGCGATCCTGCCGACGCTCTGTCACGCGCATGGCATAGCCTTTGTCGGCCCGGAACCGGAGGTCATCGACGCTCTGGGCGATAAGCTGCGCGCGCGGGCGATGGCAGGAGCTGCTGGCGTCCCCCTCGTGCCGGGCAGTGACTGCGTGGCCAGCGCAGCGGATGCACGGCGGGAGGGAGACCGGATCGGCTATCCTGTTCTGCTGAAGGCATCGGCCGGCGGTGGCGGCAGGGGCATGGTCATTGCCAACAATGCGGAAGAGGCGGAGGCCGGCTTCCATCGGGCTTCGGCCGAAGCGGTCGCGGCGTTTGGCGACGGCACCTTGTTCATGGAACGGTTCGTTCCCGAGGCCCGACATGTTGAGGTTCAGCTGATGGGCGACGGCCGAGGCAATGTACTGCATTTCGGCGAGCGGGACTGCTCGGTCCAGCGCCGGTATCAGAAACTGGTTGAAGAAGCCCCCTGCGCGGCAATGCCCGATCATCTGCGTAAGCAACTGCATGAATCGGCGGTCGCCTTGGCGGCAAGCGTCAACTACCGCAACGCCGGCACATGCGAATTTCTGTTCGATGTTAAACGTCAGGAATTTTATTTCATTGAGGTCAACGCCCGGATTCAGGTGGAGCATCCGGTCAGCGAAATGATTTCAGGCTTCGATCTCGTGCAGGAGCAAATTCGCATAGCGGGTGGCGCTGGCCTTTCTGTGAGCCAGGATCAGGTCAAGCTGACGGGGCATGCAATCGAATGCCGGATCAACGCCGAAGACGTCGCGCGCGACTTTCTGCCCAGCCCGGGCCGCATCACGCGCTGGCAGCCGCCGCAGGGCGATGGCATTCGCCTCGACTCTCACATGACGCAGGGGGCGATGATCCCTCCCTTCTACGACAGCATGGTAGGGAAGCTGATCGTCCACGGATCGGATCGCGCAGACGCCATCGCGCGCTTGTCGGCCGCGCTCGATGCGTTTGTGGTCGAAGGTGTGCCGACAACCATCGACCTCCATCGAGAGATAGTCGCGCACCCTGATTTTATCGAAAATCATATCCATACGCGTTGGCTGGAGCAGGTCTTGTTGCCCGAGCGCGCGAAGAGGGCCGCATGATGAGCAGCGACACGGTTAACGATCGCGCGATTACGGATGCTCGCGCGTTGCTCGATACCCTTCTGTCGAGCGGGTGGCAGGAAGTGCACGTGGTTTCCGGCGAAACCGAAATCTTCATCGCTCGCGCTGGCGGCGGCATCAATCCGATGCGTAACCTGGTCGCGTCCGCTGAGCCGGGAATATCTGTCGCAACCGAGGATGTGGCGGAAATATGCGTGACAGCGCAGCATGTCGCCACATTGGTCGATATAGTACCCCTTGGCACCGATCTGCAGGCCGGCGACCGAGTTGCCACGATACGGATCCTCGATGTGGAAGAAGCAATTCCGGCACCCGTCGCCGGGCGTATCTCCGGCCTGTCCGTCGATGTCGGCGCTCTCATCGAATATGGCATGCCGATCTTCAGCATCGCGCAGGCCGCGTGATGGGGCAGGCGCTTAGCAAGATTGCCGTTTGCGGTGCAGGGGCCATGGGGTCCGGTATTGCACAGGTGGCGGCGCAGTCCGGAGCCCAAGTGATTGTCTTCGACATTCAGCCAGCGGCGATCGCCGCCAGCGAAGTCCGTACGCTGGCATCCATCGAGGGCCTCGTTGTCAAAGGGAAGCTGGGCGCGCAGCAGGCGGCAGACATCCGCAAACGTATGCGCTGGACGTCAGACCTTCAAGCATTGGCAGATGTTGAGTTGGTGATCGAAGCGATCGTCGAGGACGCTGACGTCAAGAAGCGGCTGTTCGAGCAACTGGAAGCGATCGTTGGAGGCGAGGCGATCATCGCCAGCAATACCTCGTCCTTGCCGATCGCCCGACTTGGCCATGCGCTCAGGAAGCCTGAGCGCTTCGTGGGCATGCATTTCTTCAATCCGGCAACGGCCATGAAACTTGTAGAGGTCGTGGCCGGGCCGGCAACCGCCCCGACCGTTGCCGAAGCGGTGCGGCAGACCGCAGAAAGCTGGGGCAAAATCGCGATCCCCGTGGCCGACGTTCCCGGGTTCATCGTCAATCGGGTTGCGCGTCCTTTCTATGCGGAAGCGTTCACAGCGCTCAACGAAGCTGCGGCCGATGCGGCAACGATAGATGCGCTTTTCCGGGGCGTTGGTTTCCGGATGGGCCCGCTCGAACTGACCGATCTGATCGGGCAGGATGTCAATTTCTCGGTCGCGCGGTCGGTCTATGATTCCTATTTCGGCCGGACGCGCTTTGTGCCCCAACTGCGTCAGGCCGCGCTGGTTGATGCGGGCTGGCTTGGTCGCAAGACGGGGCGCGGCGTCTACAGCTACGGCGACGAGGCGCCGAAACCTGCCGCGGCTTTTATGCGCAATGACATGGTGGCCCCGGATCGCGTTCGGGCGGCTGCTGACCTGAAGGCCGGCGCACCCGACGGATTTGTCGAATGTGATGGTGTCTTGCTGGGCATGACACGCGGACGTTCGGCTCATGCAGAAGCGGTCGATCAAGGCAAGCCGGTAGCGCTGCTCGACTGGTTCAAGGATGATGACGGCAGGGACATCGCTTTTGCTGGCAGCGATGACGCAGCGTCGGCCGTCATGGCAGACGTCATTGCCGCCTGGTCCAGACCCGGTCGCCAGGTGGCTGATCGTCCGGGGCTGATTGTATGCCGCACCCTGGCGCAATTGGCCAACGCTGCGGCTGATGCGGTGCTGGAACAGGTTTCCGACGAGCGCGGTATCGATGCGGCCTTGCGATATGGCGCCAACTATCCGTTTGGGCCGTTCGCCTGGGCGGACGAGTTCGGGCAAGGGCGGCTTGTGGCGCTATTGGACGCCGTTGCCGACGAAACCGGTGAGGCCATGTACAGGCCCTCTCCCTATCTCAGGAAATTTGCATGACGGTTTCCAACGAAATTTTGCAGGTCGAAGCTGTTGCGGACGGCGTGCTGCTGCTGCGCCTCAACAGGCCCGAAAAGCGCAATGCACTGGCGACCGATCTTTTGGGTGCAGTTGCTGACGCGCTGGATGGTGCAATAAGCGACGATAGCGTCCGGGCGGTCGTGTTATGCGGGGCCGACAGGTTCTTCGCGGCCGGCGCGGATATCAACGAGATTGCTGCAAAGGATGTCGGCGGCGCCCTGCTGGACGTGCGCCCATCCATATGGGCGCGCATCCGCGCCTTTCCCAAGCCGATCATTGCTGCGGTGGAGGGATGGTCGCTGGGTGCCGGAAACGAACTGGTGATGTGCTGTGATTTGGTCGTTGCCGGGCGCAGTGCCAAATTCGGCCAGCCGGAAACGAACCTTGGCATCGTTCCGGGTGCTGGTGGCACGGCAACACTGCCGCGCTTGGTCGGTCGCGCGCGGGCTATGAAAATGGTTCTTCTTGGTGACCCCATGACGGCCGAAGAAGCGCAGGCGAGCGGCCTTGTGAACGAGGTCGTCGACGATGGCGCTGCTTTGACAGGCGCATTGGAACTCGCGACGCGCATTGCGGCTCGCGCGCCCCTGGCGATGCAGCAAGGTAAAGCCTTGGTCCGGGCCAGTTTGGAAACGACGCAGGCGGCGCATCTCCTGCTGGAACGGCAAGGTTTTTCCGCCTTGTTCGGCTCTGCTGACAAGGCGGAAGGCATTGCGTCTTTTTTTGAGAAGCGCGCGCCGGTTTGGAGCGGCAAATGAACGAGATGACAGCAGTGACGGAACGGGCTGCCCTGGCGACGATCGCGCCCGACAAGGATGCGATTGCAGAGCTGTTCGCCCTACCGTTCCTGGATCTCGTCGCGCGCGCGCACGACGTGCATAAGCGTCATCACCCGAGCAACGCCGTTCAATTGTCTACGCTCCTGTCGATCAAGACTGGCGGATGTGTCGAGGACTGCGGCTATTGCAGTCAGTCAGCGCATCACAAAAGCGGGCTCAAGGCTGAGAAGTTGATGACGGCCGATGCGGTCATCGCGGCGGCGCAATCCGCCAAGGACGGGGGATCCGGGCGTTTCTGCATGGGTGCAGCCTGGCGCGAACCCAAGGACAGGGACATGCCCGCCTTGTTGGATATGGTCAGGCGGGTGAAGGCACTGGGTCTGGAAACCTGCATGACGCTGGGCATGCTAACGGACGACCAGGCGCAAGCCCTGGCGGAGGCGGGACTGGATTATTACAACCATAATATCGACACCAGCCCGGAACATTATGGCAATGTCATCGGCACCCGGACGTTCCACGATAGGCTGGATACGCTGGATCGCGTGAGATCTGCGGGCATGTCGGTATGCTGCGGGGGTATATTGGGAATGGGCGAAAGCCGTGCCGACAGGGTCGGCTTTCTACACGCCTTGGCATCCCTCCCGACACCGCCCGAAAGCGTGCCGCTCAACGCGCTGGTGCCAGTTCCCGGGACACCGCTTGGCGATATGCTGGTGGACACGCCCATGGCGAAGATCGACGAAATCGAGTTCGTGCGCACGGTCGCGGTCGCTCGCATCCTGATGCCCCAAAGCATGGTGCGTCTGTCAGCAGGCCGGGAAAGCATGAGCGAGAGCATGCAGGCGCTTTGCTTCTTGGCGGGAGCCAATTCTATATTTACGGGCGACCGGCTGCTGACCACGGGCAATAACGGGTCGGATGCCGATGCCCTTCTCTTCGCCAAGCTGGGTATCGGCACGAATTATTGATGGCCTTCCGCACGCGCCTTACGGAGCTTTGCGGCATTCGACATCCTATCATTCAGGGCGGGATGCAGAATGTCGGCTATGCGCAGCTCGCAGCCGCCGTATCCAACGCCGGCGGGCTTGGCCTGATCACCGCGCTGACATTTCCGACCGCTGAGGCGCTGTCCGAGGAAATTACCCGCTGCAAGGCGATGACCAGCGCGCCATTCGGGGTGAACATATCGGTCTTTCCGACGACGCGGCCGCCCGATTATCGCGCCATAGTGGATGTCATCGCGAGGGCAGGGATATCGGTGGTGGAAACGGCCGGTACGCCGGCGGTGCGGGATGTATGGGAGATGCTGTTCGACAAGGGCATCCGCGTCATCCACAAATGCACCTCGGTTCGCCACGCGGTTTCATCGGAGCGCTACGGCGTGCATGCCATCTCCATCGACGGCTTCGAATGCGCGGGGCATCCGGGCGAGGATGACATTCCGGGGCTTGTGCTTATCCCGGCTGCCGTCGACCAACTTTCCATCCCTGTCATTGCAAGCGGAGGCATAGCGGACGGTCGCGGCCTTGTTGCCGCGCTGGCGCTTGGTGCGGAGGGCGTCAATATGGGCACCCGCTTTTGTGCGACCCTTGAGGCGCCGATCCACGACCGCGTCAAACAGGCCTATATCGACGGTGACGAGAGAAACACCGCCTTGCTCTTCCGCCCGTTCCGCAACAGCGCTCGGGTCGGCCGTAACAGTGTCGCGGAGGAGGCCCTTCGCAGAATCGAACGGCCCGGTGCGACCTTCGCCGATGTCGCGGACCTGGTCAGCGGCCAGCGAGGTAAAGAGCTACTGGAATCGGGCGATCTGGAACATGGCATCTATTGGGCAAGCATGGCGCAGGGGCTGATCCACGACGTTCCCAGTTGCGCCGAGCTGATCGAGCGGATCATGGCGCAAGCTCAGGACATCGTGGTGCAGCGTTTGTCCAGGATGACGGCACCTGAAGACTGATTACCGGCCTTTGCGAAGCCTGCCGCGCTCGAGGGCCGCCAGCACGGCGGCGTCGCTTTCCGGATGCTCCACCAATGCCGACGACATTTCCTGCGCCTCCAGATAGGCCTCCATCCATTCTGGCCCCTCCTGCATCAACGAAGCCAGCTTGCGCGCCCGCAGCGCCGGCAGGCTCTTTCGCGCAATCTCTCCGGCCAGATCCAGTGCGAGCGGCAGCACTGCAGCCTGTGGGACCACATAGTTGAAGAAGCCGGTGGATTCCAATTCCCGCGCGGTGAAGGTGCGCCCGGTATAGACCATTTCACGCACCTTGGCCTCGGGCATCTTGAGCATGGCAAACAGCCCGGCGCTGCCGCCGACCAGGCCATAATCCACTTCGGGACAGGCAAAGCGTGCTCTTTCGCTTGCAACCCGCAGGTCGCACATCCCGGCGAGCATGACACCGACGCCGATCGTCGCGCCTCCGATTGCCGCGATCATCGGGCGATCGATCTGGTGAAAGCGCGGTAGCTGCTCGTTAATGAAACGGTAGCGCTCTTTCCGCTTCTCGATCGTCATATCTTTGAATTCGTGCAAGTCCGCACCGCCGCACCAAGCGCGCGCGCTTTCCGGTGCGGTGATGACGATCGATTTGATGCTATCGTCACCTGCGACATGGTCGGCAAACCGACCGATGTCTTCATATACCGAAAGCGAGACAGCATTGACCGGCGGCCGGGAGAAGGTGGCAATTGCGACACCATCGTCCCGTACTTCCAGTGCAAAAGACCCAAAACTGCGCAGAATGCTCATGATAAGGGCCTTATATCGACGATTGGAGGTCGAGACCGGTCAGGTCCCGCAGCCGATCGAGCGTCATGCCGTCGACCATTTCGGTGACACGCGCCCCATCCGCGCCGACATCGAATATCGCAATATCGCTGTAAACGCGCGAGACGCAGCCGATCCCCGTCAAGGGATAGGTGCATTGAGATACCAGCTTGCTTTCGCCCGTTTTAGTAAGCAGGTCCATCATGACGAAAACCTGTTTCGCGCCTACCGCCAGATCCATGGCACCACCGACAGCCGGGATCGCATCGGGCGCGCCTGTGTGCCAGTTGGCGAGGTCGCCCTTTACCGAAACCTGGAATGCACCCAGCACGCAGATATCGATATGCCCCCCGCGCATCATCGCGAAACTGTCTCCGTGATGAAAATAGGCGCCGCCCGAAAGAAGCGTTACCGGCTGTTTGCCTGCATTGATCAGATCCCAGTCGACATCGGCCTCTTCGGGCGCGGGTCCCATGCCAAGCAGGCCATTTTCACTCTGGAGAAATATGTCTTTCTCCTGCGGGAGATAATCTGCGACCTTCGTCGGCAGGCCGATGCCCAGATTGACATAAGCGCCTTCGGGTATGTCGCGCGCCACGCGAGCGGCCATTGCGGTACGGCTCATGGGTTGCATGATGATTTCTCCGTTCAGGCAGCTTGAGCAGCGCTGGAAGGGGTGTTGAGCACAACTTTATGGACGAAGATTCCGGGTGTCACGATCGCTTCGGGGTCGAGCCCGCCGAGCGGTACGATCTCGGCAACCTGTGCTATCGTGCATTTGGCGGCCATCGCCATGATCGGCCCAAAATTGCGAGCAGCCTTGCGATAGACAAGGTTGCCCCAACGATCGGCGGTTTGCGCCCTTATCAGCGCGAAATCGGCGTGGATCGGGTATTCCAGAACGTAGTGCCGCCCATCTATTTCGCGGGTTTCCTTGCCCTCCGCGAGCATCGTGCCGTATCCAGTCGGCGTATAGATGGCACCAAGCCCGGCGCCCGCGGCCTCGATCCTCGCTGCCAGATTGCCTTGGGGGACCAACTCCAGTTCGACCTCGCCGGCACGGAAACGCGTCTCAAAATGGTGAGCGCCAGCTTGGCGGGGGAACGAGCAGATTACTTTCCGCACCCGGTTCGCCTTCATCAGCGCCGCGATACCGATTTCACCTGCTCCAGCGTTGTTGCTGATCACAGTGAGGTCCGAGGCGCCATGCTCGATGACCGCTTCGACGAGCTGATGCGGCATGCCGGCATCCCCGAACCCGCTTATCATGATCGCGGCACCGTCGCGCAATTCGCTGACGGCTTGCGCCATGCTGTCAGAAATCTTGTTTATCATTGTTCGCCCCTCGTGCGAGCTGGAAACCAGTGTTGTTATGGCTGAACAATATTCAGCTATAGGCAGCCACACTTTCTAAAGCTGCGAATGAACCATTAAAGTATAAGAGCGGATTGTCCTGACCGGTGCCATCCATTTCATCGACTTCGCCAATGAATATAGTGTGCGTTCCAAAATCATGGCTATCGATTAGTGTGCACTCGAATGTGACCACCGCGTTGTTCAAAATGGGCTGGTTGCGCGGCCCAGTCGCCCATTGTCCTTCGATGAAGCGCGCATCACCCTCCAGGCCTCGCTGTGCTGAAAAAATAGCGACCGTCTCGAGTTCATCACTTGCCAGCAGATTAATGCTGAAGGCCTGGGCATCTCCTATGACCTTATGTGCGCTTGCGGATCTGTTCACGCAAACTAGCAGCATAGGAGGGTCAGCGCTTAATGAGGTCCAGGCTGTGGCAGCAAGTCCGGTTCGGACCGTTCCCATTTGCGACGCGATGATAGCTACAGGCCCCGGGACGCGCCGCATCTGGCCGATGAACTTCGCCCTTTTCGCTAGCGCGGAGTCGTGAGGCTCCGCATCCTTGCTGGACATCTATGATCCTTCCTAACGATCGCCATAAACCGACGAAAAGTCGGAAAAACCATTATACGTCTGAGCTCGGTTGTACAAGGGAAACATGAGCGAATAAGGCGTGATCAACGATGTGCCGCGTCATTGGACCGCACACGGGGATGACCCTTGATCGATCGTGCAGATGCGCCGGTCCGGAATAATTAAACCGAATCAGGATCGGAATCTATGTCCGCAGGTGACATTGTCGCTCTAGTTTGTCGCCCGTGAGCAGGGGCGAGCAACGCAGGTCGGGCCGCTAAGTATCGCGATAGGAAGGTGCTCGGCCGTCCAGAAAGGCTCGGATGCCTTCGGCGCCGTCATTGCCGGCTGTAAGCTGGGCCGACAATGCCTGAGCGTCGAGATAGGCCTGCTCCCAACAGCGCCCCTCAAGAGCGGCCGAGGCAATTTTCCGCGCACGGATGGAGGGGAGACTCTTGCCCGCGATTGATTTCGCCAGCGTTATCGATTTGGGCAACACTTCGTCTCGTGGAAGAACGTAGTTGAAAAAGCCGGTCGGCTCCAATTCCCGTGCGGTGAAGCGCGCGCCGCTGAATAGCATCTCGCGCACCTTGGCTTCGGGCATGTTCACGTGCGCAAACAGTCCGGCACCACCTGCAACCAAGCCATAATCGATTTCGGGACAGGCAAAAGCGGCATCCTCAGCAGCAATCCTCATGTCGCATAGGGCGGCCAGGATCATGCCGATGCCGATCGCGGCACCATTTATGGCGGCAATGACCGGCCGGTCCATCCGATAGAACCGGGGCAGTTGTTCGTTGATGAATGCATAGCGTGCCTTGCGCCCAGCAACGTCGATGCCGACAAAATCGTTCAGGTCGGCCCCGCCGCACCACGCCCGCGCATCGTCTGGCGCTGCCAGGACGACGACCCGGATCGCGCAATTGCCCTCAACATGATCCACAATCGCGCCGATATCTTCGTAGACCGAAAGTGAGACGGCGTTGACGGGGCGGCGATCAAACATCGCCACGCATACGCCATCGGAGTCCGTGTCCAACACGAACGACCCGATGGCGATCCTGCTTGCTCCTCGCTCAGACATCCCATTCCAGGATAAAAGGCTTAACGCTGCCGACGATGCCGTTGGTGAAGCGTAACTCAGTTCCTTCGGCCAATCGGAATTCCGGGATGCGCGATAGCCATTCGCGCAAAACGATCTTCATTTCCATTCGGGCCAAATGTGCGCCAGGGCAGGTGTGCGAGCCCCGACCGAAGGTAGAATGCTTCCGCGCCTTGCGCCCAAGTCGGAAATCGAGCGGGTCTTCATTATTTGCCTCGTCGAGGGTGACTACGATGGTGGGCGCCATCACCATGTCGCCCGCCTTCAACTGCACCCCTTCGAACTCAATATCGTCGCGCACTTCACGCGCAGAGGACACCACTGGGAAACGCCGGAGAAATTCCATCAGCGCGTCGTCGATGAGTGAAGGGTCGGATGCGAGCGCCCGGCGCAATTCATGGTCCTGCGCCAGCCATGACAAGGTAAAGCTGAGCAGATTGACGACCGTATCCAAGCCACCGACCAGGACCTGCATGCAGATATTCTGCGCCTCCACGTCGGTCAGGGGGCGCCCACCCACCTGTCCGTTGACCATCCGGCTGATCATGTCTTCACCAGCGCCACCGCGCCTTTCGGCAATTACGGGCGTCAGATACTCGCGGAACAGCTGGGCGACTTCAGGATAGGTCAGAGACCCGTCGGGGCGGGTGAACTGGTCGGCCAGATGTTTGAGTTTGGGCAAATCTTCCATCGGCAGATCGACGATCTGCATGAATATCTGAACTGGCAGTTTTTCAGCGAACTCATGCATGAAATCGCACTGGCCGCGAGGTTTGAACCCTTCGATCAAGTCGACCGTAAGCTCAACGATCTTGGATTCGATCGGCTTGAGTGGCTTCGGACCGAGATTGTCGTTGAGAAGCTTGCGAAACGGCTGGTGTGCCGGAGGGTCAAGTGAGAGCGGAATAAGCCTATAAGCCTCCCCCGCAGTGTCCTTCGGTACCAGGACTGTATTGTTGGAGAAGCGTTCCGAATCCGACATGACCACATCGGAAATGTCGCCACGCAATACGACCCAATGACCGCCATTGTGCGGCGTCCACATGACCGGATGTGCAACCTGTTCCATCAGAGCCCGCCAGCTATGATGCAGTGTCGAACCTTCAGGCACATCCCTATAAATGTCGAAGTCGAACACCCGGTCGCCAGGCACATTGTCTGGCCGGGAGACATCGTGACCGATGGGATCAATCGTACCGATTTCCATATACTACCTCTCACTGCGGGTGGTCCCCGCTCACGATTATTTGGTCGCAGAGTAGCTCAAGCGAGCCGCCATTAAAAGAATAATCGTCGGATTTTTTAAACAGACCTGTTCATAAACGCTGGCATTATGTGATTTTGTGCGCCTATATTCCGACTGAAATTCAAAATAAGGAGGATGGGATGCATCGGCTTGAAGGAAAGGTAGCCATAATCACGGGGGCGGCCCAGGGAATGGGCGCGGCCCATGCCCGGCGATTCATTCGCGAGGGCGCCAAAGCTGTGATCACGGATATCAACAGCGAGGCGGGCGAAGCGCTGGCGCGGGAGCTGGGCGATAATGCCCATTTTGTCGCGCACGACGTGGCGAGTGAAGACGCCTGGCAGTCCGTGGTCGCTCAGGCGAACGAACGGTTCGGTCCAGTCTCCGTGCTCGTTAACAATGCGGGCATTATCGGTCCGGGCAAGCTGGTGACCGACCTGTCCGAAAAGGATTTCGAAAAAGTTTGTGCCATCAACCAGACATCGGTTTTCCTTGGCATAAAGTCCGTCATACCTTCCATGATCGAGGCCGGTGGCGGCTCCATTATCAACATCTCGTCCATATCCGGGATCGTCGCGATATACGGCACCCCGAATGTCGCTTATGCGGCCAGCAAGTTTGCTGTTCGCGGTATCACAAAGCAGGTCGCCATCGAATTTGGCGGGCATAATATCCGCGCGAATTCGATCCACCCCGGCTATATCCGTACGCCCATGATGACCGAGGCGCTCGACGAGGATCAGATCAAGATCGCGAGCGCTTCCGTCCCTATCAAGCGCGTCGGAGAGGTCGAAGATGTCTCGAACCTCGTTGTCTTCCTCGCATCGGATGAAGCGAGCTTCATCACCGGCACCGAGCATATCATCGATGGGGGGCTGACCGCGCTCTGATGGACGTGACGGCGCGTGAAACAATTTCGTCGACCGGGGTAGCCTCCGAATGGCGGCAGGGCTGGCATCTGGTGGCCCTGACTGCGATTGGCATCACCTGCGCGCCCACCACGCTACCGGTCTATTCGATCGGCGTGTTCGTTGGTCCTTTCGAGCAGGCCTTTGGCTGGGGGAGGGGAGAGACCCAGACGGCGATACTCTTCAGCACGGGCCTTGGCGTCATATGCGCGCCATTGGCCGGATGGATGGTCCGCCATTTGGGGCTCCGGCTGACGATACTTCCGGGCCTGTGCGGCCTGGCGCTTTCGCTGGCGCTGGCAGGAGCCATGACCGGCGCTCTATGGCAGCTCTATGCGGTCTACGGGCTCATGTCCTTGCTCGGCGCGGGCGCCGGTGCGGTTGGTTGGACGAGCTTGCTGGCTCAGCGCTTCGATCGGGCACGGGGACTTGCGCTTGGAATAGGTCTGTCAGGCACAGGCCTGTGCGCTGTGTTGATGCCTCAGATCGCCCTTCAGGCCATGTTGTTATGGGGGTGGCGTGGCGCCTATTTTTCGCTTTCCGCTTTCATTCTGCTGCTCGTCTTTCCCCTTGCCTTCATGCTTTTGCCTCGTGGCGCCGAAGCTGCGCATTCGGACGAAAACGTGCAGGTTCGAGCCTTGGGCGGGCAGACGATGGAGGAGGCAGTCCGGTCGCGCCACTTCTGGGCGCTAGGCGTTTCAACCGCCTGCATCTATTTGGCCATCGGCGGCATCATTCCCAACCTTGTGCCGGCCTTGACGGACAAGGCTATGTCAGCCCGCGACATTGCAGCTGTCCTTTCCGCCTTTGGCGCCGCAATCGTCGCTGGGCGCATCGCCATAGGGGCGCTGGTCGATCGCTTCTGGGCGCCCGCAGTCGCGGCCGCTGTTCTCATCCCGGCGAGTATTGCCTGTTTGATCCTGGACGGCAGCCTGGAACCTTCCCATGCGATAGTCGCCGCAGCCTTGCTGGGCGCCGCCGCGGGGATGGAACTGGACGTGCTCGGTTTCCTTACGGCAAGATATTTCGGCCTGAAGGATTTTGCCCGTATCTATGGCCGCGTCTATATTTTCGTCGCTGCCGCTGCCGGGATCGCGCCTCTGGCGTTCGGCCACATCTACGACGTATCGCGCAGCTATCATCTACCATTCATGATCTCGGCAGCGCTGCTGGTTGTCGGCGCGATCGGCCTTCTCAGTCTCGGTCGATACCCCGATGTCGCGAACGCTCGGACACCGAGGCACGCAGCACGAGCCTAATCTTCTGGCGCGATGGTAACTCTAATATCTGAGGTGTCGTCGGTCAGGATGAGCTGGCACGACAGGCGGGACTGAGGCTGCCGATGATCGGAACTGTCGAGCAGGTCATGCTCGTCGTCCGTCATCGGCGCGCAGTTCGCAGCTGTATCGCTTGCGACGTAAACATGACAGGTTGCACAGGAGCAGCACCCGCCGCACAAGGCGAGAAGCTCGTCGAAGCCATCCTCTCGGATGGCTTCCATCACCGATATGCCGGCCGACGCTTCAATATGATGTTCTCGCCCGTCTCGGGCGACGACGATCAGCTTCGGCATTACCGGCTCAGCTTTCCCGACGGAGGCTGATGTTAAGACCAGCGGACTGGATTTCGACCACAGGCATCGTAGCCACCGCCATCAGTTTGCGCACTTGCTCCAGTTCCGGCGACGAAAGAAGCGGATAGTCGCGCCGCACAGGACCTGCTGCCCGCATCTTGTCGATGTCGGCCTGCGGCACGGTTGCGCGCATGATGAGCTCGTCCTCATCCTGCGTCTCATATTGTTTTTTCAAATCTTCCAGGCTTGGATCGGCAGGCGGATTGGCAAGCACTTCCTTCGCTCGCGCGCTAGCCATGATGCGGTCCATCACATTGGGATCGACGGGCGCAACCGTATCGCCGTAAAAGCCTGCCGCATATTGCACCACTTCGTCTGGGACGGTGCCGTAACGCTCGCCCATGACGATGTTGAGGACGGCCTGAATGCCGACCAGTTGGCTGAACGGCGTAGCCATGCCAGGATAGCCCAGGTCTTTCCGGACCGCTGCCACCTCAGCGAGCACATCGGGCAGGCGGTCCATCATCCGGTGCATTTCCAATTGTGCCTTGAAGGTGCCCATCATGCCGCCAGGAATCTGGTGCTCGATGGAGAAAACGTCATATTCGGCATATTGATCGACCAGAAATCCTGCCGCCTTGCCGACGCTCCGGAAATGATCTGCGACCGGCTGGAACAGACTGGTATCGAGCGAATGGCTATGGCCTTTCAGCTCGATATTGCGGACCATCGTCTCGGTTGCCGGAACCGATGGACCGTTCGCCATCGGCTTACTGGCGGTATGAAGAACCGAGACGCCCAATTCTACGGCGTCGAGATATGCCTTTGCGGTCTGCCCTAACAGGTTATTCGCGTGGAATTCGATTGGCTTGCCGTTGGCTGCAGCCACGATACCAGGCAACAATGTCTGCAAACGCTCCTTCTCGAGCACGCCAGCGGTATCATAGAGCAGGATGGAATCGACGTCTGGGCTAGCGGCCAGGGTTCGTACCTTCTCGGCATAATAAGCGTCGGTATGCACAGGCGAGAGGGCGAACATGATGGCCGCTGCAACCTTGGCATCCGCTTCCTTGGCGACCTTGGCCAGGCGCAACATATTGTCGAAGCCGAACAGCACATCGTAAATCCAGAAAGACCTGATGCCGTGCGCGCACAGTCGCCGCACCCAAAGGTCCATCAGCGCGCGTGGGCTGACGCTGAAGGTAACGTTGGCATTGGCACGCAAGCCTGCCCGAAGTGGCGTCTGAGGCATGGACTGGACCAGCAGATCCAGGCCTTCCCAGTAGTTTTCCTGACAATAGCGGGTGAGCACATCGAGCATGCCGCCGCCCGTCAGGTCGATTGTCGAGAAGCCAGTGCGATCGAGCAACGGCGAGACGGGCAGGGCCATGCCCGCCCGCATGCGCAGGCCCCAGAGGCTCTGCTGACCGTCACGCATGGTTTCATCGAGAAATTCAATATGAGCCATTTTCCACCCACTCCCGGCCGCGCTCGCTCAAGGCGAACGTCGGTCCATATCAATCCTGTTGAATGTACAGCAGCACCTGGCCGCCTTCGACCAGCGCGGCATCGGCCGCCGCGATGCTTCTGACGGTGCCCGCCACGCCGGCCTTGACCGACGTAAAAAGCTTCATGACCTCGATCAGACAAACCTCGGTGTCCGGCTCGACATGCTGCCCCACTTCGACGAACGTTGGCGATCCGGGCTTCGGCGAACGATAGAATGTTCCCAAATTAGGGGCCGTCACTGGCGTCCAGGAGGGGTCAACGGCACCCTGGTCGGTCGTCATAGCGGGGGCAGGCGCGGCCGAAGCGGTTAACGGTGGGCCTCCGGCGTTTGAAGTCGCAGATTCGAACTGGACCGCAGCCGATTTTCCACCGATCGAACCGCAAGCAGGATCGTTGGAGAGCAGCAGGCTGATCTCCTCGGATTCGACCCGTACCTCTTGCCATCCACCTGCCTTGAAGAGCTCGGCCAATATCTCGATGTCGCGTGCAAGCTTGTCGCTCATGTTCGTGTCACACCATTTTCCCGTGCCGGCATTGCTACGCCGATCGCTGACGACCTAGGCCGCATTCCGACGATGTTCAGCAGTAGCGGCAGTGCGAGCAGCAATTGTTTCGCCGATGACACGTTCATAGTGCCATATTTGGCTGCCAAAACCATGCTCCAGAACCTTATTCCGTCGCAGGAACCGGTGTAAGCCGAGCTCCCATGTAAAGCCCATGCCTCCATGAATCTGGATAGCTTCATTGCAGACCTGGCGGCCAACGTCTCCGCAATAGGCCTTCGCCATCGAACTGGCGCGCGAGCGATCCGGGGCGTCTTCCGTGACGGCCCAGAATGCATAATAAACTGCAGAACGACCTGCCTCGATCGCTACCGCCATGTCGGCGCAGCGATGCTTGATCGCCTGAAATGCTCCGATAGGCTTTCCGAATTGTACGCGCGTTTTGGCATATTCGACGGCGGTGTCGAGCATGCGGCTCGCGATGCCCATCATCATAGCGGCGCTCAACGTTGCGCCAACGTCCATCAGCCGTGCGACGGCCTCCGTGGCATCTTTGTGTCCGATGATCGCAATGTCGGCCAGTCCCGCGCTCTCCAGGATGAGTTCGCAATAGCCGCTCGAGGGGTCGATATCCTGATGCGGACGCAGCGCGACGCCCGTCGCGTTCTGATCGACGACGACAAGGCCAGGCTTGCCATCGACGAGTGCCAGCACAACGAACATGTCGGCTTCTGCGGCATCTCCGACAAGGATCTTACGACCGGTTACGCCATTACCGCCCACGGTAGTGGTAATATCGGCCGCGTCGTAACCCAGGCCAGCCTCCTGCACTGCCAAGGCAATCCGGGCCTCTCCAGCTGCAATCCTGGGCAGCCACGCCTGTTTTTGTGCTGGCGTGCCGAAACGCACGATGAGATCGGTGACGATCAGCGTCGACACGACGGAGGGCGGAGCGAGGCCGCCGCCGAGGCTTTCTACAGCGAGCGCGACATCGACGAGCGAGAGGCCCACGCCACCTTCAGCCTCTGGCACCAAAAGCGAGAAAAGCCCCAGGTCGGCAAGAGCGCTCCAAACGGAAGCGTCGCGCGCCTCTGCTGGGTCGGATGCCGTAAGCGCCGGGAAATCGCCGAGCATCTGGGCAATCGTTTCACCCAGGCTTATCTGTTCTTCGTCAAAGCCGAAATTCATGGCCGTGGCCCCTTATCGTGGCAAGCCGAGCATACGCTCGCCGATGATGTTTCGCTGGATTTCGGACGAGCCCGAATAGATCGTAAATGCCTTGGACTGCAGGTAGCTGAGCTGGAATCTGCCCCCCGCAGCCGACAGGGGATCGCCACCGGAGAGGGGCGCCCAAGGCCCCAGCGCATCCAACGCCCCTTCGTACATTCGCTGCGCGGCATGGCTCCAATAGAGCTTGATGATCGACGCATCGGGCCCTCGATCCTCGCCATTCAGATATTTGCTGAACGTGCGCAGAGCGTTGAGCCGCATGACCTCCACTTCGGTAATCGACTGGGCGAGTTTCTGGCGCGTTGCCGGGTCGTCCAGGCTACGACCGCTCCCCGGTTCCTGTGCCTCCAGCGTTTCAAGCAATTGGTCGAGCTCTTGTTTAAAGCGTACCTGGCGCGCCAAGCCATCTTCAGGCCCGCGTTCATATGCCAGTGTCGTCATGGCAATGCGCCAGCCGTCATTGATGTCGCCTACGATATTTTCCGCGGGCACCTCGACATCGTCGAAGAACGTCTCGTTAAACTCGCATTCTCCTGAAATCTGTCGAAGCGGCCGGATCGATATGCCAGGCGATCTCATGTCGATGAGGAGAAAGCTCAGCCCCTTGTGCTTGGGCGCATCCGGGTCAGTGCGGACGAGCGCAAAACACCAGTGCGAATATTGAGCGTAGCTGGTCCAGATTTTCTGACCATTCACGATGAATTTGTCACCGCGGCGTTCCGCGCGCGTTCGCACCGATGCAAGATCGGAGCCGGCGTTGGGTTCTGAAAAACCCTGGCACCATACCTCTTCGGACGACAGGATGGTCGGCAGAAAGCGCTTTTTCTGATCTTCCGTGCCGTGGTGAAGGATCGTGGGACCGGCCAGATTATGGCCTATGATATTGATCCCCTCCGGAGCGCGCGCCCGTGCCATCTCTTCTGCGAAAATCGCGCGCTCGACGAGCGTAGCGCCGCGCCCGCCATATTCGGTTGGCCAGTTAATCCCGCTCCAACCGCCCGCGTGAAGTTTCTTTTCCCACTCCAGCCGAAACATGGCGCGCTCGTTTTCATCGTCCGGCTCGAACACCGTCTCCCCCCATCCGGGTGGCAACGCGTCGGCAAGCCAGGCTTGCAGGTGGGAGCGAAACTCATTTTCAGCGGGCGTGTAGGTAAAGTCCATGTCAGCCTCGGGCAGCGGCGGCTGCGAAATCAGGTGTGCGCTTTTCGCGGAATGCAGCGACGCCTTCCTTGTACTCGGGCGTGAGATACGCGACGGTCTGCGCGTAGCTTTCATACTCCAGCATCTGATCCAGGGTGGAGTTGCTGGCCTTGCTCAGGAGCGTCTTGGTCATGGCGAGGGCCGTGGGCGAACCCGCGACAATCTTTGCCGCAATGGCGCGCGTTTCCTCCAGCAGACGGTCGTGCGGCACCACATGGTTGACGATGCCCAGTTCCTTGGCCTCGTCAGCAAGTACTTTACGAGCGGTGAAACAAAGTTCCTTGGCCTTGTTCACGCCTATCACACGGCCAAGGAGGTACATCCCGCCCAGGTCGGGCACCAGCCCAACCTTGGCAAAGGCCTGGATGAAGCTTGCTTTCTCGCTTGCGACAATGAAATCGCAGGCCAGCGCAATATTGAAGCCGGCCCCTGCGGCTGCACCATTTACGGCTGCAATAACCGGTTTTTCCAGGCGGAACAGGGGCTCCAAAATGTCCTTCAATATCCAACGATGCCGCGCGCGCAGCTGGATGGGGGTCATATGGTCGCGGCGGGCCTTGAGGTCCGCGCCAGCGCAAAACCCCTTGCCTGCACCCGTTAATATGACACAGCCGACGTTGGAGTCAGCCGCGATTTCCCCAAGGAGCGCCTGCAATTCCTGATAGAGCTCGTCCGTCGTCGCATTCATTGCATCGGGGCGATTGAGGGTGATGGTCGCGATCCTGTCGCTGACATCGTAAAGCAGGTTTTGATACGTCATGGTCACCTCTCAGGGCGTTTCGGTTTCGAACGGGTGATGGGCAATGTCGCCCTGGGTGGACTCAGGGATGGCGAACCATTGTTCCGGGACCTGGACCGGTATGCGAAAGTCATGTGCAGGGATGACTATGTCGCTATTGTCCATGACGCGCCGCATCGCGGCCTGCCACACGCGCTCACTCTCGCTACGAATATTTCCGGTGAGGAAAGCGCCGGCGAGTGACCGTTGCGGGTGATCGGTGGCACGCGGGTCGTCCGGGAACCAGTAGCGATAATGATCCCCCAGATCCGATGCGATGGCGGCTTGTCCCTTTTCGGTGGCAACGACCGGAACCTGCATCCCTTCGGTGTGGCTCGGCACGCTCAGAAGGCGAAAGCCGGGCAGGAGGTCAGTGTCTCCCTCCAGCAGCCGCAACTGGGCGGGGCGCTTTCGTGCCATCAGA
>Ga0233380_1000311_pt1 | contig 27103 bp, 24 predicted proteins | sample ElkDunMinimDraft_9_FD_191541 | JGI IMG/M metagenome (GOLD analysis project Ga0233380, IMG submission 191541) | Fecal eukaryotic communites from dung pellets of Tule Elk in California, USA - Elk Dung F36 | ecosystem: Host-associated > Mammals > Digestive system > Large intestine > Fecal | place... | reverse complement strand
TTCCGCCGAACACGCCATGATCTATGGCTTTCACGTTGACCGGACAGAGACTGAGCGTCCCCGTCATCGCTGCGACACCGAGATTGCTACCGGCGCGGTCAGCTGCGCCATCCCCAGCTACCCCATGGCCCCGCCAGAAGAGTTCCCGAACAAGACTTTCCCCGACACCACCACGACCCGCGCGGGCATCTTCTGGCAGGACGAGATCACCCTGGGCAACAGCGGCCTCGCGGTCATCCCCGGCATCCGCTACGACCACTACGAGATGAATCCGCACCCGGATGCGCTGCTTAACGGTGGCGGCGATATCAGCAACTTCGGTGGCTTCAATGTGGTGGATGTGGAGGAGGAAGAGGTTTCCCTCAATCTGGGTCTGATCTATGACCTGAACGACAACTACTCCGTCTTCGCGCAGTATTCCGAGGGCTATCGTCCGCCGAACTTCGACGAATCCAACCAGGCCTTCGTCAACCTCGGCCACGGTTACGCCACGGTGCCCAACCCCGACCTGAAGGCAGAATCCAGCCAGGGTTTCGAGGCGGGCTTGCGCGCCAATTATGCGCGCAGCAACTTCAGCGTGGCGCTGTATGAAAACCGCTACAAGGATTTCATCGAGTCGCAGTCTGCCGGCATGATCAACGGCATCCTCCTGTTCCAGGATGCCAACATTGGCGAGGCGAAGATCCGCGGCGTGGAGGTGACGGGCACCCTGCTGGTGAGCAACAACTGGCAGCTGCGTTCCTCCATCGCCTATTCACGCGGCGAAGACGAGACGGCCAACCGGCCGCTGAACTCGGTGGATCCGCTGACTGGCGTGTTCGGCGCACGCTATGACGCCAACGACGGCCGCTGGGGCTTCGAGACCCTGCTGACGCTGGTGGATGATCAGGACCGTGTCTCCGCGCCCGATCGCGCCAAAGGTGAGAGCTACAGCCTGGTGGACCTGATCGGCCACTACAACCTGAGCCCTAACGCCTCACTGCGAGTCGGCCTGTTCAACCTGTTTGATGAAGAGTATGCGCGCTGGAGCAGCATCAGCGGGCTGGCAGCCACCGATGTGGACAACCTCGCCAAGGCCCAGGGTCCTGGCACCAACTTCCGCGTAGGATTCAACTATGACTTCTAAAACAGACACTTCCACGCCCTGCGCTGACGCGGGGCAAAGGAAGGCATCACCAGGGGCCAATACCATGAAGAAGATTCTCCAACCCACCCTGCTGGCCTTCAGCATGGCGTGGAGCCTGAGTGCAGGCGCGCAGGACGCCGACCTCGGTGTGCTGGTCATGGCGCACGGCGGCTCGCCGGAATGGAACCAGGGAGTACTGGACACCGTGGCGCCCCTGACTGGCAGCCACAACCTGGAAGTGGCTTTTGGCATGGCAGATGCGGTGTCCATGCAGGAGGCAGTGACCCGCCTGGAACAGCGTGGCGCCGATCGCATTGCCGTGGTCCGACTGTTTATTAGCGGCGAGAGTTGGTATGAGCGCACCGAGCAAATTCTCGGGATGCGTGAAGGCGCGCCGGCACGCGGGGAGGCCGCTGGTCACCCTGAGCACATGTCGGCGGATGGGCATGCCGGTCACGGCGCGGTAGCCGGCCAGGACGCCCACGCGGGCCATGGTGGCAACACTTCCAATGACAGCCCCGACGGCAGCGCCGGGGCCACACGTGCAGCAGCCGCTGATCCCCACGCCAGCCACAACATGGCTGCCGCTCCTGCCAGCATGGGCCACAGCATGGAGTTCTGGCGCATCGACACCGATGCTGAATTTGCGCTGAGCAAGCCCGGCCTGGCCGAGGCGGAAGAAATGGCGGATGTGCTGCTGGCCCGCGCCAATGCCCTGAGCAGCAACCCTGCCCGCGAGGATGTACTGATCCTGGCGCACGGCCCCGGCGACGACGCTGAGAACGAGCGCTGGCTGGCGTTCATGGACGATCGCGCCCAGTTGATCCGGGACAGCCATGCCTTCCGCCATGTGAAGGTAGCGACCCTGCGGGAAGACTGGGAGGAAAAGCGCGTGGCAGCAGAACAGGAAGTTCGCGAGTTCGTGGCCAACGCCAACGCCACCGGCGGCACAGCCCTCATTATCCCCTACCGGGTCCATGGCTTTGGCCCCTACGAGAGGGTGCTGGAAGGCCTGGAATACGTCGCCGATGGCCAGGGACTGATTCCCCATGCCGGCGTCACCCGCTGGATCGAAGCGCAGATCGCGGAACTCGAAGAGCAGCTCTGAGTACCTTGCCTCTCTGTTCCTGGCCTATCTATTCTTGGCCCTGGAAGTCGCGCAGCCGCATGCCGCCGACGAACAGGGCCAGCAGGTAGATCGCCATCCCGCCACAGCACAGCATCGCCATGTTGCCGATACGGGTCCAGGAGTTCCACTCCAGCCAGTTGACCCAATCGCCCGCCATGTACCATAGAAAAAGGCCCATGGCGGCGTTGGCACAGAACATGCGGAGCAGAAACATTCCCCATCCCTGTTGGAAGACGAAGGTCCCCTGCCGCAGCAGCCCCGCCAGCAACAGCCCCGCGTTCACATAAGCGGCGAGCGAGGTGGCCAGCGCCAGCCCGGTGTGGGCAAAGTCGAACACAAACACCAGCAGGATGTTCAGCACCATGTTGGTCACCATGGCAATGATGCCGATGCGCACCGGCGTGGCGGTATCCTGGCGCGAGTAATACCCCGGCGCGAAGATCTTGATCGACATGAAGGCCAGCAGCCCCAGCGTATAGGCCTGCAGGCTGGTGGTAACCTTGCTGACATCATCCACGGAGAAGTTCTCACCCTGGAACAGGGTAATGATCAGCGGCTGCGACAGCAGCACCAGCGCCAGGCTGGCGGGCACGGCAATCAGCAGCACCAGCCGCAATGCCCAGTCCAGCATCGCCGAGAAGGCATCGGCTGAGCGCTCCGCATGCCGGCGCGACAGGCTTGGCAGCACCACGGTGGCGATGGCAATGCCGAAGATGCCCAGCGGCAGTTCCACCAGGCGGTCAGAGAAGTACAGCCAGGACACGCTGCCGGAGACCAGCAGGGAGGCGATGAAGGTGTCCAGCAGCAGGTTGATCTGGCTGACGGACACTCCGAACAGCGCCGGCAGCATCAGCTTCATGATGCGCCCTACCCCTTCCTTGTCGCTGCGGCTGCCCAGCACGGGAATCGGCAGCAGTCGCAGCCGCGCCAGGAAGGGCAGCTGGAACACGAACTGCGCCAGACCGGCCACCAGCACCCCCCAGGCCAGCGCCATCTCCGGACGCACCATATGAGGGCTGACATAGACCGCGAAACCGATCAGCGCCACGTTCAGCAGCGCCGGCGTCAGCGCCGGCATCGCAAACTTGTCATAACTGTTGAGAATCGCCCCGGCAAAGGCTGCCAGAGAGATAAAGAGCAGATAGGGGAAAGTGATCTGCAGCATGTCGACGAACATGGCGAACTTGGCCGGTTCGTCGCGGAACCCCCAGGCGATCGGAATCGACAGCAGCGGCGCCGCCACGACAACGATGGCACTGAGCAGCAACAACACCGTACCGAGTCTGCCGGCAACGCTGTCGACCAGCCGCTTGACGTCGGGATGGCTGCGCTGTGAGCGATATTCGGACAGCACCGGCACAAAGGCCTGGTTGAAAGCCCCTTCGGCAAACAGGCGGCGAAGGAAATTGGGAATCTTGAAGGCCAGAAAGAAAGCATCGGTGCCGTCGCCGGGACCAAACATTCTGGCCAGCACCACATCACGGGCCAGACCGAGCACACGTGACACCATGGTCATGCTGCCGGTGACTGCGCTGGAGCGCAAAAGGCCTCCCCGTTTCCGGGGAGGCCTGGCGTTGTTGTCAGCGGACTCTTTGTCCTGATCGTGGTCCTGCTGGTCCTGCTGGGGGTCGTTCATCTGATTGTGCATGCCAGCAGGGCTGACTCCTACGGGGTAGCCGTTCTATTGGTTCAGTGCGCGCAGCATCCACGCGGCTTTCTCATGCACGCGCATGCGATCGGACACCAGCGAGACCGTAGATTCGTCGTCGCCTGCCTGCGCCTTCTTGAGCACGTCACGGCAGGTCTTCACGATGGCTTCGTGCCCCACGGTGAGGATGTTCACCATCTTCTTGCTCTCCGGCACGCCTTCCACTTCCTCAATGGAGCTCAGACGGGCGAATTCCTTGTAGGTGCCCGGCGCCGCCACTCCGAGGGTGCGGATGCGCTCGGCGATATCATCCACCGCGGTGGCCAGTTCCGTGTATTGCTCTTCAAACAGCAGATGCAGATCCCGGAACATGAAGCCGGTGACGTTCCAGTGGAAGTTATGGGTCTGCAGGTACAGTGTGTATGAGTCGGCAAGCAAATGCTTGAGTCCTTCAGCAATGGTGCTGCGATCAGATTCACTAATGCCGATGTCGATCTTGGTCATCGTTACATACTCCTTTGTTCGTTCGATGGTTGGCTGGGGTTATCATGCCAAAGCGGTGGGTTTATATCTATGATCTGGGGCTCAAATCGCGTGGATTCAAGCTCCTCCCTAACCACTGCCTTACCCCGTCGGCCATGTGCTACGCCAGGGCCGCGTAGATGGTCTGTACGTCATCGTCCTCATCCAGCGCGTCCAGGAAGGCTTCGACCTCCGCGCGCTCGGCGTCCCCCAGCGTGACCGGATTCTTCGGCCGGTAGCCGAGCTTCGCCGTTTGCACCGTGTAGCCATAGTCAGGCAGCGCCTTGCAGACCGCGTCCAGATCGGTGGGCTCAGTGAGGAACAGGACAGCGCCGTCTTCGTCGATCTCCAGGTCCTGGGCGCCCGCTTCGATGGCGGCCAGCTCGGCATCCGCCTCTGCCGGGTCGGCTGCTGGGTCGCTTTCCGCCTCGATCATGCCCAGATAGTCGAAGTCCCATGACACCGAACCGGAATTGCCCAGCTGTCCCTTGCGGAACAGCACCCGCATGCTGGAGTAGGTGCGGTTGGAGTTGTCGGTGAGGCATTCCACGATCACCGGCACCTGGTGCGGGGCAAAGCCTTCATAGGTGAGTTTCTCGTAATTCACGGGACCGTCCAGCAGACCGGCTCCCTTCTTGATGGCGCGCTCCAGTGTCTCACGGGTCATCGATGCCTTCCTCGCCTGTTCGATGGCCAGGCGCAGGCGCGGATTCATGTCCGGGTCGGGGCCGTTGCGGGCCGCTACCATGATTTCCTTGGTGAGTTTGGTGAAGATCCGGCCCTTGGCATTGGCCGCTATCTCCTTATGCTTGGCTTTCCACTGTGCACCCATCAATGTCTCCTGTGCATTACTGTCATCATCAATCCTGAATACGGTATACGTGCAGCATGGTCTCGTTGTCCGGCGACCACACCGCCTCTGTCTGCAGCAGGGTCAGGCCCTCTTCGGGCTCGACCTCGCGAATATCACTGGCGCCAAAATCATCGACAAAAAAGCCGATCTCTCCGTTCCTGGCGTACTGGGTCAGGGTCGCGATCAGCCATTCCCGCACTTCGGGTTTGCCGTGATCGTCCACGCCCCTGCTCATCTCGTTGCAGATTTCCAGGACCGAGGCTTCCTCGTCAAGGTTCATCTGCAATATCTCCGACCTGCTCTCTGCCATCGTGGTTATCCCCTAGATCACCCCTTCTGCGCCTCTGCCCTGGAATAGAAAAATACCACTGCCACCAGCAGCGCAGCGCCACCATAAAACGTCGCCGTTAACTGCTGTTGTTCGTCCAGCAGCAGGATGGCGAGAATAATGGCATAGACCGGCTCCAGATTCACCGCCAGCGCGGTCGCATAGGCAGAAAGATGTCGCAGTGCATGCAGCGACAGGGCGAAGGGCAGCAGGGTGCAGGCGAATGCCAGGATGAGCAGGTAGCCCATGTCTGCCATAGAGGGCCATTGCAGCAGTTGCCCGGGCATGAGCCAGGCCATGGCACCCTGCGAAGCAGGGTGTATCCCCAGCAGCGCCAGCAACAGCAGGAAAATGAACCCGCTGCCCATCTCCAGCGCGGTCATGGTCAGCGCATCTGTGCGCGTGATCAGCCGCTTGTTGAAGGCGCCAAAAACCGCGGCCATGAGGGCGGCCAGCACGCCGCAGACAATGCCGGCATTCATGTCGCTGGGCGTTCCGCCCACCACCAGCACGATCCCGGGCAGCACCAGCACGCCGAACAGGAGTTCGCGCGGCTGGAACCGCCGGCCGGTGACCAGCGGCTCAATCACGCACAAAAAGATGGGAATCAGCGCCATGCAGGTGGCCGCCACAGACGCATTGGCCAGCTTCACCGCACCATAAAAGCCCACCCAGTGGAGAGCCACCACCACGCCCACGCCGATAATCGCCAGCAGGTGGCGACCCGACAGCCGCCGCACCGCCCGCCACACCTTCGGCAGCAACAGCAAGACGCAGGTGACCAGGAACATGCGCCATAACACCAGCGCCAGCACGGGCAGCGTGATCAGCCGACCCAGGATAGCGGTAAACCCCCACAGCACCACACACAGGTGAATCTGCAGCCAGGCACTTGAATTGGCGCGCATGAGGCCCCACAACGAACGAAGTAAGAGGTAGCCACTGATACTCTGTTATTCAGTGACCAGCCAGCAGCGTAGTGATTTTACTGGAACGTGGCAACAAATGTGGCAGCTCATGTGGCAGCACAGGGAGAACGTCGATCATGAAATCAATCGTACTGGCAGGAGTCGCCCTCCTGCTGATCGCCTGTCAATCCTCCGGACCCAGCGCCGTCCAGCGCGGCACTGCCGGGGAGCAAGTCAATTCGGTGTGTTTCACCAACCAGATACGCGGCTGGCAACCCCTCAGCCGTAACACCATTGTGCTGGAGCGCGGCCTGAACGATTACTACCGCGTCACCCTCAACGGTGCCTGCGACGCCACCCGTTCCGGCCTGACCATGGCCACGGAATCGCGTTCCGGCATCTGTCTGGGAATCGGCGATGACATCGACTTCGCCAATGATTTCTCGCCCTCATGCTCCATCGAGAGCATTCATGCGTGGACACCCGCGCCGGAGTAGAAGTAGATGTTGCAATCGGAAACCATTCTGCAGGCCGGTAACCCGGCCTCTGCCATCGCGCGGCTGTGCAAGCACTTCAGCCATAAGATCCCGGCTGAATGGGATGAGCACGGCGCCCGCCTCCAGTTCCCCACCGGCAATTGTGAAATGACCGCCGGAGAGGAGAACGTTCATGTGCTGTGTCGCGCCGCCGATGAAGCGGCGCTGGCCAGCCTGCAGCAGGTCCTCGACCGCCATATCCCGAAACTGCTGTGGCGTGATGAGCAGGCTGTCGTATGGTCGGCCGTGGTCCCCGCGCCAACATCCGTTTCCGGATGAGCATCACCCCGCCGCTTTCGTTGACCAGCCGCGTTAGTTAGATAAACGACTGGCATCGGCGCCGGCAACATATAGCCGGCGCTTGATGCTGCGCCCCAGCAGCGCGGCAGGCCAGCGGAACGCGCTGACGAAGGACACCGCCACTGCAGCCCCGTAGGGAATGGCCTGAATCACCAGCACCACGCTCCACATCTGCAGGTCGGGACTGCCGTACTCGCGCGGCATCAGCGCCAGCGTCAGCACGACCAGCCCCAGGCTCAGCAGCAGCAGGAACTCCTCCCTCACCGCCACCAGCGCCTGCAGCACCGGCGAGGGCGCGGCACATTTCGGCGTGCGCACAAAGGGCATATCATCGGTGAACATTGCTTTCAGCGTCGCCAATCCCACGGTATGCGACAGGGCCAGACCTGCCACCGCCGCGGCCATGGTCTGGCGCAGGCTGGCCTTCAAGCGGAAGCGATACAGATAGATCATTTTTGATAACTTGAAACTGAACAGGGACAGCGGCAGCAACGAGAACATGAGCAGCGGCGCATCCACCTGCGTTGGCGACAGGATCATCGCAATGGACCAGGCGATGGCTGCCAGGTTGAACACCAGATTGAAGCCATCGGCAATCCACGGCAGCCATCCGGCCAGAAAGTGGTAGCGCTGCCCGTTACTCAGCGCCGAGCGGCTGCCGAACAGCTCGGCGGTATGCCGACGCAGGATCTGCATGGCGCCATAGGCCCAGCGGAAACGCTGCTTTTTGTAATCGACGAAGGTGTCGGGCATCAGCCCACGACCGTAGCTATATGAAAGATACATGGCCTCATGACCTGCCTCCAGAATGCGCAGCCCCAGCTCGGCATCCTCGGTGATACACCATTCTCCCCAGCCTCCGATTTCTTCCAGCACCGCGCGCCGCACCAGCGTCATGGTGCCATGCTGGATGATCGCGTTGCGTTCGTTGCGGGTCACCATGCCAATCTCGAAGAAGCCGCGGTACTCGGCAAAGCACATGGACTTGAAGGCGCTGTCCGCTTGATCACGATAGTCCTGTGGCGATTGCACTATGGCAATTTTCGGATCCGCGAAGACGCCTGTGAGGTCACGCAGCCAGTTGGGCTCCACCTGATAGTCACTGTCGATGGCAGCAATCACGGCGGCATCTTCGTGCGTGCGGGCCAGCGCGAAATTCAGCGCACCGGCCTTGAACCCTTCGAGCGGCGACACATGGAAAAAGCGGAAGCGCTCACCCAGACGCGCACAATGCTCGGCCACCGGCTGCCAGACCGCTTCATCGGGGGTGTTGTTGTCAATCACCAGCACCTCGAAATCAGGATAGTCGAGCCTGGCCAGCGCATTCAATGTCTCGATCAACATGTCCGGCGGCTCGTTGTAGGCGGGCACATGAATCGACACCTTGGGCGCCCTTTCCAGGGCCAGCGGAACAGGCACGATCTCCCTGCGCCGGACCATATACCAGTGTGCCTCTGCCCATTCATGGGCCTCCGTAAGCAAAATGGTAATGACACCCAGCATTCCAATAACCAGCAGCAGACCGACCAGGGCCGACGTAAGGGTCAGGTACTGCTGTGAATAATCGTAGATGATCCACACCAGCACCGTGGCGGTGCCGGAGGCCACCAGCGCGATGAGGCCATGCCCTTTGGCACGCAGTGCCTGGCTGTTGCTGAGGAAGAGCCCCAGCAGAACGATGGAGCTCATGATGGAGATGGCGGCGAGCACTTGCCAGTCGGGCACTCGCACAATGGGCTGATCGAAGGAGAACTTGGGCCGGCGCTCCACATCGTACACGCCCCAGTAGGCACCGACGCCGCCTTCGCTGGCGGCCTTCCACGGCTGGTCAAACGCTTCCATCAGAAAGTAGTCGTAGTTCTCCACGGCAGCACGTTCCATGAAGCGGCGCAGGAACAGGGCTTCGTTGGCCGTGCTGGCGACGGCCGCCTCGCGGGTGCGTCCATCCGACGGCCAGCCGACCTCTCCGATCAGGATGGGCTTGCCCGGAAACCGTCGTTCCAGTTGTTCCATCTTGTCGACGATGTAATCCACGGACGCCTCCACGTGGATGCCCTCCCAATAGGGCAGCATGTGCACGGTGAGAAAGTCGACGTTGTCCGCCAGCTGTGGATAGCGCAGCCACACATGCCACGGTTCGGCGGTGCTCACAGGCTGGGCCACCTGGTTGCGCACCTGCGCCAGCAGCTCGCTCATGGCATCGGCGTCGAATTCGCCCCGCAGGACAGTCTCGTTGCCCAGCATCACCCGGGTGATATTGCCGTAGGTGTTGGCCAGCTCCATGCCCGCCTGCAGCTCGTCGGTATTGATCTGCTCGTCCAGGCCCAGCCAGATACCCAGCGTCACATCCATGCCGTAGCGGTTGGCAATGGCAGGCACATCGCCCAGCGAGCGCAGACTGGAGTAGGTGCGCAGGGCCCGCGTCTCGTCGGCCAGCATGGCGATGTCTGCCTGGATCTGCGCCGTGGAGGGCATGACGTTAATCAATGCGTCCTGCCCCTGTCGAAAAGGGGAGAAGGCGTAGCCGCTCACCTCGTCCGGCCAGGGCGCCACTTCGGTAGGTCGGTTGATCAAAGCCCATAGACAATAAGTAACCACTGCGAAGAACAGGGCGACCAGCAAGCTAGAAGTGCGCATAATAGTGGGTATCGGATGTTCGGGAAGGAGGGTGAACGGCGCGCATCATAGGGCCGCGCCAGAACAGCGTCAATGCTGCCCGGGAGAAATATATTTCCCGCAAAAAGAGCTGACTTGGCATGATTTTTCCCGCACGATTTGCATCTGGTTGGGGCCAACGGCATCATCCTGACCGACTATTCCTGTTAGCTCAACTGCCCGGAGACCACAATGAGATATATTGCCGCTTCGCTGGTCATGCTGCTCGTTCTCGTCCTGCCTGCACAGGCTGTCTACGCACAACTGGTTGACGTGACAGTAGCGGACTCCACCCTGGGTGTCTATCTGCGGTTGCCACAGAACGAGAATCAGGATGCTGGGGCGGCGCCGCTGGTAATATTGATGCCCGGCGGCTCCGGCGAGCAGGCGCTGGCCCGCGACCTGTACAACTGGCTGGGAGAAGAGCTGGCGATGCGGGGCTGGGCGGTGGCGATTCCGGTATCCCCCAACGGACGCTCGTTCCGGGGCGGCAACAACGCGCTGATTCCGCTGCTCATCGATGCGCTGCAACAACGGGAGGAGATTGCCGAGGGGCCGACGTTGCTGGCCGGCATTTCCAATGGTGGGATGTCGGCGCTGGAGATTGCGGCGGCGGGGCTGCGCGAGTACTCCGGCATTCTGGCAGTGCCGGCGCTGGTGCCGAACAATCTGGATCTTTCGGGTCTGGAGGGAATGCCCATCTATCTGCGCATCGGCGACCAGGACGAGATGGGCTGGACCGCCCGTTTTCAGGAGACCCGCGCGGCGCTCGAGGAAGCCGGCGCCCAGGTCGATGCCGACCTGGTCTTCATGGCCCAGCACATGTTCTCGATGGACTGGGAGAACCTGGATCCGTGGCTGGAGGCGCTGCAATAGCGCCCCTCAGTCACGGCCCCCGCCCCAGCCATCAGAAGTTGTGGCTGACCAGCGGGGTGGTTTCCGCATCGTAGTCGACGCCCGCCACCCCGAAGCCGAACAGCTTGAGGAAGTCGCTGTTGTATCCCTTGAAGTCGGTCAGCTCGAACAGGTTTTCTGCCGTCACCTGCGGCCAGATCGCTTCAACCTTGGCCTGGGTCTCCGGCCTCAGCTCCTTATCGTCCACGCGGAAGCGTCCTGCTTCATCCAGCCCTGCCTCATCACTGTAGAGGCACTCGGTAAACAGGCGTTGCAGCTGTTCGATGCAGCCTTCATTAGTGCCCTCCTCCTTCATCACCTTGATGAGAATGGACAGGTACAGCGGCATCACCGGAATCGCCGAGCTGGCCTGGGTCACCAGCGCCTTGAGCACCGCTACCCGTGCATCTCCGCCCACCGATTCCAGGGTGTCTCTGATTGCGCTGGCCGCGCGGTCCAGATCTTCCTTGGCCTTGCCGATGGTGGCGTGACCATAGATCGGCCAGGTCAGTTTATCGCCCAGATAGGTGTAGGCTACGGTCTGGCAGCCTTCGGCCAGCAGGTCGGCGTCCTTGAGGGCGTTGACCCACAGCTCCCAGTCCTCGCCACCCATGACCTTGACGGTCGCGGCAATCTCTTCCTCGGTGGCGGCCTCGACCGTCACATCGCTGATCTTGAGCGTGTCGGTGTTGAGGTTCTTGGCCGTGTACGGGGCGCCGATGGGCTTGAGCACGGACGACCAGGTCTCGCCGCTAACGGGATCGGTGCGCCGGGGAGCGGCCAGGCTGTAGACCACCAGATCCACCTTGCCGATGCCGTTGCGCAGGGTATCGATCACCTGCTGCTTGCAGGCGGTGGAGAAGGCGTCGCCATTGATGGTTTCCGCATACAGGCCGGCCTTCTCGGCTTCCTCGTGGAAGGCCGCGGTGTTGTAGTAGCCGGCCGATCCGGTCTTGGTGTCTGTCGGTGGCTTCTCGAAACAGATGCCGAGAGTCTGCGCGCCACTGCCGAAAGCCGCCGTGATGCGCGACGCCAGCCCATAGCCCGTGGAGCTGCCAATGACCAGCACCCGCTTGGGGCCATCGCTGATGGGACCCTGGGCCCTGGTGTAGGCAATCTGCTCGCGCACGTTGGCGGCACAACCCTGCGGGTGCGCATTGATACAGATGAATCCACGTACTTTCGGTTTGATAATCATGTAGCATCCTGTCATCGGGAATATGCAAAGGTCGCCATTATAATGGTGCGGAGAGCAGAAAACAGCTCGGAATCCTCGGCCCCGGCCCAATCGGCCACAGCGGCCGCGTCGCGCTCGGGATACCTGGTATAGATACCCGGTTTTGACACTCGGCCTTGACAACAGCGCTTCCGGCCGGCATAGTACCGCGTCTAAAATTCGGCGCCGGCCATGACTTTTGCCGGTATCCAGCACTGGATGCGCCGGGACCCTATTACACTGTTATTACACTGCAGCTATCACACTGCACAGCATCAAGGAGCACCAGTTGGCTAACTCTGCACAAGCTCGAAAGCGCGCCCGTCAAGGCGAGGCCCAGCGTCGTCACAACGCGAGCTTCCGCTCAATGGTCCGTACCTATCTGAAGAAAGTGGTTGCCGCCGTACAGAGTGGCGATTACGAGAAAGCCACTGCTGCCTACAATGCGGCTGTGCCTGTTATCGATCGCATGGCCGACAAGGGCATCATCCACAAGAACAAGGCCGCTCGTCACAAGAGCCGTCTGAATGCTGCGGTACTGGCGCTCAAAGCCGCCTGAATCCGGCATTAAGAAGTGCATCCCGAAAGAACCGGCTCAGGCCGGTTTTTTTGTTTCTTCTGCCTGCAAGCCCTGCCTTAGCCCACCACGCTGATGACTACACTGGCCACCACACCGAGGCACAGGGTAGCGACAGCGACGGCGACCAGCAGTATCCGGACATAACCCGCAGGCAGCGAGGCGCCCGCCCCCATCGCGATGCCTGCCGCCAACGCAATGCGCGGAGGCGCCAGGATGATGGCGAAGGAGCCAGCCACATTCTGCCCGGCGAGCGCGATCAGACCGAGCCCGTCCGTCTCCGTCGATGCCAGCACCGTTGCCGCGGAGAACATCGCCGCCGCACCGGTATTGGAGCCGGTCACATAAGCGCCCAACGATCCCAGCGCCGGCGCGAGAAAGGCGAACAACTGCCCGGTCGAGGCAGCCGTGCGGGCCAGTTCTGCGGCCATGCCATTGGCGGCCAGTAACACACCCAGCAGCATGAAGGCCGTGGTCGACGAGGCAATGGGCCACCAGTTCACCAGGGTCGCCCTGGCATGGGTCTGCCACTGTGCGACCGGCACGCGCAACAGCCACAGCGACAGCAGCGTTGTCAGCGGCAGCCACAGCGCCGGGCTGGCGAGAAACTGCAGCGCTGCCGGTGCCCGCAGCGCCGTGATCAGCCCCTTGCTGAGCAACAGGCCACCCGTCAGCACCGCGTAGGGCAAGGCCATCCTGAGCAACTCGCGGGAAGTCCCGGGCGTCGATCCCTGGCGAAATCGCGCCAGCAGCAGAAGCGCCGATACCACACAACTGGAAGCGATGATGCCCGCCACGGGAGGCGTTCCGTATCGGCTGGCCAGCAGCAGCGACAGCCACAGGACAGCGACTACCAGCAGAGCAAGCCCCAGATGGCGCACGGCATCGCGGCCAAACGCCAGCGCCAGCACCGCCACCATGGACACCAGTATCACCGGCAGATTGAACCACGCGCTCATCATGCCCAGATCGTGGAAGGACACCCCGCCCAGCTCCGATGCCACCAGAGTGCCCGGACCCAACCCGCCCCAGGGCACCAGCACCAGCCCCAGCAGGGCGATCACCGCCGCCTTCGCTGGCGGCAGGCCGAAGCGTAACAACAGGGGAATGGCGACAATCACACCCAGGCCAAAGCCGGTCACCGACTCCATGAAGGGGGTAATGCCGAAGACGATCAGCAACAGCATCAAGGCTCGCTCGTTGCTGACCTGGAGGAGCCAGTCGGCAATCGTGCCCTGCGCTCCGCTGCGGATCATGAGCTCTGACAGCCCCACTCCACCGAGCAGTATCAGGGCGACCGTCAGGATGGTGCCAGCCATCGCCCGGACAGCGGCAATGATGGCGGGGATGCCCAGGGGGAAGCAGATCAGCATGCCCAGGATGGCCACGAACACGCCCAGCAGTGCGGCTGGCAACGCGCGCATCCGACAGGCAAGCGCCACCATCACACTGACGATAGGTGCTGCGGCAACAATTCCGGAAGTGATGCCGGAAATGTTGCCGGAAATGAGTGAGAGCTGGGATGCGGCCATATCGGGGCCAGCGTGATTCCTTAGGAAGCCTCTAGCCTACAAGCACCAGGTTGTCACGATGGATCATCTCCTCTTCGCCGGAGTACCCCAACACCTGTTCGATGAGATTACTGCTGCAACGCAGCAATCGGGACACTTCCTTGCTGTCGTAGTTGACCAGACCGCGGGCGACTTCACTGCCAGCTTCATCCACGCAGACCACCACGTCACCACGATCAAACTTGCCTGAACTGCCGATCACGCCGACCGGCAACAGGCTGCGACCAGAATCGCGCAATACCTTGACCGCGCCAGCATCCAGCACCAGGGTGCCACGTACCTTCATTTGCCCGGCCAGCCATTGCTTGCGCGCTGCCACCGGCTGCTTTTCCGGCATCAGCAGCGTGCCGATCTCCTCGCCCTGAGCCAGGCGCACCAGCACATCGGGTTCGCGCCCGCTGGCGATGATGGTGCTGGCGCCGGACCGGGCGGCCAGACGTGCGGCAGACACCTTGGTGGCCATGCCACCTCGGCCGAGCGCGCCGCCCTCCCCGGCCATGCCGGCGAGCGTGGGATCGTCGGCCATGGCCCGGGCGATCACCGGGGCGTCGGGATTCTTGCGCGGATCGCTCTCGTGCAGCCCCTTCTGGTCGGTGAGAATGATCAGGGTATCCGCGTTGACCAGGTTCGCCACCAGCGCCCCCAGCGTGTCGTTGTCGCCGAAGCACAGCTCCGCCGTCGCCACAGTATCGTTCTCGTTGATCACCGGCACGACGTTCATGCTGACCAGCGTGGTCAGCGTGCTGCGGGCATTGAGATAGCGGGTACGGTTGGAGAGATCATCGTGGGTCAGCAGGATCTGCGCCGTATGCACCCCATACTGCATGAAGCAGCTCTCGTAGGTCTGGATCAGCCCCATCTGGCCGACGGCAGCGGCCGCCTGCTGCAGATGAATCTCCTTCGGCCGGCGCTTGAGCCCAAGCCGGGCCACCCCTTCGGCGACAGCGCCGGAAGACACCAGTACCACCTGAATGCCCTGCTGCTGCAGCGTCACCAGTTGCTTCACCCATGCCGAGATGGCCGCGGTGTCGAGGCCAAGCCCGTTATTGGTGATCAAGGAACTGCCGATTTTTACCACCCAGCAGCGGGTTTTACGCGATTGTCTGGACATATGCTGCCGACCTTCCCGGATTCACGCGATCTGCATCGCGGTCAATAATCTTCGTCATCATCAAAGTCGTCGAACTCTTCTTCATCAGCCAGTTGCCGACGCATCGCCTTGCTGTGTTCGATGCTCCTGCGGATCTCGTAGGCCATCTCGTGATCCAGCTGCGCCTGGGCTTCCTGATAATCGGGATCATCCCGCAGGCGGGATTCGTGCTCTTCCACCGAGGCCATGATCTGCTGGCACATTTCTTCGCAGCCGTCACCGCTGATGGCGGTGATGGTGAATACCTTGCCCTGCCAGCCCAGATCACTCACCAGGCGCTGCGCCAGCGCCTCGCGCTCGTCGTCAGGAACGAGGTCGAGCTTGTTGAGCACCAGCCAGCGCTCTTTCTTCGCCAGCGTGGGGCTGAATTTTTCCAGCTCTTCGGCGATCTTGCGGGCATGCACCGCAGGATCGGAGCCGTCCGGTGGCATGACATCCACCAGATGCAGCATCAGCCGCGTGCGCGACAGGTGTTTGAGGAAGCGGAAGCCCAGCCCGGCACCCTCGGATGCCCCTTCGATGACCCCCGGAATATCCGCCATGACGAAACTGCGTTCGGCACCGACGCGCACCACGCCCAGGTTGGGCACCAAGGTGGTGAAGGGATAGTCGGCGACCTTGGGGCGCGCCGAGGAAACGGCGCGAATCAGGGTGGATTTGCCCGCGTTGGGCATCCCCAGCAGGCCGACGTCGGCGATCACCTTCAGCTGCAGCTGCAGGGTGCGTTTCTCGCCCGGCGTGCCGTGAGTGGTTTTGGTAGGCGTGCGATTGGTGCTGGACTTGAAACGGGTGTTGCCCAAGCCATGCACGCCGCCCTTGGCGACCAGCACCTGCTGATCGTGAACAGAGATATCGGCGATCATCTCCTCGGTGTCGGCATCGATGATGCTGGTGCCAATGGGCACCCGCACTACCAGGTCCTCGCCGCTGCGGCCAGTGCAGTTCTTGCTCATGCCGCCCTGGCCAGTCTGCGCGCTGTAACGCGGCTGGAAGCGAAAATCCACCAGCGTGTTGAGAGAGCCGTCACCGAGCAGGTAGACGCTGCCGCCGTCCCCGCCATCGCCCCCGTTGGGGCCACCCTTGGCGACGAACTTTTCCCGACGGAAGCTCATGCAGCCATTGCCGCCCTTGCCCGCTTCCACGGTAATCTCGGCTTCATCAACGAATTTCATGTCTTTACCGCCCTATGAAACCTGCTCTATGAAAAAAGCCCCGTCACAGGACGAGGCTTTTGATTTCTGCTTTCCGCGCCGAACACCATGGCAGCTCCGGCACAGGCCAGAGCTGGGAATGACGGTGATCAGGCAGGAACGATGCTGATGAACTTCCTGCGCTCAGCGCCTTTCACTTCAAACTTCACAGTGCCGGGAACGGTTGCGAAGATGGTGTGATCCTTGCCCAGGCCAGTGTTCACGCCTGCGTGGAAGTGCGTGCCGCGCTGACGCACGATGATGTTGCCAGCCAGCACACTCTCGCCACCGAACTTCTTGACGCCGAGGCGCTTCGACTGGGAATCGCGACCGTTACTGGTACTACCGCCTGCTTTTTTATGAGCCATTTTCTACTCCTGCCAGATTGTGCCTGGCTTAAACCTTAGCCTGAATTCTCGATCAGAACGCTTGATCAGAACTCTTAAGAGATACCAGTGATGCGAACTTCAGTGAACCACTGCCTGTGGCCCTGGTGCTTCATGTGGTGCTTGCGGCGACGGAACTTGATGATGCTGACCTTCTTCGCACGGCCCTGGGACACTACTTCTGCAGTGACCTTGCTGCCTTCCACGTAGGGAGCACCGATCTTGACGGACTCGCCTTCGCCAACCATCAACACCTTGTCGAAGCTGACTACTTCACCTGTCGCGGCTTCCAGCTTCTCCAGCTTGAGGGTCTCACCCTCCACCACTCGGTGCTGCTTGCCACCACTTTCAATTACCGCGTACATAAATCACTCCAAAATATGGGCGTCGCTTTGAATTCACTTTGAATTACAGGACTTTTAATCTATCGCTATTGCATAGAACACATGCGCAGATAGCATATTGTACAGAGGGTAGCTGCGGCGTCTATCCGGCAGTACCCATAGGGGCGGACATTTTACGGGATCACCTTCATATAGGCAATAGTCAATTGCCCTTTTATCGCCTGTACCCGCCCAGCAAGGGGCGTCTTGACAGCCCCAGCCTTCACCCCTAGGATGCAGGCTCAAATTTGTGATGCAATTCCCTATCGTCGGTCGCCTCCCTGCGGGACCGCCGCAGCATAGCAGGACCTTTCACGGTAGCCCAATGTACAAGCATATCCGCGCAGTGGTGGCGGCAGATTTCGATGCCGTAAACCAGTTCATTATCGATCAGCTCTACTCCAACGTCGGCCTCGTCGAAAGCATCGGACACTACATCATTGATGCCGGAGGCAAACGCCTGCGCCCAGTGCTGGTGCTGCTGGCCGCCCGCGCCTGCGGCAGCCGCGATGCGGATCCGGTACGCCTGGCCGCGGTGATCGAATTCATCCACACCGCGACACTGCTGCACGACGACGTCGTTGACATGTCCTCCATGCGTCGCGGCCGCCCCACCGCCAACGAACAGTGGAACAACCCCTCCAGCGTGCTGGTGGGCGACTTCATCTATTCACGCGCATTCCAGGTGATGGTGGGCATCGGCAACATGCAGATCATGAAGATCATGGCGGATACCACCAACCGCATTGCGGAAGGCGAAGTTCTGCAATTGATCAACAAGCACAACAGCGCGGCCACCCAGGCCAGCTACATGAACGTCATCCGCGACAAGACCGCCATCCTGTTCCAGGCCGCGGCCGAGTGCGGCGCCATCCTCGCCGGGGCCAACGCTGAACAGCAGCGGATACTGCGCGAGGTGGGCATGCATATCGGCATGGCCTTCCAACTGGTTGACGACGTGCTGGACTACGATGGCGATGCCACCGCGATGGGCAAGAACGTGGGGGATGACCTGGCGGAGGGCAAGCCGACGCTGCCGCTCATTCATGCCATGGAAACAGCCACCGCGGAAGAGGCCACCCTGTTGCGCGAGAGCATCGAAAAAGGCACCCACGAGCATCTGCAGGCAGTGATCGGGATCGTTCGCAAGTCTGGCGGGCTGGAATACACCCGGGCACTCGCCCAGTCAGAGGTGGATAAGGCTCTTTCGCTACTGCAGGGCCTGGAGCCCAGCGCCTTCCGCAGCGCCATCGAAGACATGGCCTCCCTGGCAATCAACCGCAACAGCTGATTGCCAGCGAAGCATCCCTGGAAATCAGCGCACCGTGATGGTGATCTGATCGGATACTACCGGGGGGTTGTGCGGTACGTGCAGGTGGTCGCCAAGGATCAGTTGCAGGGTATGCTCTCCCGGCTCCAGCGTCAGCGTCGTCTGCGTCTGACCACCACCGAAATGCGTCACCTGGGCTCCCAGTGGCATGCTCATATCCGGCGCTTCTCCGTTTACCAGCAGGTGATGATGGCCGGTATTGGCCGTCTGCACGCCGGCAGGCGCCACGCCCATTCCTTCCAGGCCGAAGACGACAGTGAACGTCGGGGAAACAGTGGCACCATCTTCCGGGGAGGCGATATACACCTTGGCACCCTCGGGAGCTGGTGTCTTCTCGATCTGGGCATAGGACAGCATTGCGGCAGCCGCCAGCGTCGATGCTCCGAAAAGAGTAACAAGGGTTCTGGGTAGGGACAGACTTCTCATGCAAACACTCCTTGATAATTGGCCCTGAAGCCGGCCATTGCGATTAACCTGCGGGCAATTCTGCGTGAAAGCGCAGCGCATTGCCAGCACAGCAGTGATAGGACCCGGCCCAGCGGAAAAAATGACAACGGCGACAATGGACTAGTCACCACGAGTGGAAATCCGCAACCCTCCCCTGATGTTCCCCAGGATGCTGTTCTCGTCGACGATGCGCATCCTTTCGCGCCCGGGAAGGTAGATCTCGCTGGCAGCCAACAGATAACGTGCCATGCCGAACATTCTGTCGGCCTCCTCCTCATCACCCAGCTCTTTCAGCGTGAGACTCAGGGCAAGATAGAACTCAGGCTCCGACTCCTTGCGCCGGATCGCCTGCCGATAGTAGTCCCGGGCCAGCTCGAAATCACCATTACCATACGCCACGTTGCCCAGACTGTAGTGGTAATACGGATTCCGGGCGTTAAAGCGCGCGATGGCCTGGGAGTAGCGCTCGGACAGGTCGTACTCTCCCTGGTTATAGTAGAACCGTACCAGATTGTTGATGGGGCTGGCGTTGCCACGATCTTCGGTGAAGGACTTCTTGAAGGCATACTCGGCGAAGTCCATGTTGCCCAGCCGGGCATAGGCGGTGCCGATGCTGTTCCAGCCGATGGAGAGCTCCGGCGCGATCCACAGGGCATTGCGCAGGTACAGCAGGGCCCGGTCGGTGTCTCCGGAGATCATGCTCTCCACACCCCGGTTGTTGAAATACAGCGCCCGGGCATAGTCGTCACTGACCCTGCTGGAGGTCAGTTGCTGAACGATCACATCAGGGGTGAAATCCACCACATAGTAGGAATTCGGGCCCAGCCGTCCCGTCGCGTTGATGTGCTGGCTCAGGACCAGCAGCTCGCCACGCATATCCCAGCGCGGGCGCATCTTTACTGTCTGGAAGCTGGCCTCCACTCCGAAGTGACGCGCCATGGCAATGTAGAGACTGACCACAGACAGGCAGTTGCCCAATCGGCTCTCGAAGGTATCGATGGCCGTACGGGTGATCAGGTCATCGTACTGTATGTTCAGGTATCCCGGATCGAACAGGAGGGTCTGCAGGCGCTCCACAATCTCGCGGTCGCTGCGGCCGGGAGGCACATGCGCCTCCAGGTATTCGATGATGTCCGGGTTCAGGGCGAGCAGGTCGATTTGCGGGAATGCCTCGGCATCCTGCTGGATAAGGCGGGAATCCATGGCGCTGTTCGCCGTGAAGTTCACTTCCAGCGGGATCAGGGTGCATCCCGTCAGCAGCAGGAGCGGCAGACAGCAGATTGACAACAACCGGGAGATCATGACGCTGCTCCATCACCAAGTCTAGAGCGTACTCCCGCCGATCGGCGATTGGCAAGTGCCACCGCCACCGCCGCCTCCCTGGACGCAACGTTTACATGTTGGGATAGTTCGGGCCGCCGCCGCCCTCGGGCGCCACCCAGTGGATATTCTGGGCGGGATCCTTGATGTCACAGGTCTTGCAGTGGACGCAGTTCTGCGCATTGATCTGGAAGCGGCGACTGCCATCGGCCTCCTCCACCACCTCGTAGACACCCGCGGGGCAATAGCGCTGCGCCGGCTCGTCGTAGAGCGGCAGATTATGACTGATCGGTACGTCACTATCCTTCAGCAGCAAGTGGCAGGGCTGGTCTTCCGCATGATTGGTGTTGGACAGGAACACCGAGGACAGTTTGTCAAAGCTGATGACCCCGTCCGGCTTCGGATAGTCAATGCGGGGAGCCTGCGAGGCATGCTTGAGCTGCTTGTAGTCCGGCGTGCGGTCGCGCACCGTGAACGGCAGGCTGCCGCGGAATATGTTGTGCTCCAGGAACACCAGCGTGCTGCCCAGCCAGAAACCGAACTTATGAAAGCCCGCGCTGAAATTGCGGGCAGCATGCAGTTCCTTGTAGACGGATGAGGCCTTGAAGCGCTCGCTGTAGTCCGTGACCTCGTGGCCGGTGGGCACTTCCGGCGCCGGCTGCTGCAGCGCGTCGAACACGGACTCTGCCGCGATCATGCCTGATTTCATCGCCGTATGGTTGCCCTTGATCTTGGCCGCGTTCAGCGTGCCCGCCTCGCAGCCCACCAGCATACCGCCAGGGAAGGTGAGTTTGGGCAGGGAGTTCAAGCCCCCCTTGTTCAGCGCACGGGCGCCATAGCTGAGACGCTTGCCCCCCTCCAGATACTGCCGGATGACAGGATGGTGCTTGAACTTCTGAAACTCGTCGAAGGGACTGATGTGGGGATTGCTGTAGCCCAGATCCACGATCAGGCCCACGGCCACCTGGTTGTTCTCAAAGTGGTACAGGAAGCCCCCGCTGGAGCCGGCGTCGCTGGCACCGATCATAGGATAGCCCGCGGTATGCACCACCAGGCCTTCCTTGTGCTGCTGCGCGGGAATCTCCCAGACTTCCTTGATGCCAATACCGTAATGCTGCGGATCCGCATCCTTGTCCAGGGCAAAGCGACTGATCAGCTCCTTGCCCAGATGACCCCGGCAACCTTCGGCGAAAATGGTGTAGCGGGCGTGAAACTCGAAGCCCGGCTCGTAGCTGCTCTTGTGATTACCCTCTGCATCGACGCCCATGTCGCCGGTCGAGACGCCTTTCACGGTGCCGTCCGGGTGATACAGGATTTCTGCTGCGGCGAAGCCCGGGAATACTTCCGCGCCCAGCGCCATGGCCTGCTCTCCGAGCCAGCGGCACAGATTGCCCAGGGAGATGATGTAATTGCCGTCGTTGTGCATCGGCTTCGGCACCAGGACACCTGGGAAGCGGATCGACTTCTGCGGTCCCGCCAGATAATAGACATCATCGCCGGTGACGGCCGTGTTCAGCGGGGCGCCCTGCTCTTTCCAGTCGGGAAACAGTTCATCGAGCGCACCGGTTTCGAAGACCGCGCCCGACAGGATATGCGCCCCCACTTCAGAGCCTTTTTCGAGCACGCAGACACTGATTTCCCTTCCATTGTCCCTGGCCAGTTGCAGCAGTCTGCAGGCGGCGGACAGGCCTGCTGGCCCCGCGCCAACGATGACAACATCTACTTCCATGGATTCGCGCGCCATAGGCCTCTCACTCTGTCTGGGTTGAGCATGTAGGGGGTGGGAAATTTGGACTGCATTATGCCCAATCGGCCTCCGATTCGCAAAATCAACGCTTTGTCTCACGCCGCTAACGGCCTGGCGCGCGCAAGGCCAACCCCAGGCCAGCCCCAGGAAAGTGCCGCGCTTCACAAAATTCGAACAAATGCTCGCCAATTGATGCCATTCAACTCTATGAATGAAGCGCAACCTGCTGTATTATCGCCTCTTTTTATAATTCGATCAGGGCCAGGTCAGGCGTTGAACGGAAATTTAGTCAAGAAATCATGGGTTTTGATGATTTCAATTCCGGAGCTCACATGACAATCAGGCAAAATCGGGGGCAATCCATCGTCAAAAGCCTCCGCCCCTCGGCACTTTCTCTTGCGATATCACTCGCGATACCTCTCGCCATCCCCAGCATCCAAGTCCAGGCACAGACTGCCCCGGATGAATCCACGGTCGTGTACCCCGCCGCCTTCTTCGCCCAGTACAGCCCGGTATCGGCCAATGACATGGTCACCCGCATTCCAGGCGTGAGCCTGAGCAGCAGCAGTGGCGGTCGTGGTCTCGGCTCGGGCGGAGACCTGCTGATCGATGGCAAACGTCTGGCCGGCAAGGACAACTCCGCCAGCACCCAGCTTACCCGGATCGCTGCCAACCAGGTGGAACGCATCGAACTGATTCGTGGCAGCTCCGGGACACTGGATGTGAGAGGCGCAGCCCAGGTGGTCAATGTCGTGTTGAAGGAGGCCAACAGCCGCTCCAGCGTTTCTGTCGAAGTCAGCGCCGATCGTCACCACGATGGCAAATATGACCCTGGGGCCACAGTGTCCTACGGCGGCCAGACCGGCGATCTCAGCTACCTGTTCAGCATCCTGGCAGACCCGAAGTACAACAACACCGACCGCACCGAATACAGCTACGCGCCTGACCTGAGTCTCAACGAGATCATCACCGAAGAGAGCACCCGCGACCAGAAGGCCTACGAATTCAGCACCAACCTCGGCTACGAGTTCGAACGCGATCGCATCCAGCTCAATGCTCTTTACAAGGACGATGCGCACCCGGTGTACCTGGATCGACAGATCGCCACGCCCGGCGTACGCCTGCCGGTTTACGAGCGCGAACTCACCGACAAGGACATTCACAACTGGGAAGTCGGTGGCACCCACGAACATACCTTCGCCGACAACAGCCGCTTCCAGTTCCTGTTCGTGGTCAATGACGAGACCGATGACAGCCTGCGCGAGCGCTTCAGGACAGGCAGCAGCGGCGAGGACAAGAACCTCTATCTCGAATCCAACAAGCGTACCCGCGAGCGTATCGGACAAGGCACCTACAGCTGGCGTCTGAGCGACACCCAGGATATGCAGCTGGGACTGGAGCGCGCGCAGACCATCCTGGACACCAGCCTGTTCTATGGCTCTGGCACCGCTAACGGCACTGCTTCTCCGCTTTACGGTGGCCTGGTGCCGGTGCGCAGCGCGTCGAACCTCGGCTCCACGGTGGAAGAGATGCGCTATGAAGGCTTCGCCGTCCATAACTGGACGCTGAACGATCGCATGACCCTGGAAAGCACCCTGCTTTACGAGAACTCCTCTATCACCCAGTCCGGCGTGGTCGATCGCAGCCGCGATTTCGAGTTCATCCGCCCCAAGCTCGACTATCGCTTTGACATGACCGATAACCTGCAATTCCGTGCCCTGGTCGAGCGACGGGTGTCCCAGCTCAGCTTCGAGAGCTTCACCGCAACCGCCAACGATGACGATGTCGACAAGGAAACCACTGCCGGCAACCCGGACCTGAGCCAGGAAAAAGAACTGTATTACGAGACCACGCTGGAGTACCGCCTGCCCGATGATGGCGGCGTACTGACCTCGCGCTTCTTCTATCGCGATATCGACGACGTCATCGGCAAGGTGAACATCTCGACTGATCCCAACAAGCCGGTCTCCGCCACGGGCAACCTCGGCAACGGCCAGCGCTACGGAATCTACCTGGATGCCAGTACCCGCCTGGGCTTCCTCGGTCTGCCCGACGCCGTGCTGACCACCAGCGTGAACCTGTTCGACTCCTACGTCTACGATCCGATCCTGGGTGAGGACCGCCGCTTCAACAGCCGCGGCAACACCTCTATCGGCTTCCGTCACGACGTCACTTCGCTGGGCCTGAACTACGGCTTCACCCTCAGTTCGGACATCGACGGCGGCCTGATGGACGTGGACGTGGACACCATCGAACGGGATGACAGCGAACCTTCGCTCAGCCTCTACATCTCCAAGGTCGCCTTCAACAACATCACCTTCCGGCTGGAGTCAAACAACACGCTGAACTCGGACTCCTGCTTCGAGCGCCTGCGTTACAACGGTTTGAGCGGCTACGGCACGCTCCGCGAGATCGAGGACTCCTGCACCAGTGGCAGTGGTCGCAAGGTCGCGCTGAAGATCCGCACCACCTTCTAGGACGATGCTGTTGTGCCGCGCATAAGCAGCGCATAAAAAGGCAGCGCACAAAAAAAGAGGCATTCCCATTTGGGCATGCCTCTTTTTTTTGAGCGGGCGAACCGATCTGTTACTTGGAAAAGATCATCATGTGCTGCCAGGGCAAAAAGTCCAGCGTGTCATCCCAGTTCAGGTTGAACACATCCATCTCCCGCACCACCTGCGTCTCACTCATCTTGTGCAGGGGGCGTATGGGCACGGTGGCATCCTCCGCGCGGTATTCCAGCAGCACGATGCGGCCGCCCGGCTTCAGTGCGTCATAGATGCTGCTGAGCATCTCGTAGGGGTGGGAGAACTCGTGATAGGCATCCACCAGCAGCGCAAGGTCGATCGAATTCTCCGGCAGTCGGGTGTCGTCCACCGCTCCCAGGACGCCTTCGACGTTATCGACTCCGTCGGCCTGCTTGCGCTCTTCGATCATCTGCAGCATTTCGGGCTGGATATCCACGGCCAGCACCTTGCCTTGTGGCACCTGCGCCGCCATGCGGAACGAGAAATAGCCTGAGCCTGCCCCGATGTCTGCCACCACGTCGGTGGGCTTCAGCTCCAGCGCGGCCACCACCTCATCGGGCATTTCCTCATGGGTTCGCTGGGGCCGCTCCAGCCAGTCGGCGGCTTGGTGCCCCATCACCCCGGAGATCTCGCGGCCCATATAGAACTTGCCGGTGCCTCCCTGGCTGCGCTCCGGCGCCATGACATAGCCCGGGGCGTCGCTGTCGGGGGTCTGGGCGGTGCCCTGGGCCTGGACACTGGCCGTCGCCATGGCAAGAACGAAGATGACGAGCGGCGATTTCAGGCAGCGCATTGTCGACATGGTGTTTCTCCTGTTACGTTTTCATTATTCGAAGGTGAAGCCCTGCTCGGCAAGGAACTGACGCATGTGAGGCCGCATCTTCTCACTGAGCAGTGTGGAAACCTGCTCGCTCCAGGTGATGCCATGACCACCGCCGGTGCGGGTACGGTAATACTCCCGGACCTGCTCATCGTATGCCTCGATGAGCGCGACGTCACCCCCATCAGTATAACTATCCTCTTTCAGCACCACCTGCAGCGGCAGGCGGGGTTTTACCTCTGGGTCCTGGTCAGGGTAGCCCAGACACAGCCCGAACACCGGATAGACACCCCTGGGCAAGGCCAGCAGATCGGAAATCTCGCGGGGATGATTGCGCACCCCGCCGATGTAGCAGATGCCCAGTCCGGCCGATTCGGCCGCCACCACCACATTCTGCGCCATCAAGGTCGTATCGATGGTCGCGATGATGAATTGCTCGGTGTAGCCGCCATGAAAGGGCTTGTCGTATTTTTCGCAGCAGTTGCCCGCGCGCCGCAGGTCGGCACAGAACACCAGGAACTCTGCAGCTGTATTCACATGGGTATTGCCTGACAGCTGCGCCAGGGCGCTCCGCTTGTCCGGATTGCGCACCCGAATGATGGTGGCTCCCTGCAGGAAGCTCGAAGTGGCAGAGGACTGCCCCGCTTCTATCAGCTGCAGGAACAGCGCTTCGTCAATGGGCTGGCTGGTGTATTTACGGATGCTGCGGTGCGAGCGCAGCTGGTCGATGACAGGGTTCACGAGGTACTCCCGGTTAGCGCAGGGTGGAATTACGGCAGGACGGCGTCCAGAAAGGCGGGGACAACGTCGTTGGCTACCGGCGTTTCCGCATTGAACATCACGACCATGCCGATGTCGAGTTCCGGGACCAGTACCATCTCGGTACGAAAACCCCGCACGCCGCCGCCATGGTGGATCACCCGGAGGCCGGCATAGTCGAACACCCGCCAGCCGAGCCCGTACCAGGCCTTCTCCAGCTTCGGCCAACGGTTGAAGTAACTCCCCCGCGGCGTCTCGACCAGGGGGGCGTGTTGCTGGGCAAGCAGCTCCGGCGACAGGACCGCGGGGAAGGCGCCGAGGTTGGCCTGGGCCCAGCGCGCCATGTCCTCGATACTGGCGTTGACGCCCGCTGCAGGGCCTACCGTGTAGTAAGCGGGATTGGTTCTGCTGACATGCCAGGCGCTGCGCGCATACTGGTGCGGCGCGCTGATGTTGGGATTATCCGTATACCCCGCCAGGCCAACGGACGCGGTCTTCATCCCCAGCGGAGCGAAGATGTGCTGCTGCACGTAGTCTTCGTAGCTCTGGGACAGGGTGGCTTCCACCACATCCGAGACCAGCGAGAACACCACGTTCTGGTAACCGTAGCAGCGCCCGGGGCTGCACACCGTGGGGATCTCGCGGAATTTCTCCTGAATCTTTTCGTAGGCCACCCCGGCATCCAGCATGTTGGAGTAGGCATGGGGCATCAGGCCCGTACTGTGGCTGAGCACGTGCCGCAGCGTAATGTTGCGGCTGCTCGGCTCCGTACCAATACGG
>Ga0233380_1000310_pt1 | contig 27112 bp, 27 predicted proteins | sample ElkDunMinimDraft_9_FD_191541 | JGI IMG/M metagenome (GOLD analysis project Ga0233380, IMG submission 191541) | Fecal eukaryotic communites from dung pellets of Tule Elk in California, USA - Elk Dung F36 | ecosystem: Host-associated > Mammals > Digestive system > Large intestine > Fecal | place... | reverse complement strand
CTTCCGCCAGCAGGCTCACCGAGACGATGTTGGTCTCCTCGTAGAGCTCACGCAGGGCGGCGCGCAGCGGATCCTCGCCCGGGTCGATCCCGCCCTGCGGCATCTGCCACGGCGCCTCGACCTCCGAGACATCGTCGCCCGACGGCTCCGGCTTCCTGCGCCCGATGAACACATTGCCCTGGGCGTTGAACACGGCAACGCCGACGCAGTCGCGATAGGGCAGGGCTTCGCGTTCGGGGCGGGCGGAAAGGGCGGTCATGTCTCGGCAGCTCTATTGCATCAGGGCGCTGGCAGGGACCAGCATCAATCCCCTCTCTTCGAGCCCGCGGGCCCACTCGGCAACGGCCGCCACCGAGAGGGGGAGTGCACTCACCATACCAATTGCCGCGCCATTCTGTTTTGCCTTCTGCTCAAGGCTGGCAAGCGCTGACTGGATGGATTGCGGCGAAGGATTGGCGTCGATCGCGGCGTCGACGCGCCCGAATGGTACCTTGTTGGTCTGGGCGAGCTGCGGGGCTACCGAGCGGTTGGATGAGCCGTCGTCGAGATAGCCGAGCCCCCTCGCGCCGAGTTCTTCCATCACCGGGGCAAAGTCGGCTGCGGATGCGGTGAAGCGGGCGCCCATGTTGTTCATGAGGCCGAAATACCCCCCGAAACGGGACATCAGCCAGAACAGCTTTTCGAGGTTCGCTCTCGGCTGCTCGCCGGTCAGCAGTGTCTGGGGGCCGGGGTCGTTCTGGGGGTAGTCGAAGGGCTCGAGGGGAATTTCCAGCAGCACTTCGTGTCCGCCGGCGCGGGCGGCGGCGACGGTGGTGACCAGCGACTTGCCATAGGGCGCAAAGCCCATGGTGATCGCTTCCGGCAGCTGGTCGATGGCATCGAGCGAGGCCTGCTCGTTGATGCCGAGCCCGGAGACGACGATGGCAACCTTCGGGGCGCCACTGGCGGCCGCCTGCGGCGCCGGGGCCGAATAGGCGGCAAAGGGTGTAAGGCCGGTGGCCGAAATGCGTGGCAGGGCGCCGTCGCCGGTTTCCTCGCTGAGGTCGGGCAGGGCCCCGAACAGGTCCGGCAGGCTGGCAACGCTCGGCACGGGAGTGGGAGCGGTCCCCGTCGGATATTGCTGCGGATCGGCGGTGATGGTGACTGGCCCGGTCGCGACCGCATTGGCGACCGCGTTGGCATCGCGCGTCGAGGTGATCGGCACCTCGGCCGTAGGCCGGCCTCCGTCGGGGTCGTCGACGGTGATGATGCGCAGCGCCGCAGCTCCGCCAATGATCACCAGCACCGAAACCAGCGCGCGCGCCACCGGCAGGTGCCGCCTGATGCCGGTCTGGCGTTTGCGGCCGGTCAGCGGTGTCGACAGGTCGTTGGCCAAGGTTCGCCCTATTCCGTGGCGTAAACAGCGGGCACAAAACGAATCATGCCCGCTCCTTGCATACCACGCTCCGCGCGCTATTCCGCCTTGGGCGGATAGGCGGGATCGGTCTCGCGGCCTTCGACCAGCGCGATGGCGTATTGCAGCTGGGTATCCTCAGCCTTGTCCACCGGCACGTAGACCGAGGAACCGACGGTTGCCTCCTCCTGGCCCTCGATGGTGATGTGGCCGCTGAGGGCCGCTTCGCCGATGATCTCGTCGCGTCCCTGGAACTCCTCGGGCACCACCTGGCGCACCTCGATGTCAGGGGAGATGCCCAATGCCTGGATCGAACGGTTCGCCGGGGTGTAGTAGCGCGAGGTGGTCAGCCGCATCGCCCCGTCCGGACCGAGCGGAATGATCGCCTGCACCGAGCCCTTGCCGAAGGAGCGGGTACCGACAAGCGTTGCGCGCTTGTGGTCCTGGAGGGCGCCGGCCACGATCTCGGAAGCCGAGGCGGAGCCGCCGTTGATCAGCACGACCATCGGCACATCCGCGAGCTTGGCGTCGAGCGCGTCGGCCTGGGCGTCATAGCGATCGGATTCGTCCGGTCCGCGGCCGCGGGTCAGCACCACCGCACCCTGCTTCAGGAAGGCGTCGGCCACGAAGACCGACTGGTCGACGAGCCCGCCACCATTGTTGCGCAGGTCGAGGATGATGCCGGCCGGGGCCTCGCCCAGTTCCTCGTAGATCTTCTCGATCGCGGACTGGATGCCGACAAAGGCCTGTTCGGAGAAGCTGCTGAGACGCAGCAGCGCCACCTTGCCCTCTTCGCCCTCGAGCGACCAGCGCACCGCCCGCAGCGGCACGGTCTCGCGCGTCAGTTCGAACTCGAACGGCTCGTTGACGCCCTCGCGCAGCACGGTGATCTTGACGCTGGTGCCGATCGGGCCGCGCATCTTGCTGACGGCTTCGTCGAGGGTCAGGCCCTGCACCGCCTCGCCATCGATCTGGACGATCAGGTCGTTGGGCAGGATGCCGGCACGGAAGGCCGGTGTCTCGTCGATGGGCGAGACCACCTTGACCACGCCCTCTTCCATGGTGACCTCGATGCCGAGGCCGGAGAACTCGCCGGACGTGCTCTCGCGCATGTCGCTGTAGTCGACCGGCGGCAGGTAGCCCGAATGCGGGTCGAGCGAGGTCAGCATGCCCTGGATGGCGGCGCGGATGAGTTCCTTCTCGTCCGGCGGATCGACGTATTCGGCGCGGATGCGGTCGAAGATCTGGCCGAACAGGGCCAGGTCCGAATAGATCTCCAGCGGGTCGCGCGGCGCGGCAGCCTTCTCGGCCGCCGTGGGTTCCGGCTTTTCCCCGGAGGGCGCCGCGGGGGCTTCGGTGTCTTCCCCGGCCGGAGCGCCGTCAACGGGCGCCTCCACGGCGGGATCGCCACCGGCAGGCGCGGGCGCTTCCTGGGCGATCAGCAGGCCAGCGGGCACCGAAAGCGCCAGAGCCAGGGCAAGGGCGCGAAGGGGAGTGAGGCGCATGCGGGTTCTATCCACTCTGTGTCGGGTTTGCCCACCAGTCGGTCGGATCGATGGGCTCGTTGTTCTGTCTGAGCTCAATATAGAGGGTCGGCCGGTCGGCGCCAGCGCCGGTCGTCACGGAGCGCCCAATTGTGCGTGACCCCATGGTCCCGACTGGCATCCCCATCTGTACGAACTGGCCGATTTCGACACTCACCGCCTGTAATCCGGCCAGGAGGGCCGTGTAGCTCTGGCCGGTATTGAGAATGACGATCTGGCCGTAATTGAGGTAGGGGCCGGTATAGAGCACCCAGCCGTCGGCGGGCGCCACCACCTGGGCCTCTGGGCGGGTGATGATGGAGACACCTTCCGACAGGCCGCCGAAGCCGTCGCTCGTGCCATAGTCGACCACCGTCTCGCCATTGGCCGGCGGCGTGAGGTAGCCGCGGGCGGCGGCGAAGGGCACGGCCGGTTCGGTGCGCGCCGCGTTGGCAAAGGCGGTGCGGATTTCCGCGTCGCTGAGTTGGGGCGCGTCGGGGTCGATCGCCTGGGTGGGCGTCCCGACCGCACTGGCGCGGTTCGACAGGCTCTGGATCAGGTCCCTGAGGTCGGCGGCCCGCGACGCGAGGGCGAGCGCTTCCTCCTCGGCGGCAACGAGATCTGCCGAGCGGGTCTGGATGCCCTGCCGGCGCGCCGCAATCAGGGTGGCGATGCGCAGCTGCTCTTCCTCGAGCACCTCGTAATTGGCCCTGAGCGTCGCTTCCTCCTCCATCACCTGCGCCTTGATCGCCGTAAGGGCGGTCAGGTCGGCGGTGACGGCGTCGGCGCGCGCACGCAGTTGCGGCACGATGGCGGCGATCAGTATGGCGCTGCGAGCCGAGCCGAGCGCGTCCGAGGGATCGACGATCAGCGCGGGCGGCGGATTGAGCGATATGCGCTCGAGCGCTGCGAGGACGTTGGCAATCTCGCCGCGGGAGCCGTCGAGCCGGCCCCGGATCTCGAGTTCTCGCACGATGAGGTCGGACAGGCGCTCCTCGACATCGGCGATCTCGATTTCGGCCAGCCGCACCCGCTGCGCCGCCGCGATCAGGGCGGCGTTCTGGCGGGTCTGGTCGCCTTCCATGTCCGCAATCTCGGCCCGAAGCGCGTCGACGCGATCCTGGCTGAGGGTGATCGAGGCCTCGAGCGCCTCGAGTTCGGCAGCAGGGTCGGCCCGAGGTTCGGCCAGTGCGTCGGCTGCAGAGGCGGCAGCCGACGCAGCGTCATCGACGACGGTGTCGACCTGCGCGGCGGGGGTGCCGGCATCGGGCAGGGGCGCAGGCTCGGCCGGTGGGGCATCCGGCTGGGTCTGCGCCGACAGCGGCAATGCGGACAGGCCTGCCAGTCCGGCGCCAGCCAGCAGTGCCAATAGCCAGTTGCGGGGGCTCACAGCCATCCACTCTCCCACGGGCTCCGCCCGAATCACGGAGGCGACCATAGCAAGCCGCCGGAAAACCGCAGGTTAACGTTGCTTAACCATGTTCAAGATTGCCGGAGCCGCCGCTCAGTCACCGCGATGGTAGGGGTGCTCGGACAGGATCGTGGTCGCGCGGTAGAGCTGTTCGGCAAGCATGATGCGCACCAACTGGTGCGGCCAGGTCAGGGGCGAAAAGCTCAGCAGCAGGTCGGCGCTGCGGGCAAACTCCGGCTCGAGCCCGTCGGCGCCACCGATGACGAAGGTCGCCGCGGGGCGGCCGTCGTCGCGCCAGCGGCCGAGCTGGCTGGCGAAGGCTTCGGAGGTGATGGACTTGCCGCGCTCGTCGAGCGCTACGACGATGCCGTCGGCGACTGCGGCGCGCAACCCCCTGGCCTCCTCGGCCTTGCGGGAAGCGGCGGAGCCGGCGCGGGATTCACTGAGCTCGGTAACGTCGAAGCCGGTGAGAGCCAGCGGCTTGCCGCTGGCCTGGGCGCGATCGAGATAGCGGGCCACCAGCTCGCGTTCCGGCCCGGCCTTCATGCGGCCGACGGCCAGGATCGCAATGCGCATCGATCAGTGTGCGTCGGCCGCGAACTCGGCCTGCCACATCTTCTCGATGTTGTAGAACTCGCGCACTTCCGGGCGGAACACGTGGACGATCACGTCGCCGGTATCCACCAGCACCCAATCGCAATGCGGCAGTCCCTCGATCCGCGGCTTGTCGAAGCCGTTCTCGCGCAGGGCCTTGAGCAGCTGGTCGGCGATGGCGCCGACATGGCGGTCCGAGCGGCCGGAGGTCACGACCATGTGGTCGGCCAGCGACGACTTGCCGGTGATGTCGACGGCGACGGTGTTCTCGGCCTTCGCGTCATCGAGGCATTCGAGGACAACCTCGATCAGCGGCCGATGGGGGACGGGAGCCGCCGCGGTGGCGGCGTGGGCGGTGTTGTCGGGCAGATTGGCCATCAGCAAAGGCTCTCTGCCCCGTTCAGGGCATGCATCATGCGGTGCGCAGCATCCTTGGTGGTTGATCGGAATGTGCAGGCGTTTCGGTAAACGGCAAGCAGCGTGTTCCTGTTCCGGTGATCTTTCTTCACCTGCGGGCTAATATGCGCGTTGCAGGCCGCGAGCGCAAGGCGGGCGCCGGAAACCGTTATTGTGACCGCCCCGCCCGCAGGGCGCTCGAGGAGAGCGCGGACTGCCGGCCGCGCAGGTAAACCCATGCCGGCGGCCGCATCAGCGCCAGCCGGCCGGCGTCCTCCTCGTCGATCCGCCAGCGCGATAGCGCGCTCGCGGCGGGCGAAGCGGGGGCATGGGCGGCGCCGGGCCGCACATAGACGGCGATCGGCAGCAGGCGGGCAATGTCGCGCCAGCGCTCCCAGCGGTGGAAGTCGGCGAGGCTGTCGGCGCCCATGATCCAGACGAACCTGCGGCCGGGCAGGGTGGACGTCAGGTGCCGGATGGTCTCGTAGCTGTAGGTGAAGCCGCGCTCGGCTTCCCAGCCGGTGACCCGGATGCGCGGGTCATCGACCGCGGCGCGCACCGCCTCCACGCGCTCGGCGAGCGGCGGCAGGTGCGAATTGTCCTTGAGCGGGTTGCCTGGCGTCACCAGCACCCACAGCGCATCGAGCTCCAGCCGGCGCAGCGTTTCCGCCATCACCAGCAGGTGCCCCTTGTGCACCGGGTTGAAGCTGCCGCCGAACAGGCCGATCCGCATGCCGGCGGCCGAGGGCGGCAGGCTGGTGATGCCGGGGATGCGGCGGGGCGGACGCAGGCTCATGCGGCCGCTCCGCCTTCGCGGCATGCCGCGCGTGGCGCTGGGGCGATGCTCAAGGGCGTGTCTGCCCCGTGCCGCGCACGCGATACTTGAAGCTGGTCAGCTGCTCGACGCCCACCGGTCCGCGCGCATGCATCTTGCCGGTGGCGATGCCGATCTCGCCGCCGAAGCCGAACTCGCCGCCATCGGCGAACTGGGTGGAGGCATTGTGCATCAGGATCGCGGAGTCGATCTCGTTGAAGAACTTCTCCACCGCCGCCGGGTCCTCGGCGATGATCGCCTCGGTGTGATGGCTCGAATAACCCTCGATATGGGCGATCGCGTCCTCGAGGCTGTCCACCACCTTCACCGAGATGATGGCGTCCTCGTATTCGGTGCGCCAGTCCTGCTCGGTCGCTGGCAGCGCCTCGGGTATCATCCGCTGGACGGTTTCGTCGCCGCGGATCTCGCACCCCCTGGCAATCAGGGCCGAGACGATAGGCTCGAGATGGGTGGCGACGACGTCGCGGTGGATCAGCAGGGTCTCGGCGGCGCCGCAGATGCCGGTGCGGCGCATCTTGGCGTTGACGATCACCCTGACGGCGAGATCGAGGTCGGCGCTGCGGTCGACATAGACATGCACCAGCCCTTCCAGATGGGCGAAGACCGGCACCCGGGCCTCGTCCTGGACGCGCGCCACCAGCGACTTGCCGCCCCGGGGCACGATCACGTCGATATTGCCGCCCAGCCCGCGCAGCATCTCGCCCACGGCGGCGCGGTCGGTGGTCGGCACCAGCTGAACCGCGTCCTCGGGGAGGCCGGCCTGTCTCAGGCCGAGGCGAAGGCAGTCCACCAGCGCCCGGGAGGATTCGGTGCTGTCGCTGCCGCCGCGCAGGATCACGGCGTTGCCCGACTTGAGGCACAGCGCGCCGGCATCGGCGGTCACGTTGGGGCGGGATTCGTAGATCACCCCGATGACGCCGAGCGGCGTGCGCACCCGCTCGATATGGAGGCCGTTGGGGCGGTCCCATTCGGCGATGATGCTTCCCACCGGGTCGGGCAGTTCGGCGATGGTGCGCAGCGCCTCGACGATGCCATCGAGCCGCGCATCGGTCAGCAGCAGCCGGTCCTGGAAGGCCCTGGTCATGCCCTTGGCGACCGCCCGCTCCATGTCGATGGCGTTGGCCGCAAGGATCTCAGGCTTGCGGGCGGCAACCGCCTGGGCGGCTCCGACCAGCGCTGCGTGCTTGCGCTCGGCGGTGGCCGTCGCCAGCTTCGCGGCAGCTGCCCGTGCCTTCCGGCCCAGTTCGGCCATCACCGTGGTGACGTCTTCGCTGATCGCTTCCGCCACGCTCATTTCACGCCTCCTCCTTGGCGCCCACCAGCACCAGGTTGTCGCGGTGCACCAGTTCGGCGCGGGTGCCGACGCCGAGCAGGTCCTGCACCATCTCGCTCTTCTTGCCCATCACCAGCCGCGCATCCTCGCTGTCGAGGCTCGCGAGGCCGCGGGCGATCTCGATCCCGTCCGGGTTGACGATGGCGACGGCATCGCCGCGCTCGAATTCGCCGGTGATGCGCGTCACCCCGACCGGCAGCAACGAGCGGCCCTGGCGCAGGGCGCTGGCGGCCCCGGCATCGATCTGCAGCGTTCCAGCCACGGCCAGCGTACCCATGATCCAGCGCTTGCGGGCCTGTGCCCGGGAACTCGAGGCCTCAAACAGCGTGTGGCGTCCGCCATCGGCCAGGGTGCGCAGCGGATGCAGCTCCGTGCCCTTCGCGATGATCATCGCGGTTCCGGCGAGGGTTGCGATCTTGCCGGCCTCGACCTTGGTGGTCATCCCGCCGCGCGACAGGTGGCTGGCAGCGCCCCCCGCCATGGCCTCGATGGCGCTGGTGATCGCGGGAACCACCGGGATATGCCTTGCATCGGGGTCGCGCGCCGGCGGGGCGGTGTAGAGCCCGTCGACGTCGGAGAGGAGCACAAGGCAGTCGGCCTCGATCATGGTGGCGACGCGCGCCGAGAGCCGGTCGTTGTCGCCATAGCGGATCTCGGCGGTGGCGACGCTGTCGTTCTCGTTGATGATGGGGATGGCACCGAGGCCCAGCAGCGTGGTGATGGTGGTGCGGGCGTTGAGGTAGTAGCGCCGCTCCTCGGTGATGTTGGGGGTAATCAGGATCTGGCCGGTGACGATGCCATGCCGGCCGAGCGCCTCCGCCCAGGCCTGCGACAAGGCGATCTGGCCGGCGCTGGCCGCCGCCTGCGACTGCTCGAGGGTCAGAGACAGCGCCGAAAGGCCGAGCAGCCCGCGGCCGAGTGCAATGGCCCCCGAGGACACGACCACGATCTCGCGGCCCTCGGCCTTGAGTGCGGCGATGTCCGCGGCAAGCGCTGCGAGCCACTCGGCTCTCAGCTTGCCCGCCTTGTCCACCAGCAGGGCCGAGCCGATCTTGATGGTGAGCCGGCGATAGGAGGCCAGGGCGCTGGTGCTCATCAGGGTGTCCAACCGGGTTCCACCTTGCGCCGCTCGGCCTCGGCGGCCGCGGCGCGCTCCTCGTCCAGCACCGAGACCACGCGGTAGAGCACCTGGTCGATGTTCTGGCGGGTGGCGGCAGAAACCGCCATCACCTCCGCCTTGCTGGCGCGCTTGAGGACCTTGAGCTTTTCGGCGAGGTCATCCGGATCGATGGCGTCGATCTTGTTGAGCACGACGATCTCGGTCTTTTCCGCCAGCCGCTCGTCATAGGCGGCGAGTTCGGTGCGGATGGTGCGGTAGGCGCCCTTCACGTCGTCCTGGGTGCCGTCGATCAGGTGGATCAGCACGGCGCAGCGCTCGACATGGCCGAGGAAGCGGTCGCCGATCCCGGCGCCCTCGCTGGCGCCCTCGATCAGCCCGGGAATGTCGGCCAGGACGAAGTCATGCTCGCCGATGGACACGACCCCGAGATTGGGATGGAGCGTGGTGAAGGGGTAGTCGGCGATCTTGGGCTTGGCCGCCGACACGGCAGCAAGGAAGGTCGACTTGCCGGCATTGGGCAGTCCCACCAGCCCGGCATCGGCGATCAGCTTCAGGCGCAGCCAGATCCACTTCTCCTTGCCCTCCTGGCCGGGATTGGCGTGGCGGGGAGCCTGGTTGGAGCTGGTTTTGAAGTGGGCATTGCCGAAGCCGCCATTGCCGCCGGTCAGCAGCACCACGCGCTGGCCCACCTCAGTAAGGTCCGCGATCAGGGTTTCGTTGTCTTCCTCGAAGACCTGGGTGCCGACGGGCACGCGCAGCACCGTGTCGGCGCCGTCCGCTCCGGTGCGGTTCTTGCCCATGCCATGGGTGCCGGTCCGGGCCTTGAAGTGCTGCTGGTAGCGGTAGTCGATGAGGGTGTTCAGCCCGTCCACGCACTCAACGATCACGTCGCCGCCACGGCCGCCATTGCCGCCGTTGGGGCCGCCGAACTCGACGAACTTTTCCCGCAGGAAGCTGACTGCGCCGGCACCGCCGTCGCCGGAGCGAATATAGACCTTGGCCTGGTCGAGAAATTTCATCTTTGGCGGTCTTTCCAGACGCTACGCGTCAATTGAGTGTCGATATGCTCTACCTCGGCGCCCCGTGCAAGGCAGAGGAGCCGGGAGCGACCGGTTTCCACGAAGCCCAGCTTGTGCTGGATGGCGAGGGATGGCGCGTTGAAGTGGAACACGCCGGAATAGACGATGTCGGCCGGGCTGGCGTCAAAGAACCAGTCGAGGCTCGCCATGCCCGCCTCGGTCATGATCCCGCGCCCCCAGAACGGCCGGCCGAGCCAGTAGCCGATGATCGGCCCCTGCGGCCCGCGGTGAAAGCCGATCTGGCCGGCATAGCCTTCCCCGGCGATCTCGATGGAGAAGTTGGTCTCCTCTACCGGCAGGCGGGGCAGGCGCGTCGCGAGCCAGGCCCGGGCGTCGGTTTCGTGATAGGGATAGGGCACCCGCGCCAGATTGCCCGCTACGCCGAAATCGTTGAGATAGCGCGCGATCGGTGCGGCGTCGCCCATCTGGGGCGGCCTCAGGATCAATCGTTCTGTCCGTATGGTCGTGTTCAAGCTGCCCTCTCCCGCGCCCGCCAGGCGGAGGCTTCGAGCCGGCTCACCACATGCCGCACATTGCGCTGCAGGGCATGGGAATAGCGCATTTCCTCGCCCACCGCCACGAAGCCGAGCTTACGCTGAACCGCAAGCGAGGCGTGATTGTTCCGCTGGGCCGTGGCGGTCACCGGTTCGGCACAGGCGGCGAAGCGCCAGTCCAGCACCGCCGTTGCCGCTTCGGTGGCGTAGCCCCGGTTCCAGTAGCGGCGTGCCACCCAGAAGCCCAGCTCGTCGGCAAGGGTGATGCAGCCGACCAGCCCGTCACCCCCGGCAAGCTCGATGATGAAGATGGCGCGCTCGGCAGTCGCAGACGGTGCCTGGCGCAGCCAGTCTATGGCCATGGCAAGCGTATAGGGCCACGGCAGGGCCGTGAGGTACCGCGCCACCGCGAATTCGCCGACGGCGAGAGCGAACGCAGGGGCATCGGAAGAACTGGCTGGTCGCAGCAGCAGGCGCGGGGTGCGGAGCTCGGTCATCTGCCCAGTTCCAGCCGCATGAGCATCATCCGCTGGCCTGCGAGCGTTCCCTGCCGGTCGATGTCCTCGCCGATCCCGATGAAGCCGAGCTTGCCCAGCACGTTGCGGGAGGCGGTGTTGGTCAGCAGGGCTCGCGATCGCAGTGCCGTCGCTCCGGCGGCCCGTGCTGCCGCCACCACCGCGCGTCCGGCCTCGGTGGCATAGCCCTGTCCCCAGTGCGGCTGCCCCAGCCAGTAGCCGAGTTCGGGCAACTCGCCGGGCAGCAGGTGCAGGCCGATCGTGCCGATGAACTGGTCGTCGAGCGTGATCGCCCAGGCGAACTCCTCTTCGCCGCGTGCAATGGTCTCGACGAAGAAGCGCCCGTCGCTCTCGGTGTAGGGATGTGGCAGGCGCGACAGCACTTCATAGATCGTGCGGTTGTTGGCCAGGGCCGCCATTGCAGGAACATGGGCCAGCGTCGGAGTGGTCAGCGCCAGTCGCTCGGTGGCGATGGCGGCGGGCAGGCGGTGCTTGAGGCTGTCCATGTCGATTGCTCCAGAAAGGAAGAAGGGGACCGGCTGACCCGGTCCCCTTCCCGATTTCTGGCGCTATGGCGTCAAACCGAGCCGGGGACCTTTGGTCTACCCGGCTTTGGTTCGTAAGACCTGCCGGGTTATTCGGCGGCCTCTGCCGGCTGGACGGAAACGAATACGCGCGAGTCCGCGCGGGTTCGGAACGCGACCTTGCCGTCGACGAGTGCATAGATGGTGTGGTCCTTGCCGAGGCCGACGCCGGTCCCGGGGTGCCACTTGGTGCCGCGCTGACGCACGATGATGTTGCCGGCGATCACAGCTTCGCCACCGAACTTCTTGACGCCGAGACGACGGCCGGCGGTATCACGGCCGTTGCGGGACGAGCCGCCTGCTTTCTTGTGTGCCATTGTCTAGCTCCTTATTCCTGGTCGGCCTTGGGCGCGGCCTTCTTGGCGGGGGCCTTCTTCGCCGGCTTGTCAGCGGCGGCGTCGGTCTCGCCTTCGGTCTTCTTGGCAGCGGCCTTCTTCGGCGCGGCCTTGGCTTCGGTCGCCTCGGCGGCGTCGGCCTTCTTGGTGGTCTTCTTGGCCGGCGCAGCGTCGGTCACCGACTCGGTGGCGGCGGTCTTGGCAGCAGCCTTGGTGGTCGGCTTGGCGCCGCCGGTCAGGATCTCGGTGATCCGGACGGTCGAGAGCAGCTGGCGGTGGCCGTTGCGGCGACGCGAATTGTGGCGGCGGCGCTTCTTGAAGACGATGACCGTCTTCGACTTGCGGGTCTCGACCAGCTCGCCGGCAACCAGCGCGCCTTCCACGAGCGGCGCACCAATGGTGTCGCCGACCATGAGCACCTGGTCGAAGGTGACCACGTCGCCGGCCTCGGCGTCGAGCTTCTCGATCTTGATGACGTCGTTGGCGGCGACCTTGTACTGCTTGCCGCCCGTCTTGATTACGGCGAAAGTCATATAGTCCGCCGGGCGGCTGTCCACCCGGTCCCTGGTTTGCCGCGCTCTGTGGCGCCGCGGGTTTCGCCCTCCCGCGGGCTTCGAAGTGTGATCCGGCGTCAATGCCGGGGGCAGCCTCGAGCAGCGATGTTCAAAATGAAGACGCGCGCAGGCAGGACCAGCGCGCAATCCGGGGGTGCTTATCGGGGCAAAAGCCCCAAGAGTCAAGGGTGCAGGGGCTTCAGCCCTGCCCGTTCGGATACCAGTTGCGGATGCGCACCTCCACACCGTCGTCGACGCCGGCCTCGAAGGCCGACAGGTCGCTGTCGCCGTAGTGGTAGGGGTAGACGATGGCCGGCCTGAAGCCGTTCACGGCCTCCGCCGCCTGCTCCACCGTCATGGTATAGGGCAGGTTCATCGGCAGGAAGGCGAGGGCGATGTCGGTCAGCGCCAGCATCTCCGGCACCGGCTCGGTGTCGCCCGCCACATAGACGCGCTTGTCCCCGAAGGTGACCACATAGCCGTTGCCCACGCCCTTGGGGTGGTACTGAAGCCGCTCCGCCGTGATGTTGTAGGCCGGCACCGCCTCGACGGTGTAGCCGAGCAGGTCCGCGGTCTCGCCGTTGCCGATGGCGGTCGCCTGCGCCTGCAGCGCCTCCGGCAGCTTGTCGAACACTTCCTGTGAGGTGAGGATGGGCGCCGTCCCGGCAATGGCCTCGAGGGTTGCCACGTCGAAATGGTCGCCATGGCCATGGGTGATGAGAATGGCGGATGGAGGCGGCAGCCCCTCATAGGGCGCGGCCCCTCCCACCGGGTCGAAGTAGAGCACATCGTCGCCGAACTGCAGCACCAGGCTCGCATGCTCGACGGGATGGATGGTGAGTTCGCCCTCCGAAGTGGTGAGCGTGTCGGCCGCAGCCGTCTCGTTTTGCGTTGCCGCCTCGTCTTGCGTCGCTGCCTCCTGGGCCCGCGCGGCGATCACACCCAGCCCCAACCCCGCCAGGGGCAGACTTGCCATGCCGGCAACCACTTGTCTGCGTGTCGTCATCGTTTCCTCCCGTTTTTGCTGCACCCGTTGCGCTCGCGGCAACGGAACGCAGATCAAACGTGCCCGGTTCGTGTCGCACGACAACGTGAAAGCGCAGCGGCGCGCATGGCGTGGCCTTCAACAAGGGTGTTGCGACCCTCCATCCGCTATGCCATAAGCCCGCCCGTCGACCAGCGGCGCCCTGCGCCAGCCCGATCTCGCGGAGAGATGGCAGAGTGGTTGAATGCACCGCACTCGAAATGCGGCATAGGTGCAAGCCTATCGGGGGTTCGAATCCCTCTCTCTCCGCCAGTCGATCCTTCAGAACATCTTGAAACATCTCCCGTTTCTGGGGGCAGCCGCTTGATGGCCTGTGGCCTGCGAGCGGCCTCTCGAGCCGCGCGCGCCGATTTGACTTCCCATATCCGGCCCGGGGCTGTCTCATGGAAGCCGGTGGAGCGCGGGGTCCGGAATGCCCGCGGCGCGGCCGCCCGACACCAATTAGGAGATCTATCGATGGATCAGCTCGGCTTGCTCATTGCCAATGAAGATCAGCAGGCATCCGGTGGTGCCGTCTTTGAACGTCGCAATCCCCTTTCCGGCGAAGTTGCCACGCGCGCCGCTGCGGCGACGGTCGATGACGCCCGCCGCGCCGCCGATGCCGCTGCCGCCGCCTTCCCGGAATGGTCGGCCACGAGCCCCAGGGAGCGCCGGAAAGTCCTCCTCAAGGCCGCCGACGTGCTTGAAGCCAAGGGGCCGCAATTCGTCGAGGCCATGGGTGCCGAGATCGGCGCCACCGCCGGCTGGGCCATGTTCAACGTCATGCTCGCGGCGGACATGCTGCGCGAGGCCGCGAGCCTCGTCACCCAGATCAAGGGCGAGATTGTCCCGTCCAACCGGCCGGGGAGCCTGGCCATGGCGGTCCGTCAGCCAGCAGGCGTCGTCCTCGCCATGGCTCCGTGGAATGCTCCCGTCATCCTCGGGGTACGCTCGCTGGCCACCCCGCTCGCCTGCGGCAACACGGTGGTGATGAAGACCTCCGAACTCTGCCCGCGCACGCACCGTCTCATCGTGGAGACACTGCACGAGGCCGGCTTGCCCAAGGGAGCGCTCAACGCGATCTCCAACGCGCCGGATGACGCCGGCGAAATCGTCGAGGCGCTGATCGCCCATCCGGCCGTGCGCCGCGTGAACTTCACCGGGTCAACCCGGGTGGGCCGCATCATCGCCGAGAAGGCCGGCCGGTACCTCAAGCCGGCACTGCTGGAACTGGGCGGCAAGGCGCCCTTCGTCGTTCTCGACGATGCCGACCTCGACGACGCCGTCGCGGCGGCAGCCTTCGGTGCCTACATGAACCAGGGCCAGATCTGCATGTCGACCGAGCGCATCGTCGTGCTCGATTCGATTGCCGACACCTTCGTCGAGAAGCTCTCGGCCAAGGCCAGGACGCTGGTTGCCGGTGATCCGACGCAAGGCAACACACCGCTCGGTTCAGTCGTCGATCCAGGTGCCGCTGAGCGGCTCGGGCAGTTGGTCAAGGACGCAACCGACAAGGGGGCCGTACTTGCCGCCGGCGGGCGCATCGACGGCACGATCATGGATGCGACCCTGCTCGACAAGGTCACGCCGTCCATGCGGATCTATGGCGAGGAGTCGTTCGGACCCGTGGTCACCGTCTTGCGGGTATCCTCGGTGGAGGAGGCCGTGCGTGTCGCCAACGACACGGAATACGGCCTGTCGGCCGCGGTGTTCGGCAAGGACGTCGACCGCGCGCTTTCGGTGGCCCGTCGCATCGAGAGCGGCATCTGCCACGTCAACGGTCCGACGGTCCATGACGAGGCGCAGATGCCCTTTGGCGGCGTGAAGTCTTCTGGTTACGGCCGGTTTGGCGGAACTTGGGGCATTGCCGAGTTCACCGACCTGCGGTGGGTGACCGTCCAGGATGGTCCCATCCACTACCCCATCTAGTGGCCCCCGGATCCGCTGGCCGATAGCAAGATCTCCCGGGTGAGCGGAAGATGCCGGGGCGCCGGAGCCCGACGGCAGCTTCCGCCTGCGCGGGGCGATGCGCATCGCCACGTCTCCTGGCTCCATCTGGCAAGCGCAGCATTCCAGCGCCCTTCTGCACCCCCTGATGCGGTTGTTCTCTGGACGAACCGGGCCGGTGGGCGCACAAAGGCGCTGGAGTTTTCGGGACCGGGCTGGCCTTGACCATTTACAGGAGTTTCGTTGCGACACTGGCGGCCGTCCTGCTCATCCTGCAGGTGGCCTCTCCAGTCGTGGCCGCGAGGCAGTATGGTCCCGCCGAAGCGCAACTGCTCACGCCGCTCCATGGAGAGTTGCACTGGCTCGAGTGCGACGCGCCGGGCACTGGGGAGCGCGCCACCCACTGCCTGCCGCCATCGATACCCACGGCGCCCCACCGCGCCGCTGCTGCGGCCGGGGTCGAGCCGGCGGCTGGCGCAGCCATCGCGTGCAGGGTCACAGCGAAGAACTTCTGGGCGTGCGGCCCACCCGCGGCCTGAGGCCAGGACTACCCTCAGATCACATCCATTCATCCGGTACCGGACCCGCGCCAGCGCGGGCGGTCCCGCGCGGGAAAGCACCCCAATGTCAAACTCTGTTTCGGAGCAACGCTCCACGCTTGCTGCCTTCCTGGCAGCGTTTCCAGCCATAGCACTCCTGACGAGCTATCTGTGGCTGTCCCTGGTCACCGTCGTCTGGGCGGTGGTCAGCGGTACCTTCCATGGTTCGTTCGTTGCTGCTGCGATATTCGCGGTCCTGCTGGTACCCTGTGGCGTTTTTCTCACGGTCAGGCTGATCCGGACGGCTATAGAGTCGGAGCGGACACTTGATCTCTGAGGACTGCGGCACCGCTCGTTGCCGAGTGCGCTAGCCCCCAATGTCGGGCCCGCCGGTCCGCCGCCTCGTGACGGCGGGCCGGCTGCGCCACCGGGAAATCGTCCCGGCGCGACCAGCCTTTCTATCAGTCCGCCTCGATGGCGTTCCGTCTTGTCCACTGCCGGAGGCGCGGCAACAGTATCGGCAGCAGGAGAACGGCGGCTGCCATTGTCCAGAGCACGATGGCGATCGGGCTGGACCACAGGATACCCACCTCGCCCCCCGACAGCGACAGCGACCGGCGCAGGCTCTGCTCGAGGATCTTGCCAAGAACCAGCCCCAGGATCAGCGGCGCCATCGGTACGCCGACGCGGCGCAGGAGATAGGCCGCAATGCCGATCGCCACCATCAGCACCAGGTCGAACGTCGTCGACTTGCCCGAGTAGACACCGATGGCGCTGACGACGACGATGAAGGGTACCAGGATCCAGGCCGGCACCGACAGCATGCGGGCAAACATCCCCACCAGCGGGATATTGATGGCCAGCAGCATGACATTGCCGATGAACAGCGAGGCGATCAGGCCCCATACCAGCGCCGGTTGCGCGTTGAAGAGCGCCGGACCCGGCGTCAGGTTATAGAGGGTCAGCACGCCCAGCATGATGGCCGTCGTTCCCGAACTGGGAATGCCGAGCGTCAGCATGGGGATGAAATTGCTGTTCGAGGCGCTGTTGTTGGCGGCCTCGACCGAGGCGAGTCCGCGCATGTCGCCGCGGCCGAAGCGGCTGCCCTCGGGGTCCTGCCGTTCCACCACGCGCTTTTCCGTCGTGTAGGCCAGGGCAGACGCCACGGTGCCGCCCGCGCCCGGCAGTATTCCCACGAAGAAGCCGACCACCGCGCCGCGCAGGCTCGACAGGGCGGTGAACTTCCACTCCGCCCGGTTGAACAGGGCCCGTCCGAGCTGCTCGATGCGCACCGCCGCTCCGCCGCGCATGCCCTCGAGCATGATCAGCAGTTCGCTGATGGCGAAAAGCCCGATGACCACGGTCGCAAACTGCACGCCATCGACGAGATTGGGGGAGCCGAAGGTGTAGCGATAGACACCGGAATTGGGATCGATGCCGATGGTGGAGATCCCGAGGCCGAGCATGATGGCGAGCATTGCCTTGACCGGCTGCTCGGTCAGCAGACCGGTGAGGCACGCAAAGGCAAAGATCATCAGGGCGACATACTCGATCGGGCCGAAGGCCAGCGCCCAGCGGGCCAGGATCGGTGCCGCGAGGACGATGCCGACGGTCGCGACGGCGGATCCGACGAACGAGGTCCATGCCGAGAGCGACAGGGCGACGCCGGCCTGCCCCTGACGGGCGAGCGGATAGCCCTCGAGCGCCGTCATGACGGCGGAGGCCTCGCCAGGGACGTTGAGCAGGATGGCGCTGATGCGGCCGCCATATTCGGAGCCGATATAGATCGCTGCCATCAGGATCAGCGAGGATTCGGGCGGCAGGCCGAGCGCGAAGACCACGGGCACCAGCATGGCGACGGCGTTGATCGGCCCGAGTCCGGGCAGCACGCCGACCATGGTGCCGACGATCGAACCGAGACCGGCGAGCAGCAGGTTGACCGGGCTCAGGGCAACGCCAAAGCCGGTTGCCAGGTGAGACAGGGTGTCCATCAGAACAGGCCTCCGAGAACGCCTGCGGGCAGGACGACGGCCAGCGCGCGGTCGAACAGCAGGAAGGAAGAGATGGCCAGCACGGCCCCCGTCAGCAGCCCCTGCCACCAGCGGGCGCCAAAGATCATGGCGATCGGCATCATCAGCAGGGTCGTGGACACGATGAAGCCAAGCGGCTGAAACAGGAGCGCATAGGCGAGCAGGCACCCCGCCAGCGCCAACAGGGCCCGGTTCACACCGGACCCTGCGGGAGGAACCACACCCCCGCCCCTGATCGTCAGGATCAGGCCGCAGACGGCGATGATCCCGGCGGTGATCAGCGGGAAGGCCTTGGGGCCGACGGGTTCATAGGCGAAGGGCGCGTCCAGCCCGTAGCCGTAGGCTGTCATCAGCGCTGCAATCACAAGCGCCGAGATCCCGAGGGTGCGGTCGTTGGTCATTGGAGCTCGGCCTTACTGCGTTGCCAGGCCGAACTCGGTGGCGAGCGCCTTGTAGAAGCCCACCTGCTCGGTCACGAAGCGGTTGGTCTCCTCGCCCACGATCGGCATCATGAACAGGTTGCGCTGTTCGAGGGCCGACTGGTATCCGGGCGACTGCATGGCGGTGGTGAAGGCATCGACCCACCACTGATAATCCGCATCGCTCACGTCGGGACCGACATAGAAGCCGCGGGCGATCGGCCAGCGGATGTCGTAGCCGAGTTCGGACGCAGTGGGGACTTCCGCCAGCTTGCCCGGAAGGCGCTGCTCGGAAAAGATCGCCAGCATCTTGAGCGGCGCCCCGCCATCGATGGCTGCCTGGCTGTCGCCGACATCGTTCATGCAGAGATCGACATGGCCGCCCTGGAGGGCCGTCGCGCAGTCGCCGCCACCCTCGAAGGCCACGAACCGCATGGCCTTGTAGTCGACACCTGCAGCGCGGGCCAGCATGGCCGCCTTCATCCAGTCCTGGCTGCCGATGGTGCCGCCGGCGCCGATGATCACCGAGGTGGGATCGGCCTTGATGGCCTGCACCACATCATCGAGCTCGGCATACTTGCCGTCCTGCTGGGTAACGACAGCGCCGTAGTCGGCGCCGACCACGGCCACCCAGCGCACGTCCGCCTCGCTGTACTCACCGAACTTGCCCTGGGCAATGTTGAGCAGCGAGCCGGCCGAGAAGGCGACGATGGTGCCGGGCTCCGCGCGACGCTGGCCGACGATGGTGTTGTAGGCCACGGCCCCGATGCCGCCCGGCATGTAGGAAATGCGCAGGGGCGAGGAGACCGCGCCGGAATCGGCCAGGGTGGCCTGGGCCAGCTTGCAGGTGATGTCGAAGCCACCGCCTGGCTGGGCCGGTGCAATGCACTCGGGGTTGGCAGGCTGTGCAGTGGCGACCGCCGGCATGGTGAGGTTCACCGCGGCCAGGGTGGCGAGGGCTGCTAGCGCACGGTACGTGCTTTTCATTGTTTTCTCCTCTGGGATATTGGCGGGTCCTCCAACCCGCCTCCCGAGTGGTAGCCAAGTGAAGCTTTCAATTAGCTGTCAGCGAGGGCCGGCAGGGTCAGCGCCGCCACGAGCCCGCTGCGGTCCCTGCGCCGGCGCAGGGTGAGCGTGCCGTTGCAGGCCCTCGCCGCCGTCGAGGCGATCGCCAGTCCGAGCCCGCTGCCCGAGCGTTTCCGACCGGCCGCACCGCGCCGGAAGCGGACGCCGGCCAGGCCGATCTCGGCGTCGGACATGCCCGGGCCCTCGTCCTCCACCTCGAGCACCACCTGTCCGTCCGCTTGCTCGATGCGGACGGTGACGGTCGAGTGGGGCGCTGCGTACTTGACCGCATTGTCGATGAGGTTGGTGAGGGCTTCGCGCAGCAATCCCTCATTGCCCTGCACCAGCACGGGGACGTCCGGTGCCTCGAGCGCGCAGTCCATCCTGCGGCTGCGCATGGTGGGCCACATCAGTCTCACGGTCTCGGCAGCCGACTCCACCAGGTCGACCGTCTGCATGGGAAAGATGTCCGTCCCCTGCGAGGTCCGCGCCCTGGCAAGGGCCAGCAGCTGGCCGGTCGTGCGCGCCGAACGCTCCAGCACATCCCGGGCCGACCGCAGGGTTTCGTGGATTCTCCCCACGTCGGTCTCATGCAGGGCCACGTCGATCTGGGTCCGCAGCACGGCCATGGGCGTCCGCAACTGGTGCGATGCATCGTCCAGAAAGGCGCTCTGCTGGTCGGCCTGGTCGCGGTTGCGCTGCATCAGTCGGTTGAAGGCGTCGACCAGCGGCCGGGCCTCCGCGGGCAGGCGTGAGCCATCGATGGGCTTGAGATCGTAGGGGTCGCGACGGTCGATGGCCTCGCGCATGAGGTCCATGGGCTTGACCGCGAAGTAGACACCGATCGCCAGCAGTCCCCCGAGCGCGACGACGACCAGCACGTCGCGCGCGATCGCCCGCTCGATCAGGGTATTCTGGAACGAGGATCGGGATCCCTTGGTCTCGGCCACCTGGATCGTGATCGTCGTGCCATCGGGATCGTATGCTTCCAGCGGCCGTTTCAGCGAGCCGAGCCGCACGATCTCGCCGAAATAGGCGACATCCTCGAACTTGATCTCCCCCGGCTTCAGCCCGGTTGCCGGCGGCAGCAGAACATCGCCGATTTGCACCAGGTTGTCGTCGGTCGAGACGCTGAAATAGACGCGCCCCTGCGCCGTCAGCTCGAAGAAGGAGAACAGGTTGTAGGGGAGCTCGACGCCCACGCCGCCGCTCTCGGTGGAGATGTTGGCGTTGATCGCCCGTATGGCGCCGGCGAGCGAGCGGTCATAGGCACTGTCCGACAGTTCGGTGATGGTGGTGGCGCTCATCCACAGGCTCGCGGCCATGGCCGCGATGATGGCCGGCAGGATCCAGAGGCCGAGCGTCACCGCGAGGCGCCGGCCTCCGGCTTTGGGCCTCATGAGGATCATTGCGCCTCGGCTTCCAGCACGTAGCCCAGTCCGCGCAGGGTGCGGATGTTCACGTCGCCGACGAGCTTCTTGCGCAGGCGGTGTGCAATGACCTCGATAGCCTCGAGCTGGATGTCGGCTTCATAGGAGAACATCCGGTCCATGATCTGCTGCTTGGACATGGGCTGGCCGGCATGCTGCAGCAGAATGCGCAGCAGGGCGTGCTCGCGTGGCGTCAGGTCGAGATGCTGCCCACCGAGGCTGAAGCTCTGTTCGGAGGAATTGTAGCTCAGCGATCCGCAGGAGAAGGTGCCCACATTGCGCGCGTTCGCCCGGCGGACCAGCGCCGTCAGCCGGGCTTCCAGCTCTTCGATGGCGAAGGGCTTGCCGAGAAAGTCGTCTGCGCCCTGATGCAGCGTGCCGATCCGCTCGTTGAGGGAATCGCGCGCCGTCAGGATCAGTGTCGGGGTGGTATCCTTGCGCTCGCGCATGCGCTGCAGCACGCTGCGCCCATCCAGCTCCGGCAGTCCGAGGTCGAGCACGACGACATCATAGGTCTCCTGCCGGATGCGCCGGTCGGCATCGCGCCCGTCCTCCGCCCACTCCGCAATGATGCCAAATCGCTGATGCAGTGCCTTGACGGTCCATTGCGCCAACTCGCCGTCGTCCTCAACCAGCAAGACTTTCACGATCGGGCTGCGCCCATATGGGTGCGAGGATTGGTCGTCTGGTGCCTGGTGTCCATCATCCTTCCGCCTTAACGCAGCCGATTACTTTGTCCAGCCTGTCCGAGTACTTTCGGCGCCCCCCGCTGCGGTGGCCAATCGAACCAGCCCCCGTTTCGGCGCGGCAACACACGCTTGACCACCCTGTGCGAACCTCATAAGGCTATATAACTGGTTTTTTAGTTTATATGATGTGGAGGGCATCCCTTGCAGCTTCTTTGGTCGCCGAGATCGCCCTTCGTGCGCAAGGTCATGATCGTTCTGCACGAAACCGGCCTGCTCGATCGCGTCGAGACGGTGCGCGCCGTTGCCTCCATGGCCAATGTGAACCCGGACATCCTCAGGCATAACCCACTCGGCAAGATTCCGGTACTGATCACGCCCCATCACGGCGCGATCTACGATTCCCCGGTAATCTGCGAATATCTCGACGGCCTTCACGCCGGGGTGCCGATGTTCCCGGCCGAGGGCAGCGCCCGCATCACCGCGTTGCGGCGCCAGGCGCTGGGTGACGGGCTGCTCGACGTCCTGCTGCAGACGCGAAACGAAGCCGGGCGGCCCGATGGCGCACCGTCCCCCACTTATCTCGCCGGGTTCGAAACCAAGGTCGCGGCAGCGCTGACGGCGCTCGAGGCCGAGGCGGCCGCACTGGCCGGCAGCGCTTTCGACATCGGGCATATCGCCATCGGCTGTGCCCTCGGCTATCTCGATTTCCGCTTCAGCGACCGCGACTGGCGCCGGGACCATCCCGCGCTCGCCGAGTGGCACGCCGGGTTCGAGGCGCGGCCATCGGCGCTGGCGACGCAGCCGGGCGAGGGAGCCGCGTCATGAACCAGGCACCCCTGTCGCACATCCGCGTGCTCGATCTCAGCCGCATCATGGCGGGGCCTTGGGCCAGCCAGATCTTCGCCGACCTCGGCGCCGACGTCATCAAGATCGAGCGCGAGGGCCGCGGCGACGATACCCGCAGCTGGGGTCCGCCCTTCCTCAAGGACAGGGACGGTAACGACACCACCGATGCCGGCTACTTCCTCGCGGTCAATCGCGGCAAGCGCTCCATCACCCTCGACATCGCGACGCCCGAGGGCCAGCGCGTCGTGCGCGAACTGGTCCGGCACTGCGACATCGTCATCGAGAACTTCAAGGTCGACACGCTCGACCGCTACGGCCTCGGCTACGAGGACCTCAAGGCGATCAAACCGGACATCATCTATTGTTCGGTGACCGGTTTCGGCCAGACCGGCCCGCGCCGCGACCAGCCGGCCTATGACTTCATGATCCAGGCCATGGGCGGGCTGATGAGCGTCACCGGCGAGCCGGACGGCGCGCCGGGCGGAGGTCCGGAAAAGGTCGGCGTACCCATCGTCGACATCATGACGGGCATGTATGCCGCCATTGCGACGCTCGGGGCGCTGGCCCGCCGGTCGGTGACCGGCGCCGGCGATCACGTCGACATCGCGATGCTCGACGTGCAGGTCGGCTTCCTTGCCAACCAGGCGATGAACTACCTTGTTTCCGGCATCCCGCCCCGCCGCGCCGGCAACGCCCATCCCAACATCCAGCCGCAGGACGTGTTCCCCTGCCGGGACGGTCATCTGGTGCTGGTGGTCGGCAATGACGGGCAGTTCGCGCGGTTCTGCGAGGTGATCGGGCAACCTGGCCTCGCCGCCGACCCGCGCTTTGCCGCCAATGCGGACCGGGTCCGCAACCGGCTGGTCCTGAGCGAGATCATCACCACCGCCTTCGCGGAGGCGGACATGACCGACTGGCTTGCCCGGCTCGACGCCGCCGGTGTGCCGTGCGGGCCGATCAACACCATCCCGCGCGTGTTCGAGGACGAACAGGTCCGCCACCGCGGCATGAAGATGCAGATGGATCACCCGCTTGCCGGAACGGTCGATCTCGTCGCGAGCCCGATGCGGTTCCGCGATGCGTCGCTGCGGCGGGACCGCCATCCCCCCCTTCTGGGCGAGCACACGGCCGAGGTCCTCGCCGAGTTCGCCATCCAACCGCCAGCCGATATCGGTGGCTCCCCTCACGCCTGACCGGAGCAGCGCCCATGTCGCGTATTCCCATTCTCACGCCTGACAACATGACGCCGGAACAGCGCCGCATCCACGATGCGGTGGTTTCCGGCCCACGCGGCATGCTGGTCGGCCCGCTGCGCGCCGCCCTGCACCGGCCCGAGCTTGCCGACAAGTGGCAGCAGTTCGGCGAACTGCTCCGGTATCGCACCAGCCTGCCGCCCCGGCTCAGCGAACTGGCCATCCTCGTGACCGCCCGGCACTGGGACAGCCAGGTCGAGTGGCACCTGCACGAGCGGGACGCCATCAGGGCCAATCTCGAAGCGCCGATCATGGAGGCCGTCCGCAAGGGCGAGCGCCCCGCCGGCATGGACGAGGAAACCGCGGCCGTTCACGATTTTGCCGTCGAGCTCCTGCGTGACCGGTTCGTCTCGGCGCCGACCTACAAGCTGGTGCTGGACCGCTGGGACGTGGTGGGCGTGGTCGAGCTCACCGCCGTGATCGGCTACTACTCGATGGTCGCCATGACCCTCAATGCCCATGAGCTGCCGCTGCCCGACGGTGTTGTGCCGCCGCTCGAGGTCAGGCGGTGACGGCTCGGGTACACATTCCGGCAAGCCGCGCGCCCGCCACTCCGCCATGGGCCGGCGCCTGTGACTGCCACACCCATGTCTTCGGACCGGAGACGGATTATCCTGCCGCGTTCCCGCCGACCTATCCGCTGCCCGATGCCGATGCCGCGCGCCACCGCCGCATGCTGGCCGAAACCGGGCTCACCCGCGCGGTCCTCGTGCAGCCAGCGCCCTATGGCGACGACTGCCGGGCGCTGATCGATGCGATTGCTGGCTCCCCGGAAACCCTGCGCGGCATCGGCACTGCCTTCGCCGGCGCCAGCCCCGATCGGCTGCGGGCGCTCAGGTCAGCAGGCGTCGTCGGCCTCCGCTTCGTTCATCTCGAGCTTGCCGGCGGCCAGACCCGCTTCCCTGGCGCCGCGGGTTTCGAAGACCTTCGAGCCCTCGCCCCGCTCATGGCGGAGGTGGGCCTCCACGCCCAGCTCTGGTGCGATGCATCGACTTTCGCGGCCCACCGCGACGAGCTGGTGGGCATGGGCCTGCCGATCGTCCTCGAGCACATGGGCCGTTTCAACATCGCCGAGGGCACCGGTGGCGCCGCGTTCAGGGCGATCCTCGCCGCCCTTTCTGCCGGCGAGATCTGGGTGAAGCTCGCGCTCTGCCGGGCATCCACGCAGTTTCCGGACTATGAGGACCTTCGGCCCTTCCACGCGGCGCTGGTGGCCGCCAATCCGGAGCGGGTCCTGTGGGCCTCGGACTGGCCGCATGTCCGCCTTGACGAGACCCGCCCCGATGTCGGGCACCTGCTGGACCTCTTCATGGGCTGGACGGCCGAGCCGGCGATTGCGCGCCGGATCCTCGTCGACAATTCCGCCTGGCTCTACCACTTCCCCACACCTGCCTGATCCAAGGACGAAAGCCCATGACGGCCCTTCAGCTCACCATCGCCGATGGCGTTGCCCTGGTCACGCTCGACCGGCAGCCGGTCAATGCCCTCACCATCGCCCTCTATGGCGAGATCGCCGAGCTGTTCGAGAGCTTTGCCGGCCGCCAGGACGTGAACTGCGCTGTCCTCGCCGCCGCCGGAACCAGGGCGTTCTGCGCCGGGCTCGACCTTCATGAGTTCCTTGCGGCTTCCGCCGATGACGACGAAGAGCGTGCCGCCATCGTGCGCCGCTGCTTCGCCGCCGTCCGCCACTGCGCCGTGCCGGTCATCGCTGCGGTCAATGGCCCCGCGCTCGGCGCCGGCTGCGTGCTGGCGTCGGTGGCGGACATTCGGCTCGCCAGTCCCAATGCGCGTTTCAGCCTGCCCGAGATCAATGTCGGGCGCTGCGGGGGCACGGCGCATTTGGGCCGGCACCTGCCGCAGGGCGTGCTCCGTCACATGGTGTTCACGGGCCTGCCGCTCAGCGTCGAGGACGCCCACCGGTTCGGTTTCGTGCAGGAGATCGTCGGGCAGGAGAGCCTGCTCCCGCGCGCCATGGAACTCGCCGCCCTGATCGCCGGGAAAGCCCCCTTGGGCCTGCGTCTTGGCAAGGAGTCGATGAATGCCGCCGAGTTCCTGCCGGTCGAGGAAGGCTATGCGGGCGAGCAGGTCTACAGCACCCGCCTGATGCGCACCGAGGATGCGCGCGAAGCAACCCGCGCTGTCGTCGAGAAGCGCGCGCCGGTGTGGAGCGGCCGCTGATGACTGACCCGGTCCAGCTGCGCTTTGAGGACGAGGTCGCGGTTATCGTCATCGACAATCCGCCGGTCAACGCCGGCTCCCGCGCCGTTCGGCAGGCATTGCTCGACCGCATAGGGGAAGTGGCGGACAGCACCGCGCGCGCCGCGGTCATCATCGGCGCCGGCAGGACCTTCGTTGCCGGCTCCGACATCCGCGAGTTCGGCGCACCGCTCGAGGAGCCGCAGCTCCCCGCCGTGATCGCTGCCATCGAGGCGCTGCCCGTGCCTGTTGTCGCTGCCATCCATGGTGCGGCGCTGGGTGGCGGGTTCGAACTGGCGCTGGGCTGCGATGCGCGGGTCGCGACGCCCGATGCCGTGGTGGGGCTTCCGGAAGTGAAACTCGGCATGGTCCCAGGCGCCGGCGGCACGCAGCGGCTGGTCCGGCTGGTCGACGTCGCCACCGCGATAGAACTCGTGTGCAGCGGCAGGCGCGTGCCCGCAGCGGAAGCGCTCGAACTGGGCCTCATCGATCGGCTGGCGGGCGAGGATCTGTTGCAGTCGGCCATCGACCATGCCCGTTCGCTGGGCACGGCAAAGCGCCGGCTCGGCGAACTGCCGGTAAAGTCCGCCAGCCCGGAAGCGGTGGTCGCGGCGGCCGACAGGGCGGCGCGGCGCGGCCGCCAGCGCCCCAACGTCCACGCCGCGATCCGCCTGCTGCGCAGCGCCGACAGCGCCGCGTTCGCCACCATGCTGGCCGAGGAGCGCGGGGTGTTCCAGGAGCTGCGCATGGGCCCGGAGGCCGCCGCCCTGCGCCACCTGTTCTTTGCGGAACGCGAAGCCGGCCGCGTCGACGGGCTGAAGGAGATTTCCCCCCTGCCGGTGCGGACCGTCGGCGTGGTGGGCGCCGGCACCATGGGCGCGGCCATCGCCGTCTGCCTGCTCAATGCCGGCCTTGCCGTTCGCCTCGTCGAGCAGGACGACGAGGCGCTGGCACGCGGCGTCGGGCGCGTCGAGACGACTTTGGCCGCCGACCTCGCGAGTGGACGCTCCAGTGCGGCCGAACATGCCGCGCGGCGTGCCGCCCTTCAGGGCACCGTCGAACTGGGTGACCTTGCCGATTGCGACCTCATCATCGAAGCGGCGTTCGAAGACCTCGCGGTCAAGAAGGACCTGTTCGTGCGCCTCGACCGGGTCGCCCGCGCTGACGCCGTTCTTGCCACCAACACATCCTATCTCGATATCGCTGCCATCGCCGCGGCGACTGCCCGCCCGGAGGCGGTGCTGGGGCTGCATTTCTTCAGCCCGGCCAATGTCATGAAGCTGCTCGAAGTGGTGCGGACGCCGGCGACCTCGGATCTCGCCCTCGCGACGGGCCTGAAGCTCGGCCGCCAGATCGGCAAGATCGCCGTGGTCTCGGGGCTGGGCGAAGGCTTCATCGGCAACCGCATCTATTCCGCCTATCGCCGCCAGTGCGAGTTCATGGTGGAGGAGGGTGCTGCCCCCGAGGCGGTTGATGCGGCGCTGGAAGCGTTCGGCTTCGCCATGGGG
>Ga0233380_1000309_pt1 | contig 27129 bp, 28 predicted proteins | sample ElkDunMinimDraft_9_FD_191541 | JGI IMG/M metagenome (GOLD analysis project Ga0233380, IMG submission 191541) | Fecal eukaryotic communites from dung pellets of Tule Elk in California, USA - Elk Dung F36 | ecosystem: Host-associated > Mammals > Digestive system > Large intestine > Fecal | place... | reverse complement strand
TAACCAATCAACCCAGTAACAAATTTTATGAAAAATCCCGTAAATAATAAGCCAAAGTACAATCCTTGGATGCTTTATGGCGGCATTATATTTATACTTTTTGCTATTTCACTAACCACAGGCGGTGGTGGTTTTGGCGATGGTAAAACAATTGGCTTATCTAAATTTTATGAATATCTAGATAAAAGTCAGGTAGAAAAAGTTGTTTTTAACAACTCATCTGCACAAGTATATTTAAACGAAGCTGTTAAAAAAACCGCAGAACACAAAAAAGAAAACAAGCCGACTTTATTAAGCTCTATGTCTACTGGACCTGATTATGTCGTAGAAATTGCTAATAAAGATTTATTCGAAGAAAAATTAGTACAAGCTACTAGCGAAGGAAAATTAAAAGAATTTACAACCGAGAAAGAAAGTAATTTTGGATCGATACTTTTATCCTTATTACCTATTATTTTAATTATTGCTTTCTGGTTCTTCATGATGCGCAGAATGAGTGGCGGTGCCGGCGGTGGCGGTGGCGGTGGCGGACAAATATTTTCTATAGGAAAATCTAAAGCTCGTTTGTTTGATGAAAAGAACGACATTCGCGTAACCTTTAACGATGTTGCCGGATTAGTTGGCGCAAAAGAAGAAATTCAAGAAATTGTAGAGTTCTTAAAAAATCCAGAAAAATATACATCTATCGGAGGTAAAATTCCTAAAGGTGCCTTATTAGTTGGACCTCCAGGAACAGGAAAAACATTACTTGCCAAGGCAGTTGCTGGTGAAGCACAAGTACCTTTTTTCTCTTTATCAGGATCTGATTTTGTTGAAATGTTTGTAGGTGTAGGTGCATCTCGTGTACGTGATTTATTTAAACAAGCTAAAGAAAAATCGCCTGCCATTATTTTTATCGATGAAATTGATGCTATTGGTAGAGCCAGAGGAAAATCGAACTTTTCAGGATCTAATGACGAACGTGAAAACACACTGAACCAATTACTTACCGAAATGGATGGCTTTGGTACAAACACCAACGTAATTGTTTTAGCTGCAACAAACCGAGCTGAAATTTTAGATAAAGCTTTAATGCGTGCCGGACGTTTTGACAGACAAATTTATGTTGATTTACCAGACGTTAATGAACGTAAAGAAATATTTATTGTTCACCTAAAAAACATTAAAAAAGTAGACAACCTTGATGTTGACTTTTTATCAAAACAAACACCAGGTTTCTCTGGTGCAGATATTGCAAACGTTTGTAACGAAGCAGCTTTAACCGCTGCACGTAAAGGTAAAACAGAAGTAGACAAGCAAGACTTTTTAGACGCTGTTGACCGTATTGTTGGTGGATTAGAAAAGAAAAACAAAATTATTACCCCAGAAGAAAAATATGCTATTGCTATACACGAAGCTGGTCATGCAACCGTTTCTTGGTTAACAGAACACGCTGCGCCATTGGTTAAAGTTACTATTGTTCCACGTGGTATGAGTTTAGGTGCTGCATGGTATCTACCAGAAGAGCGCCAAATTGTGCGAACAGAACAAATGTTAGACGAAATGTGTGCAACCATGGGCGGTAGAGCTGCAGAAAAAGTAATCTTCGATAAAATTTCAACAGGTGCTTTAAGTGATCTTGAAAAAGTAAACAAACAAGCACGTGCAATGGTTACCATCTACGGTTTAAATGATTCATTAGGAAATATTACATACTATGATTCATCCGGGCAAAGCGAATATAATTTTTCTAAACCTTATTCAGAAGAAACTGCAAAATTGATCGACAAAGAAATTTCAGGATTAATTGAAGGGCAATATCAAAGAGCAATTACATTATTGACAGAAAATAAAGATAAATTAATTCAGCTTGCGGACTTACTTTGTGAAAAGGAAGTAATTTTTAGAGAAGATTTAGAAGATATTTTTGGAAAACGTACCTTCGACAACAAAGAGATTATCGATGTTACTACCGAAAACGAGTCTGAAGTTATTTAAAATAAGCACTTTAGCTTACAATACAAAAACTTGGTTTAGCCTTTAGTTAAACCAAGTTTTTTTTTATCTTTGAAGATAATACCAAAGTGTACTTTTTAAATTGCCAATGAATATATTTAAAAAAATTTTAAGCAGTTTTACTTCTCCTCGTCAAAATAATAACGATGAGGAAAGCAAGTATCTGCCTGAAAAAGAAACTCCTGTAGACGAACAGTTTACTTACAACTTTAAGATAAATGGCGGCAAGTTTTTATATTGTGAAAATGATGAAGAGCTTGAAGATAACTTTATAAGTATTTTACAAGAAAATGATTGGTTTGAAATTGAAGCTTTAACCTTTGAAAAAGGACTTCAACATTTTTTATCAGACAATAAACTAAATTATAAAAACCCTATAAACCCTATATTTTTACTAACAAGTTGCGAAAGTTTAATTGCACAAGACGGATCGATCCTGTTCTCGTCTAAACAACTATATCATTACAAACCAAACGAGTTACCTAAAAACATTATAGTAGTTGCAAAAGCAAGCCAAATTACACGTTCTAAAAGCGATGGTTTACGTAATATAAAAATACGTTACGCTAATGAAATCCCAACAAACATTACAACCATGCAGCATTTTAAAGAAAGTAAAAACGATGATTTTTTGCAATATGGAATACAAGCAAAAAACTTTTACCTATTGTTACTAGAAGATTTTTAAAGTATGAATGAAGTTACAAAACGTACCCTTTCGGGAATTGTATATATTGCACTATTAGTTGGTGCAATTTTATTTTCAAAAGATACTTTTCTTATTCTTTTTGGACTTTTTTTTATGGTAGCAGTTTACGAATTTTGTAAACTATATAAAATAAACCAAATAGCTGGTTACTTAATTTCATTAGCTATTGCGGTTTCGTTCTTTTTGCTTGATAATACTCCGGAAAACATTTTCTACTTAATTGGTTTACCGTTTTCTATCTATTTAATTTTTGATCTTTTTAAAAATAAAAGTTTTACACAGCCAACAAATTTTATAAAATATCTGCATTTAGTTGGCTATGTAGTACTTCCTATTCTAATTATTACACAACTACCCTATTCTAACCAACAATATACACCCTTGTTATTATTAAGTATCTTTATAATGATATGGTGTAACGACACTTTTGCTTATATTTGTGGCAAACTTTTAGGTAAACACAAGCTTTACGAAAAAATATCGCCAAAAAAAACAATTGAAGGTTTTATAGGCGGTGTAGTGTTTACCCAAGTTGCAGCATTTATTTTATTTAAATACACCGGAATTCAAGCAACTTTGCCATTTTGGATGCTTCTTGCCTTAACAATAAGTGTAATTGGTACCATAGGCGATTTGGTAGAATCTAAATACAAAAGACAAGCTGGTGTAAAAGACAGTGGAGCAATTATGCCTGGGCACGGAGGTATTTTAGACCGGTTAGACAGCATTTTATTTGCTGCACCATTTTTATTTTTAATTTATAAAATTATTATCTAATGTTTCATAAAGAAGGCGCTAAAATTATTTTATTCTCACTTTTAATTGCAGTTTCTATTATATTGGGGGTTGAATATTTAATTTCTATTCCTTGGTTGGTAAAAGTTGTACAAATAGTTACTTTATTGTTTTTGGTAATTGTACTTCAGTTTTTTAGAAATCCAAAAAGAACATTAGACGATATTACCGATCATTTGATATTAGCTCCTGTAGATGGTAAAGTAGTTGTAATAGAAGAAGTTTACGAACCAGAATATTTTAAAGACAAACGTTTAATGGTATCTATTTTTATGTCGCCTATAAACGTACACGTTACCAGATATGCTTTAAACGGAATGGTTACTTATAGCAAATACCACCCAGGTAAATATTTAGTAGCATGGCATCCTAAGGCAAGTGAAGAAAACGAACGTACCACCATTGTTATAGATAATCCTGTATACGGAGAAGTTATGTACCGCCAAATTGCCGGTGCATTGGCAAAAAGAATTGTAAATTATGCAAAAGTTGGTCACAGAGTTAATCAGGGTGAAGACGCAGGATTTATAAAATTTGGTTCACGTGTGGACTTGTATCTTCCTTTGGGAACAAATGTAAACGTAGTTTTAAATCAAAAAGCACGCGGAAACAAAACGGTAATCGCCAATAAATAAATGTCACAAAATACCGATCAATTATTTAAAGAAGCTTTTGAAAAAGCATCTGAAACAATTATTAAATTACCGCCAGATATACGCTTGCGCTTATATGCCTATTATAAACAAGCAACGTTAAATTATTCTCATGATTTTGTATATAAAGAGGTAGATCTTATTAGAGGTTTTAAATTTAATGCTTGGAAACAAGTAACACATTTAACACAAGAAGAAGCTAAAATTTTGTATATTGACCTTGTAAAATCATTAAAGCTATAAATTGTATGAAAAGAAACATTTTATTACTAACAACAATTACTTCTTTATTATTATTTAGTTGTAAAAATAAAGAAGAAATGACAGAGGTACAAGTACCAAGTGCTACAGCTACAGATTCTATCCCAGCAAAAGGAGATCCAAAATCGGTTGTAGCTAATCAAGGTGCTTTTCAAATGAAAGGTTTAAATTACGGTTACAACGATTTAGATCCTTATATGGACGGACAAACAGTTGAAACACATTATGGTAAGCATCATTTAGGATACTGCAATAAATTAAACGATGCTGTTAAAGGAACACCTTTAGAAACAATGTCTATTGAGGAAATCTTAAAAGGGATGGATCTTAAAAATAGTGCGTTGAGAAATAATGCAGGTGGTTACTATAATCACAATATTTTTTGGGAAATTATAGGACCAAAAGCAGGCGGACGTCCAACAGGTAAAGTTGCCGAATTAATTAATAAAGATTTTGGAAGTTTCGATCAATTTAAAACTCAGTTTACCGATGCCGCAAAAGGAGTATTTGGTTCGGGCTGGGTTTGGTTGGTATATCAGAACGATGGTACATTGAAAATCACTACATCAATCAATCAAGATAATCCGTTAATGCCAAATGCAGAAGTTAAAGGATATCCTTTAATGAATATTGATGTTTGGGAACACGCTTACTACTTAAAATATAAAAACGAACGACCTAAATATATTGAAAACTTCTGGCAGTTGGTTGACTGGAGTAAAGTGGAATATAGATTATCGTTAATCAAATAAAAACAAAAACGAGATTCATTGCGAATCTCGTTTTTTTATTAAAAACACTGTGGATTTCCCGAAATAAATAGTTGCAAACTCGATGGTGATAAATACGGAATATCTAAATTTAAACCTCGTATAATCAATAAACATCCTGTGAATATTAAAAATACTGGCACAGCCTTTTTAAATTTATTTTTAAAGTTGTTTGTAACCCAATTTCCCATTAAAACCAAAAGCGAAAGTAACGGAATAGTTCCTAAGCCGTACCATAACATAAACAAGCCACCGTATAAACTTCCTTGCGTTGCGGTTGCACCAAACAATGCTATATAAATCATTGCACAAGGCAACAAACCATTTAACATACCCATAATAACAAATGATACAGGTGTTTTTTTACGAATATAAGTACCAAATGTATTCTTAAATTTTATATATGCTTTAGAATTTGGACTTAATACCAAATTTTGCATTTTTTTTTCATTAAAAAAAAGCACACCAAGTATTAAAAGTATCCCTAAAATTATGGAAACATTTTGTTGAAACCCCGCTATGAACAAACCTTTACCTACAGTTCCAAAAACAACACCTAATACTATATAAACACTTATTCTGCCTAAATGATACAATAATATTGAAGCTGTTTTTTTTGTAGTATTAAATTGATGTACTGGTAATGCTAAAGCTATTGGTCCGCACATTGCAACACAATGCAAACTACCTAATAAACCTAACAGTAACGGAATTATCATTATAAAACTAAAATTTGTTGTTTTAAGTATGCTGTGTTTTTATATGTAAAATCTATTGTAATATCCCAACGACCGTCTACCAAGCGAGATTTAGGTATAAGCAAATGATTGGAAGTCAATTCTAAAGGAATTGTCTGATCAAAGGCTTGGTTAGACGGTCTGTAAAGGGATACTCTGCCATTAATTTCTGTTGCATTAAAATGTTCAGGAAAAAAAACCTCGATACCTTTTTCGGTTGTTTTTACATATAAACTTTCTCCTAAATCAACAGCATTTTCTTGTTTTAAGCGGTTGCCGTTAATTTCAGTTTCTTTTTGGTAATATTGTTCTGTTACCAATTCATTATCATAACGTGCATACATTTGTACACGAATAACATATTGCAGTATAAATATCATAAAGGCTGCAATACCTATAACTATGCCTGTTCCCCAATTAAATTTCATTTGTTCTAGTTTTAGTTTTTCTTTTTTTTTATCATTGAACTAACATATATCATTAAAAATTGTCATTCTTAATGGAATCGAAGAATCTATATATTCTGAAAAAGATTCCTGCTTCGTTGGATTGACAACATTCATTTCAATTTTGATATATGTTAGTATTCAAATTTTTTATTCTAATTAAAACTTCGCGGTCCTAAAAAGTTGGTTTTGGTATGATCTATTAATTCATTGTTATTATAGATTTCTAGCTGAACTTCGGTTTTATCACTTTTAAGTAAAGCCTGCGGAATTTCTATAAATAACGTACCCTGAATCATTTGTTCTTTAGGTATAATGATTGATTTTTTTCCAACTAAATCAATTTTACCTTCCGGATGTACAAGTTTAATAGTCACATTATCGAAATTACGAGCTGTTTTATTTACAATTTTATAAGTGTACACATTGCTAATATTTTCTCCTTTATGTTCAAACAACTGCCCTGGTAAACGCAATACTTTGGCTTCAACATCGCTTCGTAAAAAAAGCAATCCGGTTAAAATACCCATTAATATTAATAAAACGGCAGAGTAACCTTTCATTCTGGCAGTGAATACATACTTCTCTTTTTTATCAATTTCAACTTCTGATGCGTATCTAATTAAACCTTTTGGCAGGTTTACAGATTCCATCATAAAATCGCAAGCATCAATACAAGCGGTACAGTTTACACATTCTAACTGTGTGCCGTTACGAATATCAATCCCTGTTGGACAAACTTGTACGCATTGTGCACAATCAATACAATCGCCTAGTCCCTTTTCTGTTCTGTTTTCATTCTTTTTAAACTTTGCCCTACCCTTTTCTGCTTCACCACGTTTATAATCGTAAGCTACAACAATAGACTTTTCATCAAGTAAAACACCTTGTAACCTTCCGTATGGGCATGCAATAATACAAACCTGTTCACGAAACCATGCAAATACAAAATAAAAAACTGCTGTAAAAACAATTAGTGATATAAAGGTTGATATATTTACAAATGGTCCATGTTTTACCATAGCCAAAACTTGATCTGAACCAATAAGGTAGGCAAGAAAAACATTTGCTATTACAAAAGATATAATAAAAAACACAAACCATTTTAAGGCTTTTTTTCTTATTTTTTCGGCACTCCATTGTTGCTTGTTTAACCTTATTTGTGCTCCGCGATCACCTTCTATCCAATATTCAATTCGTCTAAAAACCATTTCTAAAAAAATAGTTTGCGGACAGATCCATCCGCAAAAAATTCTTCCGAAAACAACAGTAAATAGTGCTACAAATACTACACAAATAATTATTGCAATAACTACTATGTAAAAATCTTGTGGCCAAAATGTAAAGCTGAAAATTGAAAATTTACGCTCTAAAACATTAAATAAAAAAAGTTGATTTCCGTTTATTTTAATGAAAGGCGAAACCATTAAAATTACCAATAGTAAATAACTTACAATTTTGCGTAAATCGTAAAACTTACCCGATGGTTTTTTTGGATACACCCAAATTCTTTTACCCTCTTTATCAACAGTACCTAATCTGTCTCTAAAATTGCTATCTTCATTAATCATTTCTAAGATCTTTAAAATTTAGTTTAAATAACCACAGCCCTTTTATAGAAGAGCTGTGGAAGAAAAATAAAACTAAAAACTCTCCAAATTTGGTTGGAAATTATTATGCATCCGGTGCACTTGCTTTTTTTACTGCTAAGCTGTCTGTGACAACAGTTGTACTAGCCGGATTGTTTGTAACTTTATCACCTTCGGGTGCTTTACCGTCTGCAGGGTTTTTGCCCTGTAATGATAAAATATAACTTGATACTTTTTGTATATCACTTGGTTTAATTTGTTGTTTCCAAGCAACCATTCCTTTACCATCGCGACCACCTTCCATAATAGTATTAAAAATTTCTTTTACATCGCCGCCTAATATCCAATATTCATCTGCCAAATTTGGCCCAATACCTCCACCACCATCGGCACGGTGACAAGCCACACAATTAGCATCGTAAATAGCTTTTCCGGCAGCAAGGTCTGCGGCGTCGGTTAACAAAATAACTTTATCTGCCGTAAGTAAATCAGGAGCGGTTTTTTTATACTCTTCAATATCTTTTTGTGCAATTGCTAATTCTTTTTCTAATTCTTGGAATTGATTATCGCCACCAAATAAATGATACTTTCCAAGATAAATCACACTAAAAATGATAGTCGCATAAAAAAGGTACACCCACCATGGTGGTAAATCGTTGTCTAGTTCTTTAATTCCATCGTAATCATGATCTAACTCTATCTCTTTTTCACTAGTAATAGGTTTAGTTTTGGTTAACTTTTGTAAAAGATTTTTTACAAATGGTATTTGCGATATAGGCAAACTTTCTACTCGTTCCTTTTCAGCTCGTTCTTCTGGCGTCATTAGCTGATTAATGATGTTATTTGATGCACTTGCTACAATTTCTAGCGCTATTATCACTAATAACACTAATGCTAAAAGCAACATTACAGATGGGTAAGCTATTATTGCAGGTTTATCACCAGAATCTATAAAATATTCTAACAGACCATAACAGGTGAAAAATATCAGTGGAACACGGACGTATACTGGAAAAAATCGTTTCATAACTATAAATTCGTATTGGTTTGATTTTCGTTTTCGTTATCATTTTGTAAAGGCAACCTACTTATTTCGTTTATTACACTTTTTTTGTAAGTAAAAACCCAAACAATTAATCCTGTAAAAAATAAAAAGAATATTAGTAAGGCTATTATTGGATATATTTCAATTCCTGAAATAGTTTCCATATTGTGTTTAATAAATTTTAACATAACATTCTATTTATTTTCTTTTACCTTAATATCGGTTCCTAAACGTTGTAAATATGCAATTAAAGCAGTGATTTCACGATCGCTCATTGGAACAAACTTTTCACCATTTGCTTGTGCTGCCTTTTTACTTGCTTCATAAGATTTTACGAAATCAGGATCGTTCTTTAAATTATCTTCTATTTGCTGTGCTTGTTGTTTCATTATAGCTTTAGCATTGGCAATATCTTCATCGGTATAAGGAACTCCTAATTTTTGTAATACACGCATTTTATTCTCGGTATCGGCAATGTTCATTTCTTTGTTGTCGAACATCCACTTATAACCCGGCATTATAGAACCTGGTGAGGTACTTTGCGGATCGTACATGTGATTAAAATGCCAGTTATCTGAATATTTTGCACCTAAACGGTGTAGATCGGGACCTGTTCGTTTTGATCCCCATAAAAATGGATAATCATATACATATTCGCCTGATTTTGAATACTCTCCGTATCGTTCTACTTCACTTCTAAACGGACGAATCATTTGTGAGTGACACCCCACACAACCTTCACGTATATATAAATCACGTCCTTCTAGTTCTAATGGTGTGTAAGGTTTTACGCTTGATATGGTTTGAATATTAGAATCGACCACCAATGTAGGTACAATTTGAACAATTCCTCCAATTAAAATAGCTATGGTTGCTAAAATGGTTAATTGAATTGGTTTTCGTTCTAACCAAGCATGGAACCTTTCTCCTTTTACACGAGTTGGAGATATACGAATCAATTCTGGAGCTTCTGCCAACTCATCTTCAACCTGTGGTGCAGCCGTCATTGTTTTATAAATGTTGTACACAAGAACCAAAATACCAATTAAGTACAACGATCCGCCTATAGCACGCATTGCATACATTGGCATAATAGCTGTTACAGTTTCTAAGAAGTTACCATATTTTAAAGTTCCGTCTGGATTAAATTGTTTCCACATCATGTGCTGACTGAAACCTGCAACATATAAAGGAATAGTATAAAGAATGATTCCTAAAGTTCCAATCCAAAAATGGAAATTTGCTAGTTTTTTAGAATATAATTCTGTTTTTGCAATTCTTGGCAACAACCAATACATAACAGCAAATGCCATAAATCCATTCCAAGCTAAAGCCCCAACATGCACGTGTGCTACGATCCAGTCTGTATAATGCGCAATAGCATTTACGTTTTTAAATGATAACATTGGTCCTTCAAACGTAGCCATACCATAACCAGTAATTGCTACTACAAAGAATTTTAAAACTGGTTCTGTACGTACTTTATCCCAAGCTCCACGAAGTGTTAATAAACCGTTGATCATACCACCCCAAGATGGTGCCAGAAGCATTACAGAAAATACTACACCTAAATTTTGAGCCCATTCTGGTAATGATGTGTACAATAAATGGTGTGGTCCTGCCCAGATATATAAAAATATTAACGACCAGAAGTGAATAATAGATAATCTATAAGAATAAACAGGACGGTTTGCAATTTTGGGTAAAAAGTAATACATAAGACCCAAAAACGGTGTTGTTAAGAAAAATGCTACCGCATTATGACCATACCACCATTGTACTAAAGCATCTTGCACCCCTGCGTAAACCGAATACGATTTCCACATATTTACAGGCAATTCTATATTGTTAAAAATATGCAGAACTGCAACCGTAACAAACGTTGCCAAATAAAACCAAATAGCGACATACAAATGACGTTCTCTACGGTTTAATATGGTCATAATCATATTTATACCAAAAACTACCCATACTACTGCAATAGCAATGTCTATAGGCCACTCTAATTCAGCATATTCTTTAGATGAAGTATAACCTAACGGTAAAGTAATTGCTGCTGCTACAATAATTAACTGCCAACCCCAAAAATTAATATTACTTAAAAAATCGCTATACATTCGCGTTTTAAGTAAACGTTGTAACGAATAGTAAACCCCCGCAAAAATGGTATTTCCTACAAAAGCAAAAATTACCGCATTGGTGTGTAAAGGTCTTAACCTTCCAAAACTTAACCACGGAATATTATCTGTGATGTTTGGAAATATAAACATAACTGCTAAAAGCAATCCTACAAGCATACCAACAACTCCAAAAAGAATTGCCGCATACAGAAACTTCTTAACAATTTTGTTGTCGTAATAAAATTGTTGCACTTCCATAAATAATAATTAATTTGATTGTTTTTTTGTTTTTCTTTCTTTTTTCTCTTTGATTTCATCATCGAAAAGCATCCTCACAGACGGAGTATACTGATCATCGAACTGTCCGCTTTTAACAGATTTTATGAAGAGTATCATAAAAACGGCAGCTACAAATATGCTAATGCATATTAAAATATAAATTACGCCCATACCTTAAATCTTTGTACAAAACTATAATTGGCAGATTAAATAAAATATGATAAATGTCAGTTTGAAAATTTAATTACTGACCAAAGTTTTTTAATATACATTAATTGTATGTTTAATTCCTTAGGAATTGTATTTAAACCTATTTTTTAGACAAAATATAAAAAGGAGCTCAAAATTATATTGAACTCCTTTTTATATAAGCACTCTCAACCTATACTAGTATTTTTTTACTTCTTTTCTCTTATATCTTTTTGCTCTTTCTCGTTTTGATCGGGTACTTTTTTTTGCATGTTCTGGCAATAGATTACTACCTTCTTTTATTTGCGATCCACCAATTCCTGATTTTGTTTGATTGGTTTCATGAACATCTTTCCCTTTAATATCTGTTGGGCTTGTAATCTCATTATTGTCTTGTGAAGTGAGCATCTCTTTATCATTTTCCATAATTTTAATTTTTAAATTAGTTATTTAAAAATTAAACAAAATTTATTCCTTAAAGAAAAAAAAGCTAGACCCCTTCATAAAACATAAAAAATTAACAAATTCGTGTTTGTAAACTATTAATAAGTAGATATATTCCGCAGTATAAGGAACAATTCTACCATCTTAAAAACTTAAAAAAATTAGTATTATATTTATGTCAACCAAACTCATTTCAACTAAATATAAGCCATTTATGGAAACAATTATTGGTACAATTGCCGGAATATTAACATCTATATCCATGCTTCCACAGCTTATAAAAGTTGTAAGAGAGGAAGAAGTAGAAAATCTTTCGTGGGGAATGATTGTTGTTTTACTATCAGGAGTTTCGTTATGGGTTGTTTATGGTGTTATGAAAAATGAACTACCTATAATTGTATCTAACGCATTTTCTGTTTTAGTGAATTTAACGCTTCTTATTTATTATTTTAAATATAAGGATAAAAATGCTTAAAAACACAACAGATTGATTATCAATAATTTTAACAAACAAAATTAAAAAATTAGTCTATGAAAAAGTATTTTTTATTTGGTTGTTTAAGTTTAACATCCTTACTGCTTACAGGTTGTAGCGCAGTAGAAACCATTTTTAAAGCCGGCATGTGGTGGGCATTTATTCTTGTTTTTCTTGGAATTGGATTAATCTTCTGGATTTTTTCAAAAATGAGAAGTAAAGACTAAAATTATTACCTTATTAAGATGCGGAATTTCTAATAACAGAAAACCGCATCTTTTCTTCCCTTATAAAAACATTCAGAACGCCATTTTTTTAGTTTTAATTTGATAGTAAGCACATCTACAAATGCAAATATTAAATTTTACAGACAAAGGCATTTACTGTATTCCGGGTAAGTTTTATATTGATCCTTGGAAACCCGTAGACTATGCGCTTATAACGCACGGTCACGCCGATCATGCGCGTTGGGGAATGAAAAAATACTTGTGTCACCATCTCACAGTTCCCATTCTTCATATTCGCATTGGTGCGAATATTCAGGTTCAGGGTATCGGCTACAACGAACCCATCAATATAAATGGCGTAAAAGTGTCGTTTCACCCGGCTGGTCATATTATTGGTTCGGCCCAGATACGTATGGAATACAAAGGGAAAATTGCGGTTGTTTCGGGCGATTACAAATTGCAAAACGATGGACTTTCTACTGCTTTCGAGCCTGTTAAATGTCACGAATTTGTTACAGAAAGTACTTTTGGATTGCCAATTTACAAATGGGCATCAACAGAAAAACTGAATGAATCCATGCAAAATTGGGTTCTTCACAATCAGGAAATCGGTAAAACATCGGTTTTTGTAGGATATTCTTTAGGCAAGGCACAACGTATTTTAAATGCTGTCAATGGCATCGCTCCGGTTTACACACATTATTCCATCACCAAACTGAATCAGGCGTATGAAAACGCAGGAATTCAATTGCCGCATTATGAATCGCTCGATTTCAGAGAATCTGTTCAACATGTAAATAAAGGTATTGTAATTGTTCCGCCAGCGCTTGTAGACACCAATGTTTTAAAGAAAATTCCGAATATGGTTTACGCTATTTGTTCAGGATGGATGCAGGTTCGCGGGGCAAGAAGATGGCGCAGTGCCGATGCCGGTTTTGCTGTTAGCGATCACGCCGATTGGGACGATCTTTTAAAAGCTGTTAAAGAAACAAATGCCGAAAAAGTGTATGTAACCCACGGGCAAACTGCCGTATTTGCTAAATATTTGAACGAAAACGGAATTGAAGCCGTTGAACTGCATACTGCTTTTGGAAATGAAGAAGAAGACGAATCTATACCTGAAAGCCTATGAAAGCATTTGCGCAACTGATAAATTCATTAGACAGCACCAATAAAAATCTGCAGAAAATCGCAGCTATTGAACTGTTTATTGATACCGCGAGTAACGACGATAAATTGTGGTTTCTTTCGCTCTTCACAGGCAAACGCCCTAAGCGAAGTGTTACCACAAAACTTTTAAAACAATGGGTTTTAGAGGAAACACAGTTGCCCGAATGGTTGTTTGCAGAGAGTTACGCGGCTGTTGGCGATTTAGGCGAAACCATTGCGTTGTTATTACCCGATAACGAACATCCTTCAGAAAAATCACTTTCTGAATGGATGAACGAAATTATTGCCTTAAAAGACAAAACCGAAGACGAAAAAAGAATGTATGTTGTTAACAGTTGGCAAGCTTTAAACAACACCGAGCGTTTTATTTTCAACAAATTGTTGGGCGGAAGTTTTCGTTTGGGTGTTTCGTCAAAAACAGTCATCAATGCTTTTGCAAAACATTTTAATTTAGAAGCTGCTGCCGTAACCCACAGTATTATGGGCGATTGGGATCGAAACGAAGTCGACTTTGAAGGTTTGGTAAAAGGAAATTACACCGAAATTAATAAAAGCAAGCCCTACCCTTTTTGCTTGGCGTATGCCTTGGATAAAGATTTGGTTGATTTAGGAACTATTGATGATTGGCAGATTGAATATAAATGGGACGGAATTCGTGCGCAGGTTATTAAACGCGAAGGCGAATTTTTCATTTGGTCGCGTGGCGAAGAATTGATTACGACTCAGTTTCCCGAAATCGAAAAAGCTTTGATTGATTTTCCTTATGATTTTGTGATCGATGGCGAACTATTGGTCGTTAAAGATAACGAAGTATATAATTTCAGTGAACTTCAAAAACGATTGAACAGAAAAAATCTGCCTAAAAAAATGCTCGAAGAACTTCCGGTATCGCTTTATATTTATGATATTTTAGAATGGAAAGGTGAAGACATCCGTACGAAACCACTTTCGTACCGAAGATCTATTTTGGAAGATCATTTTAATATCGATACAAATCCATCGCTTCATTTATCACCTGTTATCAAAGAAATCGATTGGACAAAACTGCCCGAAATTCGTAACAATGCGCGTTTAATAAACAGCGAAGGTTTAATGTTGAAAAACGTTCATTCGCCTTACCATACCGGAAGAAAACGAGGCGATTGGTGGAAATGGAAAACCGATCCTTTAACCATTGATGCCGTACTTATTTACGCTCAAAAAGGCAGTGGTCGCCGTAGTGGTTATTATACCGATTATACGTTTGCCGTTAAAAGTGGCGATGCACTTGTTACCATTGCCAAGGCTTATTCGGGTTTAACAGATAAAGAAATTCAAGAGGTTAGCAAATTTGTAAACAAAAACGCTATTGAGAAATTTGGTCCGGTTAGAACGGTAAAACCCGAGCTGGTTTTCGAAATTGCTTTTGAAGGAATCGGTTACAGCAGTCGGCATAAATCGGGTGTTGCGTTGCGCTTCCCAAGAATTTTGCGTTGGCGTAAAGACAAAACAGTTGCCGATATTGATACGATAGACGAAGTTAAAAAACTGATTACCTGATTATGGAAAACTTAAAAACATCCGAAGGTTATCAGATTATAAATAATTGGATGACCGCCGATCAAAAAGTTCCTTTTGAATTTCAAGAGCGAACCTGGAATTACTATCACAAAGGTTACAGTGGCATGGTGGTTGCGCCAACAGGTTTTGGCAAAACATTTTCGGTTTTTTTGGGCGTTGTCATCAATTATATCAATCAGTACCAAAAAATGCAGTCGGGTTTAAAACTTTTGTGGGTCACCCCTATCCGATCGCTTGCTAAAGATTTGGCTCGTGCCATGCAGGAAGCCGTTGACAGTATAGGAATTGATTGGGTTGTTGAAGTTCGTAACGGCGATACCGATCCCAAACAAAAAGCTAGGCAAACCAAGCAAATGCCCGACGTACTTATTGTAACGCCTGAAAGTCTGCATTTGTTGCTGGCACAAAAAAGTCGCGATAAATTCTTTAAAAATTTGCAATGTATCGCTGTTGACGAGTGGCATGAATTAATGGGAAACAAACGCGGCGTGTTGGTTGAACTAGCTTTAGGATATCTTAAAAAAAACGTATCGAAACTTAAAATCTGGGGAATTACTGCAACAATCGGCAATATTGATGAAGCAATGGATGTTTTGCTTCCGAATGGATCAAAAAAGATCAAAATTGTATCAAAAGAAAAAAAGCTAATCGAAATTATACCTGTTTATCCCGATAAGGTTGATGTATTACCGTGGGCTGGTCATTTGGGTGGAACTTTGGCTGATAAAGTTGCCGAAATTATTTCATCGAGCCGATCTACTTTGGTTTTTACAAATACCCGAAGTCAGAGTGAACTATGGTATCAGTTGCTTTTAAATGCCGATCCCGATTTGGCTGGTCAGTTGGCGCTGCATCACGGTTCCATAGATCATGCGTTGCGACAATGGATTGAAAATGCTTTGAGCAGCGGTCAGTTAAAAGCGGTTGTTTGTACTTCATCTTTAGATTTGGGCGTAGATTTTAAACCTGTTGATACCGTTGTTCAAATAGGATCGAGCAAAGGAATTGCCCGTTTTCTACAGCGCGCCGGCAGAAGTGGTCATTCGCCTTATGAAACATCGAAAATTTATTTTGTTCCAACACATACTTTGGAATTGTTAGAAGTTGCTGCACTTAAAGATGCCTATAAAAATAAAATCGTAGAAAAACGAGATCCAATGATGCTTACCTACGATGTTCTTGTTCAATTTATGGTTACAATTGCTTTGGGTGGCGGTTTTAAATCGAACGAACTTTTTCCTATCATTCAACAAACTCATGCTTTCAAATATCTGCAGGAAGAAGATTGGAACTGGTGTTTGGCATTTATTACAAAAGGTGGAAAATTGGGCGAAAATTATGAAGAATTCCATCGGGTTGATATCAGTGAAGATGGAGTTTACGAAGTTAAAAAACGACGTATTGGTATGCTTCATCGTTTAAATATCGGCGTTATTGTTAGCGATGCCATGCTGCGGGTAAAATATACATCGGGTGGCTACATTGGCATGGTTGAAGAATATTTTTTAACGAAACTTAAAGCCGGAGATAAATTTATTTTGGCTGGAAGAGTGTTGGAATATGTGCGAATGAAAGAACTAACCGTTTATGTTCGCAACAGTTCAGGCAAGGCAATAACACCAAGTTGGCTGGGCGGCAGATTGCCTTTAAGTGCCGATTTAAGTCTATTTTTACGTCAAAAATTATCAGAAGCTGCAGAAAATCAATCAAAAAGTAAAGAAATTCAGTTTTTAAATCCGCTTTTAAGTTATCAGGAAACTCATTCTGCATTGCCATTACACAACGAGCTTTTGGTGGAACAAATTCACACGCGCGAAGGTTATCATTTGTTCATGTATCCTTTAGAAGGCAGATTGGTGCACGAAGTTATGGCAACCGTTATTGCGTACAGAATCAGTAAGCGATTTCCGATTAGTTTTTCGATCGCTATGAATGATTATGGTTTTGAATTGTTTTCGGATCAGCCAATACCTGTGGATCTGGAATTTCTTACCGAATTATTTCAGTTAGATCGTTTAATGGACGATGTTGTTGCAAGTATCAATGCAGCCGAAATGGCTTTGCATAAATTCCGAGATATTGCCGTAATTGCAGGCATGGTAATACAAACGTTTCCGGGTAAACAACGAAATAATAAATCGCTTCAGGCATCATCGAGCATCATTTTTAAGGTGTTGGAAGAATTTGAACCATCGCATCTTTTGGTTCGACAAGCTTATAACGAAGTCTTTAATCAGCAGTTACAGGAAGTCCGTTTGGTTGATGCTTTCAAACGCATTGCATCAAACAAAATTGTCCTTAAATTTACAGACCGATACACGCCGTTGAGCTTTCCGATAAAAGTAGACAGTTTAAGGCAATCACTTTCAAGTGAAGATCTTACAACGCGCATTAACCGAATGATTGAACGAAATTTAAAGAAACGTAAAAAATGAATCTGATTGAACAACCTGTTTGTTTTGCCGGTAACGATTTGCTGTTGAACAACCAGCGAAGTATTTATTGGCAGGCGCAAAATGCCTTGATTTTTTCGGATTTACATTCGGGCAAAAGTGCCCATTTTAGAAAGCACGGCATGGCAATACCGTCTTATCTGCATTACAGCGATTTAGAACGTTTGCAATTTTTAATTCAACACTATCAACCCAAGAAAATCATTATTGTGGGCGATTTAGTACATGCTGCCGGCAACAAAGAAGTGATTGATTTTAAAAGATTAACATCAACTTTTTCTACTATAGATTTTCATTTGATAAAAGGAAACCACGACCGTATTTCCGAAAAATTAATCAAAGATTTAGGAATTGCTTCTGTAACCGAAAATTTAGTTATTGATACGATTCAGTTTGTTCATGAACCCAATTCAAACAACAACATACCAACCATTTCAGGACATATTCATCCGGGAATTCAAATTCCATTGTTAAAAAACAGTCGAAAAAATTTACCTTGTTTTGTGGTACAATCATCGCAAATAATATTACCCGCTTTTAGTAAATTTACTGGCTTAGACATTAAGACAACGTTTAAAGACGCTAATTTTTATGGTTTTCATGAAGAAGGATTTTTTATAGTGTAGTTTATAATTAAAAATCCCTCTTTAAGCGAACCGAAAGAGGGATGAAATTAGTAAACATTAATTTATCTTATATTTAAATGATAAGGCATCATTGCTTGAACACCTTTGCTTTGTTTAAGATAATTCATACGTTGAAGCAACTCATAATTTTCTGTTCCTATTTCGTTTTTAATAGCATCTTCTTTAACGCTAGATACTGACATTCCTAAAAACTTGCGGAATAAATCTGCTAATTCTACTTCGTATTCAGGGTATAACGAAACTTTGTAATTATCTGTTTTAACCAATTTGGCTGCGTACGCAATAGCGTCATCTAAACTTCCTAATTCATCAACCAAGCCTAATTGCTTAGCCATAGTTCCCGTCCAAACTCTACCTTGAGCCATTTCATTAACTTTTGCTTTATCTATTTTTCTACCTTCAGCCACACGTGAAATAAAAGTATCATAAATAATTTCAATGCTTTCTGTAAGTGTTTGTTTGTATTTTGGAGACATCTCTTCAAAAACACTGTAACCAGTTGCGTTTTCGTGCGTTTTTACTGCTTCGGCATTTACTCCGAATTTATCTGCAACCTTTTTAAAGTTCGGCACCATACCAAAAACCCCTATAGATCCTGTAATTGTCCCCGGTTCAGCAAAAATTCTGTTTGCGTTACAAGCAATATAATATCCACCCGAAGCCGCCACATCGCCCATTGAAACAATTACCGGTTTTACTTTTTTGGTCAGTTCAATTTCTCTCCAGATAATATCAGATGTTAAAGCGCTACCACCTGGTGAATTTACACGCAAAACAACCGCTTTAATTTTATCATTTTTACGCGCTTCTTTCAATGCACGGTTTATAGATCCTTCGCCAATGGTGTTTACATTTCCTTCGCCACCTTGAATTTCGCCCTGAGCAAAAATTACTGCGATTTGATCTTTAGCCGAAACTTTCTTAATATTTAAATTGACATCTTTTATATAATCTAAAATTTCAATTTCATTAATATTATCATCATACTTAATATCCAACGCTTTTTTAATTCCGTTGTGGTATTGATCTATGTATGCAATTTTATCGATTAATTTATTCTGAAGCGCCAAGTTTGCATTACGTGCATCTAAATTCGTTGCAATATCGTTCAATTTTGCAACCGGAATTTTACGGTTTTTAGAAATATCGCCTACATAAGATTCCCAGATCGAATTCAAAAGTACGGTTAACTGCTCACGGTTTTCATCACTCATTGTTTGCTGTAAAAACGGTTCCACAGCACTTTTATATTTTCCGTGACGGATAACTTCCATGTGAATTCCAGATTTTTCTTGTAAATCTTTCATATATAAAATCTCAGAAGCCAAACCTTTAAAATCGATGCTTCCCATTGGGTTCATGTAAACCGTATCGGCTACCGATGCTAAATAATATTCGCCTTGTGAATAATAATCGGCATAAGCAACAACAAATTTCCCAGTCTTTTTAAACTCAGCCAACTTATCAACAATTGCCTTACGTTGGGTAGATCCTAAACCTGTGGCATTATTTTCAATAGAAATTCCTTTAATTTTATCATCGCCTTTAGCATAATCAATAGCCTGTAACACGTTGATTAAACCGTCATTATTGGTTTCTTTATAATCAAAATCTTCAATATAAACACTTCCGCCGTAATCATTAGAAACATTTTCAAGATCTAATTTAATTATAGAATTGCTTTTGGTTGATTTTCCTGAAGATGAACTGCCAGCCGATGCAACCACACCAACGATCAGTAATAAGAAGAAAGACATCATACAAAATAGGATGATTCCTACAAATGTTGCCAGTACATTTTTTATAAAATTCATGTTTATTGTTTTAATCTATAGTTAGGTTAGTATGCGAAGTATGCAAAACGTTACAAAAAATTTGAAATGATTTTTTAGTGCGCTTTTTTTTAAAAGATTGCCTATTTTTGCAGCATGCACACGTACAATAAAGTAGTTTTAGCTTTAGGAAGCAATTTAGGAAACAAGAAAGAAAATCTGCAAAATGCCGTAAACCAAATTCACAGCCGCATTGGTTTTATAGCACAGGCATCGGCAATTTACGAAACACCTTCGTGGGGTTTTGACAGTTTTCCGTTTTACAATATGTGCCTTTTAATCCACACAAATTTATCGCCCGAAAAAGTTTTGACTGAAATAAAACAAGTCGAAAAAATATTGGGTAGAACAGCTAAAACAAGCGATAATTACGAAGCACGTACCGTTGATATTGACATTGTTTATTTTAACGATTTTGTTTTTGATTCGAACAATTTACAAATTCCGCACAAAGAACTGCAAAACAGACAATTTGTTTTGATGCCTTTAAACGATTTAATTTTCGATTGGAAACATCCCGTTTTACAGAAATCAACGCAGGAATTATTATTGATTTGCGAAGATGAATCTGAAATAAAAAAAGTTGATACTATTAATTTACCTAAGGATACTTTTGCGATTGGAACTATAAGATTTCTGGCGATTGAAGGAAACATTGGATCTGGGAAAACATCTTTAACTGAAAAAATTGCACAAGATTTTAATGCAAAACCTATTTTAGAACGCTTTGCAGATAATGCTTTTTTGCCAAAATTTTACGAAGATCAGTTGCGATATGCCTTTCCGTTGGAAATGTCGTTTCTTGCCGATCGTTACTCGCAATTAAATCAAGGGCTGGGTCAGTACGATTTGTTTAACGATTTCATCATTGCAGATTATTACATTTATAAATCGTTAATTTTTGCCCAAGTTACTTTAGATACCGATGAGGCTTTGCTGTACAGATCTATTTTTGATGTAATGAACAAAGAAATTACAAAGCCCGATTTGTATGTTTATTTATATCAAAACACCGAAAATTTACTAAAAAACATTAAGAAACGTGGCAGAAGCTACGAGGAAAATATTCAAGCAAACTATTTAAATAATATCAACCAAAGTTATAGTGAATTTATAAAAACACTGCCACAAGAAAATGTGTTGATCATTGATGTTTCCGAAAAAGATTTTGTGGAAAATCATGAAGATTATTTAGAAATATTGAAGCTTATTAATGATAAAATATTATCTGTTTCCCACAGGTAAAGCAACCTGAATTAATACTGCTTCCACAGTAGCATCTGAAACATATTTTCTAAAATCGCGATAGTTTTTAATTTGATGGCGTGAATAAGGTTTATAAGTATGCCACAGATATTTTGTTTCGTTCTTAAAATATTTGTTTACAACTTCGTAAGCATTTACATTACTAGAAATGCCCGATGTTGGATATTTAACCAATAACTGCTTAATAGAATCAATAGTTGGTACTAATGTAGTTTCATTGGCTAAAGCTACTAATTGCGGTAAATAAAAACTGGTTTTAAAACCTTTTGATTTAAAAATTTGCAAATTGTGTATTTCTGTTGATTCTATTAAAATATTTTCATTTTTCAGTCCGTGTTTTTTTGCTAAACGATCTACAACTTCGGCAGATTTTTGAGCGTTGTCTTCCGAAAGATTTTTAAAATCTAACCACAATTTTACTTCTTTATTGGTAATTTCTGAAAAATAAGTATCTAAATTTAAACCAACAGATAGTGCTGGCGGATGGTTAACATCGAACGTATTGGTAATAGAATCAAAAACCACATCGAGTTCAACTCCACTATAAAATTTCTGGGTATAATTCAGCTTATCCAAACTATTAACTCGGTGTGCCCAAACTTTAGGTTGATGACCTATGTATTCTAATTTATACGGATTAAAAATATAAACAACAGCTGCTGAAATTAAAACAACAATTAAAATTAACAGCTTTTTATTTTTTTTGAACACGCTGGTCATAATCTTCCTCTTTTAAAATAATTCGCTTTTTAAATTTAAAATTGATATTAAAGATACTTTTTTCGGGTTGAAACTGATCGAATTCAATACGTGACAATTCCGAAAAACTGTAAATAAAATCTTCTAAATTGTATTTTCTATTTAATTTGTCCTGAAAACGTATGGTTGCTTTTTCATTGTATTTATCTGATGTCCACACCATAAAAGGAATTTCAAACATAGCATTAGATCCAATAGATTCGTGATGTCCAAAATAATCATATTCCTTAAAAACCTCTTCACCGTGATCAGAAAAATACATCACATAACTATTTTTATTGGCTTTTTTAACCAAATCAATCACTTCACTTACAACGAAATCATTATATCGAACAGCATTATCATATTCGTTAATTGTTTGGTGAGCTTTGGCTGAATTAAATTTTGTTTTAGGAGTATCGGTAAAAAAATTAAAACTTTCAGGGTACTTTTTGTGATAACTTATATGGCAACCTTCTAAATGTAAGAAAATCATTTTTTTTGATGCTTTTTTATTAATGGTTTCCTTTAATTTAGGCAGCAAAATTTCATCGTATTTATTGGCATCTTCATAAATATTTGAAACATAAAAACGATTCTTACTTGCTTTTGCATACAGTGAAACCATTGATTCATAAGCTCCGATTGGTTTTTGGTTAGATAACCAATAAGTTTCAAAACCCGCCTGATTTGCCAATTGTAAAACAGTTCCCAATTTATTGTTTTCGGGATGTTGATAATCTGCCATGCTTAAAACCTTGTCTAACGATAAAATAGTTTGTATATGCGGACTTATAACATTTTGAAACAAATGCAGTTCGTTTTTTACTTTGTTAAGATTAGGATTTGTATCTCTATAATAACCGTAAATTCCCATATTGTTTCGGGTAGTAGATTCTCCGATAATTACTACATACAAAGCTTCCTCATCATTATTTGAAACATTTGTAAAGTGTTTTGAAGTGCTTTTGGAGATGTCTTTTGAAATTTCTGCAGAAAAATATTTGTATTCAACAAAAGTATTAATCACCAATAAAGACAAACTTCTTTCGTAAAATCTGTAAGAAATAGCAACGCAAATAAGCACCATTATTTCAATATAATAGTTATGTTTTACTTTAAAGTTTGTATTCGCTTTAAAAATTAATAGTACAAGGCAAAAAATATACAATGTAGTAATTAACACGTGATACCATTTAGAATAACTGTTTAAAAAACTTGTTAGTTCGTAATAATTTGTTTCAAAAACGGTGTAAAGAACGGCATTATCAATAAAATTAAAGAAGCTGAGTAAGGTGAAAATCTTTATAAATAAAATGCTATAAAAGGGTACTAATAAAAGTAAACTTACAATATTTTTAAGCACTTTTTTATTAATAAAATGAATTATAAGAACTATAAAAACTAAAATTGCACTATTGAATAATAATTCTTTAGCAATGATTTTTAACGAGAAATCGTTACTAAACATTACGCCGCTAATTGCTAAAATTGGTAGCAGCAGAAAAATTATTATTAAAATACAATTTTTATAGTCTTTCATTTATTTTGCCTGCATTTTCTGAAAAATATCCCAAATAACTATTCCGCCACTTACAGAAACATTTAAAGAATGCTTGGTACCTAATTGCGGAATTTCTACCACAACATCACTTTCATTAATTACTTGTTGATTCACTCCTTTAACTTCATTTCCAAAAAACAATGCATATTTCTGGTTGGCATCTACCTTAAAATCTTGAAGCATTACCGATCCTTCTACTTGTTCTAACGAAATAATCTGCACTTTTTCTTTTTTTAGTTCATCTACAACTTCCATTACCTCTTTTACATATTCCCAAGTAACTGTTTCGGTTGCACCTAAAGCCGTTTTATGAATTTCTTTGTTTGGCGGAGTAGCTGTAATACCACACAAATATATTTTTTCAATCAAGAAAGCATCGCAGGTTCTAAAAAATGATCCAATATTGTGTAAACTTCTAATATCATCAAGTACAACAATTATCGGTGTTTTTTCTGCTTGTTTAAATTCTTCAACGTTTTTACGGTTCAGTTCGTCTAAAATCAGTTTTTTCATTTTAAAATTTTAAAGCCCTAAAGATACAACTTACAATATATATGAGTAAAGTTTAAAACGCAACAGTTATAATTAATTTAAAGTTGTAACTTGTGGTATTGTACAACTGTTTATGAACCGAAACGAAAAAAATATTTATAAAGGATTGTACGGATCAAATGAAATTGAGTTCACTAAAGGGCTCATTCATATCAATCCGTTTGGAATCATTGGTAAACAGCACCAAAACAATGTGTTGCAACACAGCCATAACCATTTGCTACAAGTTTTTTTAATTCAAGAAGGATCTACTCACTTTTTGTTTAATGCCCAAAAAAAACTCATTAATCAACCTACAATTATAACTGTTCCTAAAAATACAGAACACGGTTTTGAGCATCTTTCTGATGTAAACGGATGGATCATTTCACTTTCTGATACAGTTTTAGAACGCATGATTCATCGCGAAGCAGAACTAATTGATTCTTTAGACGATGTACAGATTATTCCCATTCAAAACAATTCATTGTCAGAAGAATTGGAAAAAACAATTTACAAATGCGTTTTGGAATATAAAATGGAACAGCCCGGTCGTTTACTAATGTTGGAATATTTGGTAGGTCAATTTATTGTACAGTTGTACCGATTACCACAAAATCAAAATCAAAAATTAAACAAAGTCGATCACTCATCAAAAATTTATTTCAGAAAGTTTACACAAGCTGTCAAAGAATCAGCTAATTACAAAAAAGCAATAGATGAGTATGCAGAAGATTTAGGAATTACACCCGGACATTTGAACAAAATTTGTCAAACCGTAGCGTCTCAATCTCCTAAAGAAGTACTAATGAACTATTTTATCACGGAAGCCCAATTACTATTAACTGATGTAAGCCTTACGATTTCAGAAGTGAGTTACCGCTTAAATTTTGATGATAAAAGTTATTTTACACGTGTTTTTAAGAAAAAAACTGGAAAAACACCAGTTGAGTTCAGAAAAAGTTTAGAAATTAAATTTTAACACGAATGATTGATAAGTGACATTTTCTATATAAAAAGTCCTATTATCAGCTCATTTCTATCTTCTAAATTTGTGATATTAATTCGTGAGTGTTCACTTACTAACTTAAAAATATGTCACAAATTACTATAAAAAGTATCGAAACAATCATTGTTGATCTTCCAACAATACGTCCGCACCACCTTTCCATGGCTGTTATGCGGAACCAAAGTATGGTGATCATCCGGTTGTTTTGTAGCGATGGCATTGAAGGTATTGGCGAAGCAACAACTATTGGCGGCATTTCGTATGCTGATGAAGCGCCCGAAACCATCAAATTAGCCATCGACACCTATTTTACTCCTTTATTAATAAATCAAGACGCTACAAAAGTGAATTATTTAATGAAGGTTTTAGATAAAAATGTTTCGGGAAATAATTTTGCCAAATCGGGTATCGAAACGGCTTTGTTAGATGCACAAGCCAAACGTTTAAATGTAAAAGTTTCGGATTTATTTGGAGGAGCTATTACAGATCAACTTCCTGTTTTATGGACTTTGGCGAGTGGCGATACCGAAAAAGATATTGAAGAAGCCAAACATTTAATCAGCATCAACCGTCACAATACTTTTAAACTAAAAATCGGTAGAAACGAACCACAAAAAGATGTAGATCACGTAGCTGCCATCAAGAAAGCTTTGGGTAAAGAAATCAAAATTACAGTGGATGTAAACCAAGCTTGGAGCGAACAAATTGCCAAACGCTATATTTTACAATTGCAAGAAGCAGGCATTGATTTGATTGAACAACCTTTGGTAAAATCAAACTTTGATGGATTGGCTCGATTGACGGATTTTTTTGATGTACCGATTATGGCAGACGAAGCCGCTGCTACTGTTTCAGATGCTTTTAAGCTCGCCAAAATCCACGCTGCAAGTGTGTTTGCTTTAAAAATATCCAAATCGGGTGGTTTAACAAATATTGCAAAACAAGCGGCAATCGCACAGGGTGCAGGCATTTCCCTTTACGGCGGAACCATGTTAGAAGGAACCATCGGCACCTTGGCATCGGCACATATCTTTTCCACTTTACCTAATTTAGATTGGGGAACAGAATTGTTTGGACCTTTGTTATTAACCGATGATATTGTTAAAAAACCCATTGAATACAAAGATAATTCTTTGGTTATTCCAGAAGGATTCGGTTTGGGCATCGAATTGGATTTAGAGAAAATAGAAAAATACAAACGCAAGTAAATTATGATATACGTAGTAGAAATGGATGTTAACATCCCAGAATCGTGGAGCGAAGATAAATTAGCCGATTACATAAAACGTGAACAAGAAACCTCACAAAAATGGCAAAAATCAGGCAAATGGGTGTATTTATGGCGTGTGGCCGGAAAATATTCCAACATTTCTGTCATCGATGCAGAATCACCAGACGAATTACATCAAATCATCAGTTCATTGCCCTTATTTCCATATATGAATATCAAAGTAACCAGCGTTTGCAAACACCCAAATGCTATTAGAGAAACAATGATTTAACCCGTAGTGCATTATAGAAAAAGTTGCTCAAAAGATTAAAAATCAGTATATTGTATTGACTATCAAATAAATACAATTATGAGCAACTTAGAAGCAAGTTACAAATTAATTTTAAAAGAACTA
>Ga0233380_1000308_pt1 | contig 27134 bp, 25 predicted proteins | sample ElkDunMinimDraft_9_FD_191541 | JGI IMG/M metagenome (GOLD analysis project Ga0233380, IMG submission 191541) | Fecal eukaryotic communites from dung pellets of Tule Elk in California, USA - Elk Dung F36 | ecosystem: Host-associated > Mammals > Digestive system > Large intestine > Fecal | place... | reverse complement strand
ACGAGATCAACAACCGCTACAACCTGGCGGTGGCCGACCACCTGACCGCGTACGTGGAAAAAGTGGGATTCGCGGGCCTGACCTACCGCCTCGAGGCCATCAATCTGACCGATCACGAGATGTGCCCCAAGCGCTATCGCTACGCCGGCAAGATCACCGAGAGCGAGATCAACGAGTATGAATACACCTGCTCCACCACGGGCCGGCGTTTCGCGCTGAAGATCAGGGGAAGTTTCTAGATCGAGGTTCACTTCCATGTGATATCGAAGTTGCGCTTTGATATCACATGGAAATTGCCTTACGGAACCTTAGACGCCGCCAGTGCCGAACTGACCAGATACTGCGACCGGTTCATGCCGAGCTTTCTGGCCGCCGCATCGATTCGCCACAGCGCACTGCGGGGCACGGTGATGTTGATACGTTCCGCAGGTCCCATGAACTTGTCCAGATTGATTTCGATCAGCGCCCAGGTGCCTCCTTTATACTGCTTTGACCTGGCCAGCGCTTCGAAAGACGCAGGTGGGGGTATTGCGTCGCCATCCTCGACCAGTCCCTGGATATGCAACTCCATGGCTTCCTTCACCATTTTCAACGCCTCCTCAGGAATCGATTGTTATGTGTATTGATGCTATAATTCATACACCACGAAGAATTGCAAATCAGGAGCAACCCACCCATGCGAACCAATATAGAAATCGACGATAAATTAATGAATGACGCCCTCAAAGTCACTGGGCTTAAGACTAAAAAAGACGCCGTAGAGTTGGCCCTAAAGACTCTGGTCAGACTGGAGAAGCAAGCTGAAATCAGAAAATTCAGAGGCAAACTGAAATGGGAAGGCGACCTTGACGATATGAGAAGCGCCTCATGATCCTGGTTGACTCCAGCGTCTGGATTGACTATTTCCTGGGCCGTGATACTCCTCAGGTCGAAATATTGGACAGAAGTTTGGGCGTGAGGGCCGTTGGGGTCGGTGACCTGGTGCTCACCGAAGTGCTCCAGGGGTTTCGCGACGACAAAGACTATCGAACTGCACGATCGCTTATGGACGAATTGACTACTTTCGATATGCTCGGCAAAGATTTGGCTATAAAGAGTGCGGAGAATTTTAGGAAATTGCGCAAGAAAGGCATCACCGTACGTAAAACAGCTGATGTCATCATTGCTACTTATTGTATAGAGCATGACTTCCCTTTGTTATTCTCGGACAAAGACTTCCAGCCGTTTGTTCAGCATCTCAAGCTGGCACAGGTGCGGTGATACACATAACAGAGAGATCACCCGCCAATCGGCTGGGCTGGGCTGGGCTGGGCTGATAGGCAACAGCAGAAAACTAACCTAATAGGTTAGTTTTTATAAATTGTAATACCCCACCCTCAGACCGGGCCCCTTGATCCACCACACCGCGCAGTTGACCGGCAGTGACATGCCAGAAAACTGCGCGAGTGGCTGAACTCAGCACCCTTTACACCACAGGCGGATCGGTCTCCCGCGCCGGGTGACGATGCTCGGTAATCGCATCGATGAACTTCGCGGTGCTCGCCGGCACGGCCCGGTCGCTCAGCACCAGCCCTGGAACAGACGCCTCCAGAGGAATGCCCGCCGCTTCCAGCAGACGACTGCCCTCACCCACCGCCATCATCGCCTTGCCGTGACGGAAGGCGTCGCGCACGAACTCCAGCGCCTTGCCATCCATGATCAGTGCGTCGACCGCGGCCTCGCCACCGGGCACGATGACGGCATCGAAGATCGGTGAGGGGCTGTTGCCAAACGAGGCATCAGCGTCGATGCGCCCGGCATCGGCGGCCATCAAACCGATGTGAGGTCCGACCAGACGGACCACCGCGCCCTCGCTGATCAGCGTCTTCGCGATGCCGTGGACCATCTCGACTCCCACGCCAGGCGCCACCATGATGGCCACCTTGCGGGTGCGGATGCCGCCTTCGCCGGGGCGCACCGTCAGCGAGAGATAGTCTGAACGAGTGACCTCGGGCGCCACGGGCTGAGGATTGGCTTTGGGCGCCGGCTCCGGCAGCGACTCCATGCCCAGACCTTCTGCCACGCCCTCGGCCAGCTCTTCGGAGACATGGCGCAGGTGCGAGACCATGCGGTGGCGGATGCCAGGCACGGTGACCTTGCTGAGCTCGAAGGCGAAGGCATCGATGATGTGGCGCTGCTCGAACGGGGCCTGGCTGACGTAGAACAGCGCCGCCTGGTTGTAGTGCTCGGCGAACTTCTCGGGCTTGCCACGCAGTTCGACCTCCTCCACCGGCTCGGGGAATGAGTGATAGCCCGCCGCGCCGGCCTGGAACGGACAGCCGCCGGCCAGCGAGTTGGGTTCGTAGGACACCCGCCCCCTGTGGATTGCCTGGCGATGCAGGCCGTCGCGCTGGTTGTTGTGCACCGGCGCGATGGGCGCGTTGATGGGGATTTCATGAAAATTCGGCCCGCCCAGGCGGGACAGCTGGGTGTCCACGTATGAGTGGATGCGTCCGGCCAGCAGCGGGTCGTTGGTGAAGTCGATGCCCGGCACCACGTGCGCCGTACAGAATGCCACCTGCTCCGTTTCTGCAAAGAAGTTGTCGGGATTGCGGTTCAGCACCATCCGGCCAATGGGGGTGACCGGCACCAGTTCCTCGGGGATGATCTTGGTGGAGTCCAGCACGTCGAAGCTGAACTGGTCGGCCTGCGCCTCGTCGAAGATCTGCACGCCCAGCTCCCACTCGGGGTATTCGCCGGCCTCGATGGCCTCCCACAGGTCGCGGCGGTGATAGTCCGGGTCGGCGCCGGAGATCTTGACCGCTTCGTCCCACACCAGCGAGTGGGTGCCCAGTTTCGGACTCCAGTGAAACTTGACGAACTTCGACTCACCGCTGGCGTTGACGAAGCGGAAGGTGTGAACGCCGAAGCCCTGCATCATGCGGTAGCTGCGAGGGATAGCCCGGTCGGACATCTGCCACATCACCGTATGCAAGCTCTCGGGCATCAGCGAGATGAAGTCCCAGAAGGTGTCGTGGGCGCTGGCCGCCTGGGGCATGCCGTTGTGCGGCTCGGGTTTCACCGCGTGCACCAGGTCGGGGAACTTCATGGCGTCCTGGATGAAGAACACCGGAAAGTTGTTGCCCACCAGATCCCAGTTGCCCTGGTCGGTGTAGAACTTGACCGCGAAGCCGCGCACGTCACGCGCCGTATCCTTGGAGCCGCGCTCGCCCGCCACAGTGGAAAAGCGCACGAACACCGGCGTGCGCTTGCCGGCGGCGGTGAAAGGCGCGGCAACAGTCAGATCGGTCAGCGCCTTGTAGCACTCGAAGTAGCCATGCGCGGCCGAGCCCCTGGCGTGGACGATGCGCTCGGGAATGCGCTCGTGGTCAAAGTGGGTGATTTTCTCGCGCAGGATGAAGTCTTTCAGCAGCGCCGGCCCGCGCAGCCCGGCCTTCAGTGAACTCTGGTTGTCCCCCACCGGCACGCCCTGGTTGGTGGTCAGCACCTGGCCGCTGCTGTCGGCCCGCACCCGCGGCAGTTCGCCGCCCGCCGCGTTGACGCCAGGCTCGGCGCGGGCGCCGGTCTTGGGTGATTCGTTATCCTCGGACAGAGAGCTGGCGGTGACGGATTCATCCGCGGGTTCTGCGGTCTGACCCATCGGAGGCAGGACTGAGTCGGGGCCATATTCGGCGGCCTTGTTGGTGTTGGCGGGGATCGCGTCCACCGTCTCTCCCACCGCGCGTGCCTGTTTGAGCGCGGGATGGCTGGCAGTGCTGGCTGGCGGCAATGCGGGGCCGCTATCGGAGTTGAAGTAGGCGGTATCCACAGCCGCCTGGTCCTTCGACGCGGCTTTGCCGGATCTCTTCTGGGGTTGCTTCTTTAAATCGGTTGTCTTGGGGTCGGTTGGCTTCCTGCCGTTCGTCATGGCGAACTCCTCCATATGAATGTATTGGTTCAGGTGATCAAATACGTGGGCTCCATCGTGTGGTTTTCATCACAATTGTTAGAACTATCAGGCAATTGTTGATAACAAGTTAGAGTGGCTGTTTGGGCTGCGCAACGGGAATGTGCGGGAAGTGAGAAGTGGGCAGCTTCTGCCTGATCCTTGCCCTGGACCGACCGCGGGCGGGGGGATATTGGTTTTTGAAAAAACTAACCTAATAGGTTAATGCCAGGTAGTTTGAAGATGGGGTCCGAGCCAAAGTTTCGGGGAAATTAACCTATTAGGTTAGTGCTGGAAAATTTGGATACAACACAGACGAGGTCAATCGCTAGCCTATACTCAAATTGTTGGCGGGCTCAGGCCTCAGGCCGCCAGCCATAACATAATGGCCGCCCGGTCGCTTGTGCTAGCCAGAGCAGCTGAAGTAGAATCGTACGGCATTCCCGTACATAATTGGTGGTCGCAATGAACACAGTAAGCGTCAATAAGTTCAGAGATAACCTGAAACAGCTCGTTGAGCAAAGCATCAGCAGGCATGAGCCTCTGAGAGTGTCTCGACGATCGGGGCAGGATTTTGTGGTAATGAGCGCCGAAGACTGGGAGCGCGAGCAGGAAACGCTCTACGTCCTCCAGAACAGTAGCCTCATGCGCCAGCTGGAGGAGTCGATCAAGACTTACATAGAGCGTAAAGGATACACGCCTACAAAAGAGCAAATGGATGAGATCACTGGTATTTGAAGGCAGGACTTGGGAGGCGTATGAAGCCATGCGCCAAAAGGACAAAAAGCTGCACGAAGCGACGCGTAAAATCATCAAGGAACTCGTCCGCTGCAGCGACCCGGCAGTGGGCACAGGAAAACCTGAGCCGCTGAAGCACAACCTGTCCGGCTTATGGTCGCGACGACTGACCCAGAAAGATCGAATTATTTATAGCTTCGATGAGACCTCGATCCATGTATTTGCCCTAGGTGGCCACTCCGATGAGTGCCTCTGACACGCCCTCGACTTTATGAATGGCTCTTCTGAATAGCCCTTGTGGATAGACCTTTTGGATAGCCCTTGTAAATAGTCCCTCCTCACCCGCCGCACCGCCATCCAGCGGCAGCGTATCCTCGATGCTGCGGCCGGTGACGATCACCTCCTGCAGCTCCGGGGTGAGATTGCGGCCGCTGCTGGCCGTCTGTTGGGCCAACGCGCCGCTGGCGGGCAGTGCGAGCAGTGTCAGCGCGGCGAGGCTGGCTGAAGACCGATTGGGGAACACGAATATACGGGCAGACATGGGTTTCCTTTACCCTGTTGGGCATGAACCGAAAGAGCGCGCATTATGATTTTGGGAAAAGTGAGCGGTCCAATAAGGAAATATGAAAAGCTAAGCATTCCTGCCGATATCCTGGCCTGGGTTCGCCGCGAGATGTCGAGAGAGGTGGCGTCGCACGGCTGTCATGAAAGTGCGGGACAATCAGCGTCTCGCAATCCTCGGTTCGCTTTGGTCCTGCTATACGCACTTCCTACCTCAAACCCGGAACGAAAATTGCCTAACCTAACCATATGAGCTATATTCCTGCGCCCCGCACAGAAGTAATACGGAAGTATTATGGCGGCGGGCGAACGATCGAGTTTGAAATCGGTTCGAGATTCGCTGCTGTAGTCCGTGTTCAGAGATGATGAAGATGGGAAGTGAATTGATTCAAGTGCTGCTACTGCTGGTATCGGCAGGGTTGGCTGTCGCCATCGGCTACAAGCTGCTGCAATGCCTTTGCTGGGGCGTGTGGTGCATTTTAGTGCACTGCCACGACGCCTATCGCCTGCGTACCCGCACCATCCTGATTGCCTTTGTTCTGCTGCTGCCGATCACCCTGCTGGTGAGCCTGCTGATCGGGCTGTTCGTGGTGTTTCACCTGCCGGCGGGGCTGCGCAACAGCTGGCCGTCGCGGCAGGAGGAGTGAGGGCGGCTAGAATCCCGCCCCCTAGAGAAAAGCTCTTAAATCCTAAGCATCAATCATCCAGCCAGATACTGGAGCCAATTTTAGTTGCTGTCGCCGAATTGCCTTTATTGTCCTGCATAAAGACATTGTTGCCGATCTTAGTGGCTGTAGTGCTATAGCCACCGCTTCCCTGAATATGCGTGTGATTCCCAATTTTGGTTGCAGTAGCTGAGCTGCCATCACTACCACTGTAGAACGTATTGTTACCGATTTTAGTCGAAGTTCCGGTGTTTCCTTTGGAATCATTGTGGAATGTATTATTTCCTATCGTTGTCGAGACGCTACCGTCGGACCCATAGGTGTTATTCCCAATCTTGGTATACGTGGTTTGGGCGAAAGAAAGAGAACAACCGAAAACAATCAATCCAGCCAGAGAAGCTTTGCAAATCGTGAGCTTTTTCATGATTCTCCATACAATCAAAGTGGGGGAAACTTTTAATATCACCTGTTTGTGCGATTGTATAGCTGCGCGATCTATTCCTATCGAAATTGGGGTAAAGCCCTGATAATTTTCCTTTATCTTGGCGGGAGTTCACCCTCACGAGGACACTCTATGGGCACCAGAGAGGATGGAGTGCGAAGCAATTTCTAGAAAAACTAATATGATAGGTTAATCCGCAGAAATTCAGAACCACCCTCCCCGCCGGAACCTCCGTACCGCACAACATTATCCAGGCCAAATAGCTGCCCCGCGCCGTCAAGACGCGGGGCACCCACTCAGATAAACCCTTCTTTACGCAAATACGCCACCACTTGCTCCGCACACTCCTCAGGAGAATCCTGCTCGGTATGCAGATGCACCTTCGGCGCCGCCGGGATCTCGTAGGGTGAATCGATGCCGGTGAAGTTCTTCAATAGGCCACTGCGGGCCTTCTTGTAAAGCCCTTTCACGTCGCGAGCTTCAGTGGTGGCCAGCGGCGCGTCCACGTAGACCTCAACGAACTTGTCATCGCCGATGGTGGTGCGGGCCTGGATGCGGTCCGCGCGGAACGGCGAGATGAAGGCGGACAGCACGATCAAGCCGGCGTCGGCCATCAGCTCTGCAACCTCCGAAACGCGGCGGATGTTCTCCACGCGGTCGGCATCGGTGAAGCCCAAGTCGCGGTTCAGGCCGTGGCGCACGTTGTCGCCGTCCAGCAGGTAGGAATGATGGCCCAGGGCGAACAGCTTCTTCTCCACCAGGTTGGCGATGGTCGATTTGCCCGCGCCGGAGAGGCCGGTAAACCAGATCACCGCCGGGCGCTGATGCTTCTGTCGCGCGCGGGTGGCCGCATCGATGTCGATGTGCTGGTGGTGAATGTTCTGTGACCGGCGCAGCGCAAAGTGCAGCATGCCCACGCCAACGGTGTGGTTGGTCAGGCGGTCGATCAGCAGGAAGCCACCGAGCTCGCGGTTGTTGGCATAGGTGTCGAACGGAACGGGTCGATCAACGCTGATGTTGCACACGCCGATCTCGTTCAGGCCCAGCTCGGTTGCGGCCAGATGCTCCATGGTGTTCACGTTCACCCGATGCTTCAGGGTAGTGACGGTGGCGTTGACCAGGGAGGTGCCGATCTTCAGCCGATAGGGCCGTCCGGGCAGCATCGGCGTTTCGGCCATCCATACCACGTCGCACTCGAACTGGTCGGCAGTTTCGGCAGGCGCGTCTGCGGTGGAGATCACGTCGCCGCGGGAGATATCGATCTCGTCGGCCAGGGTAATGGTGGCGCTCTGCCCTGCTACCGCCACCGGCAGATCGCCGTTCATGGTGACGATGCGGGCCACCGTGCTTTCGCGGCCCGAGGGCTGCACGCGAATGCGGTCGCCGGGGCGCACCTGGCCGCTGGCGATCATACCGCAGAAGCCGCGGAAGTTCAGGTCGGGCCGCAGCACCCACTGCACCGGCATGCGGAAGGGCTGCAGCTGTGCCTGGGTAGCATCCACCTCGCAGGTTTCCAGGAAGTGCATCAGCGTGGGGCCGCTAAACCACTTCATCTGGCTGCTGGCCTCGATGATGTTATCGCCACGCAGTGCGGACAATGGTATCGCCGTGACATCATTGAGGCCGATCTGTTGAGCAAATTCCAGATAGTCGGCCTCAATGCGACGGAAGCGCACTTCCGCGTAATCCACCAGGTCCATCTTGTTGATGGCCAGCACGACCTTGCGGATACCGAGCAGGTTAACCAGATAACTGTGGCGACGGGTCTGGGTCTGGATGCCGTGACGGGCGTCCACCAGGATGATGGCCACGTCCGCGGTGGAAGCGCCGGTGACCATGTTACGGGTGTACTGCTCATGGCCGGGGGTGTCGGCAACGATGAATTTGCGCTTGTCGGTGGAGAAGAAGCGATAAGCCACATCGATGGTGATGCCCTGCTCCCGCTCGGCGGCCAGGCCGTCCACCAGCAGCGCGAAGTCGATCTCGCCACCCTGGGTGCCCCACTTTTTGGAATCGGATTCCATGGAGGCGAGCTGGTCGTCGAACAGCATCTTGGACTGATACAGCAGGTTGCCAATCAGGGTGGATTTACCGTCGTCTACGGAGCCACAGGTGATGAAGCGCAGTAGCGACTTGTTGTGGTGCTGCTCCAGGTAGGCGTTGATGTCATCAGCAATCAGATCGGATACGTGTGCCATCAGAAATAGCCCTCCTGTTTCTTCTTCTCCATGGAGGCGGCCTGATCGTGGTCGATCATCCGGCCCTGGCGTTCGGAGGTGCGGGTCAGCAGCATCTCCTGAATGATGTCGGTGAGCGTCTCGGCGTTGGATTCCACCGCGCCGGAGAGCGGATAGCACCCCAGAGTACGGAAGCGAATCTTGCGGGTCATGGGCACCTCGCCCTCGTGCAGCTTCATGCGCTCGTCGTCAACCATGATCAGCGTGCCGTTGCGATCCACCACCGAGCGCTCTTTAGCGAAGTACAGCGGCACGATGGGGATCTGCTCCAGCAGGATGTATTGCCAGATGTCCAGCTCGGTCCAGTTGGACAGCGGGAAGACGCGGATGGATTCGCCGGGCTGCTTCAGACCATTATAGAGGTGCCACAATTCGGGGCGCTGGCTCTTGGGATCCCAGCGGTGCTGGGCACTGCGGAAGCTGAAGATGCGCTCCTTGGCGCGGCTCTTCTCCTCGTCCCGGCGGGCACCACCGAAGGCGGCATCGAACTGGTAGTGGTCCAGCGCCTGTTTCAGGCCCTGAGTTTTCCACATGTCGGTATGCACCTGAGAACCATGGTCGAAGGGGTTGATGCCCTGGGCGACCGCCTCCGGGTTGTGCCAGACGAGCAGCTGCATGCGGGCCTCTTCGGCCATCCGCTCGCGCATGGCGTACATGTCGCGGAACTTCCAGGTGGTGTCGACGTGCATCAGCGGAAACGGAGGGGACGCCGGATAGAAGGCCTTGCGCGCCAGATGGAGCATGACGGCGCTATCCTTGCCGATGGAATAGAGCATGACAGAGTTAGCGGCCTGAGCCACAACTTCGTGCATGATCTGGATGCTTTCGGCTTCGAGGCGCTGTAAATGGGTTAACATCTTATGTCCATGACACCCTAACTTTGTGGCGGCAAGCCTAGCATAAAACCAGTTCAAGCCGTAAGACTAACAGGTAAATGATTTAAATAATTGTATAGAACACTCACGGAGGCCCTACCGCGAAATGATTGAGAAATGTCACTATAGTGCTTTAGAAAACATAATCGCGGATGATAAAATTAGTCACCATGACAAACACTAAACTCATAGCTATTACCGCAAATACCAGTTGGTACTTGTTCAATTTCCGAAGTAATCTCATTAAAGCCTTAATAGCCGAAGGATACAATGTACTAGCCATAGCTCCCGCCGATGACTACTCGGAGCGCCTATCGAAAATAGGAAACCAAGTTCGCTTTAGAGCGATAAAAATTGACCAAGGCGGGACGAATCCCTTTCGCGATTTCCTGACTGCAGTGTCATTCTTTAACATCTATCGGAAAGAACGGCCGGAAATAGTCCTTAACTTTACACCAAAAAATAACATCTACAGCACTCTAGCGGCCTCGCGCTTTAAAATTCGGGTAATAAATAATGTAGCTGGCTTAGGATCTGTATTCATTGATGAAGGATACACAGCATCCATAGCAAGATGGCTGTACCAAGCTTCACAAAAATATGCCTCTCGGATTTTTTTTCAAAATGAAGAAGATATGAACTTGTTCCTAAATGCAAAGCTCGTAGATACTTATAAAACCGAACGATTGCCAGGATCAGGCGTAGATCTAACTCGATTTACAATAGCCCCCCTGCCGCAAGAAAATAATATCCGATTCATATTGATTGCGCGACTTCTATACGAAAAAGGAATAGAAGAATACGTGATGGCCGCGAAGGCGTTAAAGAAAAAATTCCCCCAAGTTGAATGTCGACTAGTTGGATTTCTAGATATGAAGAATCCATCCGCCATTCCTAGGCATGTAATTGATGCTTGGCATCAGTCGGGATATATAAACTACCGCGGCTCGACCGATCAAATCGAAGAGGAAATCTCCCAAGCCCATTGTATCGTGTTGCCATCATACTATCGGGAAGGAGTGCCTCGATCACTTCTGGAAGGTGCTGCAATGGGCCGCGTGGTTATCACTACTCGAAACGTAGGCTGCCAAGAAACCGTAGAACATGGAAAATCGGGATACTTATGTGAGCCTCGTGACTGCACATCTCTTCTGAATGCGATGGAATCTGCAATCCACCTGAGTCGGGAGGAGTTGAACAAAATGGCAATAAATAGCCGGGAATTAGTTGAGAAAAAATTTGATGAAAAAATTGTTATCAATCGATATTTAAATTGTGTAAACAATAGGAAAACTGAATAAAAGGAGCTAGCCAACCCAAATTTTCCCGATTACATAACAATTGAGGAGTGCTGAAATTTCCTGGGTAATCGCATGTAATCCTCCTTCAAGGCATCATTGAGCAGACCGTATTCTTCCGGATTCATACGAGGCAAGACACCATCCCCCGGTTTACCGAAAAAAATATCCTTTAAGCCAAGCAGTTTTGCGATATTAATGATTTCATACATTCTGACATCACGTAATGCGTATGATAGTTTACGCCCAAGTGACGCCAGTGCTGGAACGGGCGCGATGGCCCCTTCATTTCGACGCTCTTTTAACTGACAAGGAAGTGGAATATACGGAATTTTGATAAGCTTGCACAGCTTAGCAGTGTATTCTTCGATGTCTTCAAGCATGTCTTCCTGCCATAAAACATTGACATTATCCTCGCCCATAGTTGCGAGCCACCGCGCGAGGCAAATATTGTATCTACTGGCCTCTAAGATTTGAGGAAATTTTCTAATAGCAACTTCTAGTGTTTCAGAAGTGTATCCATATCTCCTCAAATGTAAATAATGCGACCAAGCTCGTTTAACTGGGTGGCGCAAAGTGGCAATAACCGGGACTGGGCCGAACGCAGAATACATTCGTACAGGCGCTTCCGGATGGTGAAAGTAACTCGGCGCAACCTCTACTCGTAGAGCATCCCTGCGAAAAATATAATGACTATCGTACCAAGCCACACCTTTCCAGAAATTTCTATCGAAAAAAAAGGTCTCTTTTACACCCGAGGGGAGGATCACATCTCCCCGCCATGATAAATAATCATGGACCCAAGTAGTGCCAGATTTCATGGGACCAATTGCAATAACAGTACTGAATTTAAAGGTACTTGATCTGTCCATTTTTTTACCTATAAAAGCATTTAGTAAGATATGCTAATCTATAGGAGATGACAGAATCATGACGCTTGACGAAATTGAATTAGTAGCTGAACACTTAGGCCGTGACTCTATTACTCTGAGCCTCTCTGCGATGGAATAAGGGCATAATGGACACTCGGTAAAAATGCAATACAGTCAAGAAGAATGCACCTCTTACCAATTGCTTTACCCAATCCTCATACCGCCAGAACCATCGATATCGTTGGCAAACTGCCCTGAAGAAAACCTTCTCCTCGCCATGTATACTTACCAAATCGTTACTCGAGATTACACCTCGATAATAAGCCCTCAGAAAAGCGATACGTGCCTCCGAAATTGTAGACACTGAATATCTAAGCTTCATCATTGTGCGAGTAATTTCAAATAGAGACACAGCGATGTCTGAATGAGCACTTCCGAATTGAATATTCCTGGGGGGATCGATTAATATTGCGGTTGATAAATCGCAGTCGATCATAATGTTATTTGGTGAGAAATCCGCGTACAGCAACGGATCTCCAAGGCTGTTATAAGTGGACGCATGAAATACTTGAAGAAAGCCCCCCATTCGATCCACCAACCCGACAGCCATTCTGTCACAGGAACTCTTCTCATTCTCTCGATATTTGCGTAAGAGTTGGGAGACAGTAGGGATGGATATATACTCGAGAATTATGATACCCAACTTAGAATTGTACCCGATTACTGCAGGAGTCCTCAGCCCGGAGTCTTTCGGCAGCGACTGTTGAATTGAACTAAATGACTCCACTTCGTCTTGGGTTAATTTTTGACATTCAAGCCCCATGAGTATTTTTACAAAATATGGGTTACGGTTGGTAAAAATAGTTCCTATGAGCGTATTACGTGAATAATAGGAAAAGCTAGAATTTAATATCTTGTCTTTACTACCAATGATTTTCTGAATTTCATCGCCAATTTCCGTACCATTATCAACAAAATTGAATAAACTATCGTCCATTTCGCTTCCTATAGGGTGTATCGTAAAAGGTCAACCTCGAGTAAGCGACTTCGCGTATAGACCGGCATGTAGGAAATAGTTCCAGGAGCCAATCGGTGTTTGTTGCTTGCGGACCTTATAATAGCCCAACCAAATTGGCAGCATATCTTTAAACCGAAATTTTCCGACTGAGGCATTCATAATTGGCAGAACAGCTTCCAGATTAATGTTATAAAAACTACAGAAGCTTCGGTAATCTGGACCCGATAATACCTGCTCCTCTAATTCCTTTTTTTTAAAATTTTCGAAAATCATATGCAACAAATGAATTTCTTTATCCAGTGAATCAGCGGCCGAAATAACGCTGAGATCACCTATTTTTCTATGAGCCGAATTCTGAATAATATGCTCCCCATCAATAAAAGATATGTTGTGCCAACCGGCGTTAGAATGAAGATGAAGCAAACGCAGTCGCGGGTTTTTGGGAGTTAGCATCAACTTGTTCTTTTCATAGTAGCGATACTTTCTCATATCTCTCGTTTTTATGAAAAAATCTTCGGCGAAAACCGACTCAAACAACTCTTCCAAATTCTTAGTTACAACTAAATCGACATTGCCATTATCATAGGAAGGCCTACTGCAATATGTTTTTATTACTGATGATTCAATAGCATTTCTCGTCAACAGTTCTTGAGAAAAGGATACGGTATGCCAGAAAGGAGTCATACAATTAAGTTCCTAGAATTTGAAGTAAGCACAAGCTCGACATCGTAACCCGCAATTATCATGTCGTTAACTAAGCTATCGTAAATTTCACTTTTTCTTTTATGAAAACTTTTTGAGAGATCAACGTCTACGATTCTTAAGTACTCAGTCTCATGACCGGCCGATAGAAAATGGATATGACTCTTTGATAATGCGTATTTAAGACCTCGCAAAAAAAACTTTGGTACGGAGGAATTATATGCGGCAGAAATGCTTACCATATCATCCATAAAAGATCGGTCTATCACTATTACATCTGCTCGACTCAATAATCTTCGAATTGCAATTTCAAAGGCCATAAGAAAGTGGTAAAACAATAAGAGCGAATTTATCAAGAAATTTATTAATGAATAAAAACGGGGTTTTTCTTGTCTTTCTGGCTCAACGCCTTCAATTGAGGTGTCTCGACGCGTCTTTTTTTTCTGAATTGACGAAGATAAATTAACAAGCTTTCTTAAGCAGATTCTCACGAAATTGTGATAGTACTTTCGGGAATAGGCAGAAACCCCCTCATCCTGAAGCTTCTTTACAAGACAAGAGCAGTATGTGGACTTTCCCGAACCGTCATTACCAGATATGAATATAATATTAGTCATGCACCACACTTAGAAAGGTAAATTTTGACGAAATAAGCTCTCATCTATAGTTCACATTTTTCCTGCAAGAGTATGCGAGGGAAAACGATAAGGCTATTAGTATCCAGAAAGCTGTGAAGCGCATTCCGTTATGAGTAATACCATATAACATTGAGGGACCGCACACACCACACACCGCAGAAAACCCAAAGCTCCTCCAGATTGCAATCACCCAATTCGACAAGAACATAAGCAATAAGACGAGCCCTATCACACCATAATTAGTCATCACGTTCATGAAAGTGCTGTGTACTTCGTATCCGAGTATACTCTTAGTGGTGTTATCACCCAGTCCAAATATAATCTGCATATCAGAGCCTTGTAAGAATGCCAGATAACCTCTGACCTCTAACGAGGAATCCGATTCGTTCTGCATATTGGCCAGGCGATTGTAGAAGCGGAACTCGTCCAAATAGCCACCCACAAGCAAGTAGGATATAGACAAACCAACAATACCTAAAAATACTGCAGAAAAAATGAAACTTTTCACCGTAAGCTTTTTCGGGGCTGCCTGAAAGGCAAGCATGAAGCTGAGAGCAATCATTGCCGCTTTAGAAAGCGAGAAAATGGCGAGCAAAGTTGCAGCTCCGACTAGCAACATGCATGAAAGATAATGTAGATAGCCAGCTCGAAATAGCAGAAAAAAGATCGAGCCGATACACACGGAAAAATAGCCTAGCTGATTAGGATTATTAAAGGTTCCCACTGCCCTGCCTGCCCCGCCACTCACTACGGTGCCCGAGCTAATTGTGAGGACGCCAAGAAGTGCGATACCCGTTGCTCCAACTAAGGCCCACTTCAAATTTGCCAGTCGATCGCTGGTTAAAAAGCCATAGACCGAAAGAACCACCAAAAAATTGAAACTGTAGTACAAACCATGGACCATGCCCCGAGAATTACCCGTAGTGAAGGCATAAAATCCTTCGACAACTGACACATATAGCACCAGTAATAGGAAGCAGATTATCCACTTGGGCAGTATGGTAGAGCCTGAGGCTATAATCGATATAAAGAAAATAAGGAATAAAAAATGAGGTGGCTGTACGCCACCCGACCCAAATGTATATATGGGCAAAAGCAAGATGGCAAAAAACAAAACCGCAAATTTAATTCTGCTTGAAACAGAATCTTCCATGCGACTATATTCTATTTTGCCATATGAATTAAGTATCTCCATGAATTATTTTTAACCCCGCAGTTTCAGATTCCGTATTTCCCTAAATTTTTGTCTAAATTTTGGAGGTATAAACCCACAGACGAACACCACTGTAGATAGAAGCCTTTCCGTGGGATTCCCCCCAGTTTGATTCAAATATGACTTTCGAAGGAGGTACGAACTATATATATAACGATATCTCTTCTTATTTTCGTACGATTGCCTGTCGTGCACTCGTTTACCTCGCAGAGTGAATTTGTGCATGTATATTTTTACTCCAGACAAAAGCAATCTGTACCATAGATCCAAGTCAACCTGCATTGTTCGCTCTTCATTGTACCCCCCCACCTTCATCAGAGACTTACGACAAATCATCACCGAGGAGTGCCCCACCCTGTTCTGAATCGCCATAGCTCTTGATACATCTACCGGTTCTGGGATGGGATCAGGCAAATGCAAAAATGGAATTTCTTCTCTGAATTCCTTACCCAAAGAACAAAGAAACTCTATTTCAGGATTTGCCACCAAACATGCGATTTGAATCTCCAGTTTTTTAGGATGAAAGATGTCGTCAGCATCCAAATTAGCAACCCACTCACCGCGTGCCTTCCCGAGCGCAAGGTTCAAAGCTGCGGCTCTTCCTACACCAGAGGTCAGAACAACATTGAACCGGGTATCGCCTAGAGATAAGTCCCGAAGCCAGGCGTCAGTCCCATCGCTGGACCCATCATCTACAATAACTGCCTCCCAGTTCACGTAAGATTGGTGCAGTATACTGTCAATGGCTTGCCTAATGAACGGGAGGCCGTTCTTTACCGTCATATACACTGTAACTAGAGGAGTAGCGCTAATATCGCTCATTTGATAATCTTCACATTCTGACTCTCAGATAATTTCCGCTCTAATTCAGAGCTGTATACTGATCTTCCTCGCATTCCGGAAATAGCTTTCGCATTCTCACATGTACTCAAGAATCAGAGTGCTAAATTGTTTTGCATTCTCACAATCTATACCAAACACTCGTGAGCTGATCTCGTGCTAGTAATGAATCTGCGTTTCCGGGTTGCGTTAGGCACCTTCACTATCGTACTTATGCCGCTAATCTATTATTGCCAGGACAAGTCGAAGAAGGTTATCCATAGATCGCGCCGAAAATCAGGTGGTACGCCTCGAGCGTAAAATATTAATCAAGCGATTTAATCCGATCCAACTTACGAACAGCCTAACCAAATAACGGGGGCGTTTAGATATTTTCAAGCTTAGAAAAATTGGAGCGTACACAGGTCGGTAATCCGCTACCCTACAGCAACGAATATACTTAATAGAAAACGCCTCGACCTTTTTTGCCACTTGGGATGCTTGAACGCTAGAAGGACTGAATGAATGGTAAAGTTCTAGAGTCGTTACAAGACAGTTTAACGCGCCGAGTACGTGCTTCTCATTCTTCGGGATAGTCATGGTAGAGCCTTTCCGTATTCTCCTCCGAAATAGCGGCGTATCGATAACCCGAAAACTACTGCAAGAGAATAAGAGGGGATAAAAGAGCGCATCATCTTCATAGTAATTGGGGCCAAATTCTAATTTACCCGCTCCCCAAAGTTTACGCTTAGAGACATATAAACATGGACTACATGATAGAGAATGCGAACCTTTTGCAGAACGCAACAATGAAGACTCACTCTCGAAAAATCCTTCAAATCCACGTTTATATTCAATCATTCTATGCTGGGAATGATCGTCAAAGAAAGACTCACCAGAAAACAAAAATATATCTGGACAACCGGACTGGATCAGTTCCTGCTTAGCGATCTTGATGAAATCCTTGTCAAGTAGATCATCGGAATCAAGATAGTATATGTAATCACTAGCCGCCAAACTAACGCCAATATTTCTAGCGGCGCCTTGGCCATTGTTTTCCGTCGTAATAACTGTAAGCGGACAACTAAAGCTAAATCCACTTATCACTGATAGAGTAGAGTCCGTGCTTCCGTCATTGATAATAACTATTTCGTCTGGAGACAGAGATTGATCAAGAAGGGACTGGAGCGCTTCGCCTATGTATTTTTCTACATTGTAGGCAGGCATGATTATCCCAATAGTTACATTATCAACCATATCGCGGGGTTTCTTCATGAAAAGTAGCAAAATTGCGCATTAAGAATTTTTAATCCCCTAAAGGAAATCACTGTCAACCAACTAAATATGATAAGAAGTGCGATATCCATTTATAGAAATTTCTTCGGGAATGAAGCCAGCAAATCCGAGTTGTCAAAACTATAATCGCTCACCTTCGCTTTCGAAATGATATGCTCCAAATTTTCGGCAAGATCTTCCACGCACAATAAGTGGAGTGGCTCGGGCGTAGAGTTATTGGTAGTCGAATAGTAGTCAGTAAACTTAAATCTCCCTCCTAGGATATTGTCGGAAAAAACAGCCCATATATTGGGGATTTTATAAGCATCAGATAAAATCAGTCCATGAAGGGAAGATGAAATAATGGTTTCACATTGACAAAGATGATCCACAAACTCTTCAGGCGAATTCGCGACATCAATGATACATACCCCAGGCAGGGTTGCGAGATATTCAATCACTTCAGTCTCGTTATCAACATAGTGGGGGACCACGCCGACCTTGAACTTTTTAATGACGCTCGGGTTGTAAAATAGCGGCATGAGTATGGCCGGGTCGCCTAGCGGACAATCATATACAGCTAAACCTTTTTCTATTAACAACTCCTTTGTCTTAATACCGCGCAATGAGGTCACTTTAAGCTGCAAAATAGTATCAATCTTGGGCAATATAGTCGGGTCAATGATTCCACTACCCCACACAATGCTCTTTGAAGACGCAAAATGCAGGATGCTCCCCACTCCCAGAATGTGCTCAAACAGATTGGACTTGGTTTCATATACTCTCTTTTTTGTAATTTTGGAAACCAGATATGGATTGAGAGCATCTCCGACGTTTTTCTTTGCACTGAAGTATCTAAGCGGAACATATCCGCGCCTCAAATACACCAGAGAGAAAAAATCCTTAATGAACCAGAATATTCTCTTTACAGTCACTTTTAATTGAACCATTATTTTAGTCGCCAAACCGAGCGTACAAGTCCAAGGCAGAATTAATCTCTGCAATTTCCTGATTCGTAAAGCTATCTTTCTTATGTAGAGAACTAGCGTTAAACTCTTTTACAGAAACGGGTTCTTTAACCTGGAGAAATTTCGATAATCTCCGCATCTCGCCCCACATGTCGTTGTGAAGGTCTTGATAATTGACCTTGATTACGAACTCCGGGAATTTACCAGCTAAATCGTCTAGTCTTCGGTTATGTGCACACCATCGAAAAACTGATCTTTGCAAGTCGGTTAATTCATTTATATACAGATTCTCATTTTGAATATTAATCCCTAAAAATTTGTTTGGTTTAGGATAGTTCATGTGATTTTTTATCCACTTGGAAACCCCCTCGTGGAGCTTCATTGAGTATGCAACAGAATAGACATCTCTCGAAATAGCGACAAATTTTGAATTTGGAAATTCTTTTATTAAAGTTTCTACATTCCATATGTTTGGGTGCGTTTGGTCGAGAAAAATCTTCGGACTAACTTTCCTCTGCATGTGCTTATAGTAACCAATCACATAGGGCGGGATTTCTTTTTGGGAAACAGTTAAAGCTGAAATTTCATGGAACATGTAAGGACTTTCTTTACCGCTAAAGTAATCATCCAACTCTTCGAATTCGTTCAAACAAGAACATAAGAAATGCGTCCCTGACCTACCGGTCCCAATTATAAAGATAGGCCCCCTCTCTTGGTTCTTAATTTGGCTTTTTAGCCCGAAGAAAAGATTATAGAGCCACTGCGGCTTCTTTATCATGAACGCCTCTTACTAGGTAATTAAGGAGAAACCAAACATTATAATGCAGAAGGTCGAATTTTTACTTTTGAGTGCACCAAATAACCAAGAACTAAATTCCAGACTACAATTCCACAAGAAACGGCGATAGCGGCGCCTATGGCTCCGTGCTTGGGGATGAGAATCAAACAAAGAGCCAAACTCACAATTACTGACATAATTTGCCCCTTCAGAGATTGTTTCTCGTTCCCAGTCATCGCCAGGAGAAATCCAACAGATCCCATGAACGAGTTAAACAGCTGCCCGATGACAAGCACAATCAGAGGGAAATATGCTGCTTCCGCATACTCATTACCAAATAACAATCCTATGAGCTTATCTCCGAAGAGTAGTAGAACCACACCAATGGGTAATGCGACCAGAAATGCTGCGCGTGCAGAGTTACGAGATAGTCGTTGAAGGAACTTTATATCCCCTCCTTTGTATGCTTTCACTATATGCGGGCTAATAATTACATTCACAATGGTGAGCGACAAAGTCACGAATTGCGCCCCCCTTTCAGCGACGCGCAATGCTGCCACTTGGTCATTTGTACTTATTAGCCCCAGCACAACGATGCCTAGTTGAGAGTTGAACGCCCCAACGAAAGCCAATAGGGTGAACGGTGCTAAAGAACCACCCCAAGCACGCAATTGATATTTCGGATTAACGCCCTCTGACGCTTTCGGCTGCAATTTATAAAAAATGGTACTTGCGATTAGAAAAGTTACTACGTAGCTTATAACTTGAATCGAGATTGCCGACGTCGCATTTAATCCCAGATAAAAAGCTGTAAATGACAAGCCTATGAGAGCGACCATAGGTTGTATTAATGAACTCGGAAGTTCAGCGATCGCGGGAAAACCTAGACCTTTAATCGCACCATTACGCACAGCGTTCAGCCCAATCAGAGGCAGCATGACGAGTCCGATTTGAACTAGCCCCCAATCCCCATCACGAGGGACAACTTTACCGGCGAAGGTAAGTAATAAATAGGAAAATACAATAAGTAGTGATAAAGCGATTACCCAAAAGTGGGCCGAGTTTAAAACTCCCTTATATAGAGCCCAACTGTTTGACTGAGAAAATGCAGCCACTTCTCTAGTTAGCAGATTTTGCAGGCCGCCACTCGCAGGAAGAGCCAATAAGGGTATCAGAGCCATTACAAAGGAATATTGTCCAAATTGATCTATGCCCAAAAATCGAGCTAACACAATGCTGGTTCCCAAGCCAAGGGGAATTGCGAGCAGACGCATAGCGCCTACCCCGATAAAACTTTTAATGAATTGCCTTCTTATACTCAAGATATGATATCCGCTAGATCGATTTAGTCCGGAGGTAGAAAATGGGAATATATCGAGAAATATTGTGTTGCCTACCTTATTACCGCTAACCCTGAAAATCCCCATGCATCCGCGATAAACCTTTTCAGTTGACGTATACTTTGAACGATGTCCACCGCCAAGCCTCTATAAATTAAGTGCTTTCAAGACATTCTTTCCAGATGCAGTGCTGGCCGAACATGAGCACCTAATTAGCACACGGACTTCTCGTCCAATCTTACCAATAATTCAGTGCCCTCACTCGTCCCGAGCATTTCGCAATGCAGCCGTAGTATGACTGGGTCAAATATTGTTCTTAAAAATTAGTAATGGTGCCTGCTTTAACAATCTATCTATGGGGAGAGATAGCTTATGTGGTTTATTTATCTTGCCTCGTCATTAATCGTCTTGAGGACAATTCCCTTCAGAATTGTTTGTTTTAGTCCCCTTCATGCAGATAAACACCGACCAATAGCACGCTAAGAGAATATGACATTTAAAATCGATTTAGTCGTCGAAATAAGAAAAAAACCCATATATTCTCTATTTCTTCAGAGCAAGACATTAGGACAAGATTTTCGTTTTCATTTACTAAAAAACGTCCCCTTGTTTGAAGAATAAAAAATTTGCAACTAGGTTATGATGAACCCCCCCACAGAAGGAAAAAGGCTTGCATTACATGCTATCCGGCAGGGTGGCTAATATAAGCATTTCATTCTTTATCCGACTTATATGCATAGTGGTAGTACCCATACCCATATCCATATCCATAGTAGGCGGACGCGCTACGTTCAATAGCATTGAGGATGCTTCCTTTCACAACGACACCTGCGCTTTCCAACTGCTGAGTAGCTCTTTGGATCTCTTTTGGTTGATTTTCACGAAACCTCGTGATCATTAAGGTAGTACCCGCCTGCTTGCCCACTATAGCTGCATCGGTGACCGCAAGTGCAGGAGGGGTATCAATGATTACAAGATCAAACTGTGCTCCGACTTCACTGAGAAACTCAGAGAAACCTCGTGTCATCAATAATTCAGAGGGGTTTGGTGGGGCAGTGCCCCGAGCGACGTAGCTAAGCCCATCCTGCTCGGTACTCCGTATCACATTTTGGAGATTCACTTGGCCGGCGAGGTAATCTGACAAACCTGCATCTGCATATCCACCGAAGGATCTATGTATGTGCCCCTTGCGCATATCAGCGTCAATTAAAAGCACCTTTTGCCCCCCTTGCGCACAAATGGCTGCGAGATTGGTGGACACAAAGCTTTTACCTACTGAGGGACTAGGGCCTGTCAGCATCAGGCGATTGTTGGAAGACTCCAACATTGCGAAGTGGAGGCTCGTGCGCAGACTACGCAACGCTTCAATGGCCAGATCGGTTGGGTCCACGAGCGCTAGCACTCCGTCTGGAGTATTTTGCTGCTGTGCGCCAATTTGCTTGCTCACTCGCTCACTAACCTTGTCTCCAAGCATCTGGCGAAGTCTTCGTTTTCCTTTTCTATCAGTGAAGCGATCAAAAATTTTCAACTGCCTTTCGGAAAGAGGAATCGTCGCGTACACCTGGAGGCCCAACGACTGCAATTGCTCCACGGACTCTACGCCTTTGTTCAACATGTGCCGGACTAACACTAGCATTAGCCCGAGCATGACCCCTGCAAGCAACGACAGCATGATAATGAGATTTGTACGAGGAGCTATAGGCCGAGGCCCTACAAGTGCGTCGTCTAGGATTCGCACGTTGCCAACTGTCCCTGCACGTGCAATCCGAAGTTCTTGAGTAGCATTCAGCATTTGCATGTAAATGGCCTGGGACACTTCTACATCACGAGTAAGTCGAAGGACTTGACGCTGGGTTTCTGGTAAATCGTTCACTTGAGCCTCAAGACGTCGCTGTTCAGTTTGTAACTGCGTTCGTTTTTCCAACAGCGCCTTATAGCTTGGATGACTCGGGGTAAACCGCTGAGACAACTCGCTTTCCTGGATCTGCACAGCGTTGAGTTCTGCGTCAATCGAAACCATACGCTCCAACATGCTCTGGGTTTCGAAAGTGAGGTCTACGCTGTCCTGACTGGAGCGATATTCGTTTAGGACGTTTTCAGCGTCATTAAGCCCACCCTGAATTAACGGGGTTTGCTCTTCTAAAAATTCCAGCCGACTTTCTGCTTCAGCCGCTTGGCGGTTGATATTTTGTATCAAATAAACATTGGCGATAGCATTAAGAGAACGCTCTAACTCTAGTCTGTCGGGACCCGTTAAAGTAAGCTCCAAAATACCCGTATCCCTACCGCGCTGCGCTACCTGAAATCTCCCTTGCAAATCCCGTATCATTTGTGTCTCGCTACGTTTGATTAGCGTAAACGCGACGCTCGCTGGAGCCTCAATGCGGTCGATCGTTAGTTCTACAAAAGGAACCTCACTGATGAACCGTTCACCAACAATAGCCGTACCAATGAAGCCCCATGGCTCCACCGAAAGATCGTAGCTATTCGGGCTCGTAACTGTGAGCGTCAGGGGGATTCCCAACAAATTTTGCTCCACATTAAGCTCACCAACATATATGTTGTCCCCCGCCCACGCATTGTCGCTGCCCTCAGCCCATCCGGGTCGTTGCATACCTCTGCGCGCAAGTGCCGCACCTACAATGGGAAAGTAGTCCGCTTTTACTACTAGGTCGAGACCCGCCTGCTGCGCTGCCTGCCCCATAATCATTCTCGAGCGCAGGATCTCCGTCTGCGTGCTTGAGGCGGTCGCTGTAGGGTCTTGCCCCAGCATTGCCAAATCTAGGCCACCCAAGTTGTTCTGGGTGGTTTCCACCTGTAATAGAGCGTCACCCCTGTACTGTGGAGTAGCTAACCATGCATAACCAGCCCCCATCAGAGTGACGACTAGTGTGATAGCAATTATTTTCCATCGGTTGTCGATGCACACCGCCAATAAGTAACCGAGATCAACCTCGTCGGAACTTTGGGGGGTACGGGAAGAAGAAATGTTTGATATCGCTTGGTTTGAGCTCATGTTTCTATCAATTTCCGTTTTTCTGAAGTTTGTCCGCCCAGGCAGTGGTTGCCCGATAGATCAATTCGTGTACGTGCAGGAACACTTCCCTGCTCTTACCGTGAGGGTCAGGTATCTCTTTCTGCTGAAGCCAGTGGCCAAGCAACATTGTCTTGCCCAACGCCGCGGGCAATTTCTCACCAATGGCTGTGCGCTGCGCCTGACTCATCACCAGAATCAGGTCTGCATCATTAAGCATTTCGGAATTGAGCTGTCGGCCCTTATGGTCCTGCAGCCCCAGGCCATCAGGCGCGGCCACATCCTGGGTACTGGCATCAGCAGGGTGACCCACCAGCGCGTGGAGCCCAGCGGACTCCACGCGGCAATGAGGCAAAGCGGCTTTCAGCATGGCCTCGGCCAACGGGCTGCGGCAGATGTTGCCGTGGCAAACCACCAGTATCTTGTTAAACATCTGCGTGCAGCCTGGTTATCAGATACCACCCACACGGTCGACCGTCAGGAGCGCATTCAGGCTGGGCATCAGCTGGCTGATCACACGGTTCCAGCGAGTAACAGGCGCGGTGGTCACGTAGACAATGTCGGTAGGCTCCAGCATGAAGCGCGTGCCCACGGCAAAGTTCAGCGCGTTGCGCACGTTCAGTTGATACACGGTGGCCAGTTTTTGATTGCCTTCCGGCAGCTGACGGATCACGAACACGCCTTCGGCATTGGAGGTCACCTGGTTTAGGCCACCGGAACGGGTCAGCGCCTCGGTCAGCGACAGACGCATGTTGCCCACCGGCAGTGCGCTCACGCGGTTCAGCTCGCCCAATACGAACACTTGCTGTTGACCGAACTCCGGCACGTGCAGCACGTCGCCGTCCTGCAGCAGCATGTTCTGGCCCAGGCGGCCGTTGTTCAGCATCTCGTACACCGACAGGCGCGACTCCTCGCCGTTACGTGACAGCAACACCTCGTGCCAGTTGGAGCCTTCCACCAGCCCACCTGCGCGGGAAATCGCCTCGAGCACGGTCATGGGTACATTAGTGATGGGTTGAGGACCGGGTTGATCCACTAGGCCAGTGACGAAAGCGCGCTTGGAGTTGAAGCGCAGCACCCGCACCGATATCTGCGGTTCGGTGATGTATTCTCCCAACGGTCCAGCGATGGCGTCACGGATCTGTTCGACCGCCATGCCTTCCACGTTCACCTTGCCAATGTAGGGATAGTAGATGGTGCCGTCATTCTCGACAGTGATACCGGAGTTCTCGACATTATTGTTGTTGCTGCCGCTGGGGTTGGTCAGCTCAGGGTGGTCGTAGACGACAATTTGCAAAATATCGCCCTTGCCCACGTAGTATTCGTAATTGGCCAGTTCCTGTTCCAGCGCGGAAGGAATGCCTGCAGAAACCCTGCCCTCGGCGGCGCGTTGTTGGTCGGCCACCAGTTGCGGCGTGATCGGCACAATGTCCACCACGTTGGTCACTTCACCTTCGGGAATGGCCGACTCGTCATCGCCAATACCAGGGAACCAGTTGCCACCACGCTCGCCGCTGCTGAAAAAGCCAACGCTGTTGGATGCATAGCTGGGTTCATCCACATCGATGTTGCTGCCCGGCACCATGATACAACCCTGCAACAGGGAAACGAGGCTGCCAACAGTGGCGACACGGCGCCAGAGCACAAGTGATGATTTTGTCTGATCCATGGTGTATTCCCTTTTATCTTATTGAGTTGGTTTTGTTTTAAAACTTATGAGCAAGCGTCAGGTTGTGACCAGAGAACGCATGTACTGCCCGTATCCGTTTTTGGCAAGCCCCTCTGCGGCAGTCAGCAATTCTGCATCGCTGAGCCACTTGTTGCGCCAGGCAATTTCTTCCAGGCAGGCAATCTTCAACCCCTGCCGATGCTCCACCGTCTGCACAAAACTGCTGGCCTCCAGCAGGCTCTCGTGTGTGCCGGTGTCCAGCCAAGCAAAGCCACGGCCGAGCAGTTCCACATTCAGACTGCCCCGTTCCAGGTAAGCCTGGTTAACGGAGGTAATCTCCAACTCCCCGCGGGCCGAGGGCTTCACGTCTTTTGCTATCGAAATGACATCATTGTCATAAAAATACAAACCAGTCACCGCGTACTGCGATTTCGGTTTCAGCGGCTTCTCTTCAATAGAGACCGCTTTCATATTGCTGTCGAACTCTACCACGCCAAAGCGTTCCGGGTCTTTCACTTGATAACCGAAAACAGTGGCGCCCTGCCCTCGTGCACACGCCTCGCGCAATTTTTGCGTAAAGCCCTGGCCATAGAAAATGTTGTCACCCAGCACCAGGCACACGTTGCTCTTGCCGATAAACTCCTCGCCGATCAGGAAGGCTTGCGCCAGCCCATCGGGACTCGGCTGCACGGCATAACTGATGTTGATGCCATACTGTGCACCATCCAGCAGCAAGCGCTGATACCCGGCCAGATCCTCTGCCGTGGTGATGATCAGGATATCGCGGATGCCGGCCAGCATGAGGACCGACAGCGGATAGTAGATCATCGGCTTGTCGTAGACCGGCAGCAACTGCTTCGAGATTCCCTTGGTGATGGGGTAAAGCCGTGTGCCACTCCCCCCCGCCAACACAATCCCCTTACATCCTGCTGCGTGATCCATGTAACTCTCTGTTCTTTGACTTGCTGATGACTGATTGGTTAAGCATTTGCAACTGCTTGTTTTTGCGGGCGGAATGATAACGCCTTTGGGGCTTTGGCACCACTTATCACCATCACAAATCTATGACGGGTTTAACACTCTGCCGAGCTTTTATTCATCCCGTCACGTTGTCATATTGTCGCAACCCGCTTGCGGCAGAATATGCGCCACAGACTCCAGCGATCGGGTAATTTGGATGCGCCTGGCGCGCAACGCTATGTGTTTCACATTTTAGACCCGTCAACGGCGCGGAATTTGCCTGCGCTTCTGCTAATATCCGCGGGCTTCGTTCATTACTACAAGGAATAAAGGACAGTATGAAAGTTACCATTTTCGGCACCGGCTATGTGGGACTCGTCAGTGGCGCGTGCCTGGCAGAATCCGGTCATCATGTGACGTGCATGGACATCGACCAGGGCAAGATCGACGCACTCAAAAAGGGCATCATCCCCATCTATGAACCGGGCCTGGAACCGATCGTCGCCGAGAATGCCAAGGCCGGCACCCTGCTCTTCACCACCAATGCACAGGAAGCGGTGAACTACGCCGACGTGATCTTCATCGCGGTGGGCACGCCCCCGGATGAGGACGGCTCTGCCGACTTGAAATACGTGCTGGGCGTGGCCGCGGAAGTGGGCCGCCAGATGCAGCGCAACAAGATTGTCGTGACCAAGTCCACCGTACCCGTGGGCACCTCGGACAAAGTGCTGGCTGCTGTGCAGGCCGAGCTGGACGCACGCGGCTCCGACCTGACCGTGGAAGTGTGCTCCAACCCGGAGTTCCTGAAGGAAGGCGCCGCGGTGGCGGACTTCATGAAGCCCGACCGCATCGTCGTGGGTTCCGGCTCTGCCAATGTGCGGGCGGTCATGACCGACCTTTATGCTCCTTTTAATCGCAGCCAGGACCGCATCATCTTCATGGACATCCGTTCCTCCGAGCTGACCAAGTACGCCGCCAACGCGATGCTGGCCACCAAGATCAGCTTCATGAACGAGATCGCCTGCCTGGCCGAGACCCTGGGCGCGGACATCGAGAACGTGCGCCACGGCATCGGCTCCGACCCGCGCATCGGCTACCAGTTCATCT
>Ga0233380_1000307_pt1 | contig 27214 bp, 21 predicted proteins | sample ElkDunMinimDraft_9_FD_191541 | JGI IMG/M metagenome (GOLD analysis project Ga0233380, IMG submission 191541) | Fecal eukaryotic communites from dung pellets of Tule Elk in California, USA - Elk Dung F36 | ecosystem: Host-associated > Mammals > Digestive system > Large intestine > Fecal | place... | reverse complement strand
CAGGCCATGGCTCGTTATCGCGTGAGGGATGCTGGCGAGGTCGGAACTTCGTAGGGGAGCCTTGGAACCGACTGCACGCAGACTATGGACTGCCACAGGACCCAATGATGACGATGCCTCTCGCATTGCCGTGCAGTCTGCGCGCTTTCCGGTGTCAGTTGCCCACGGTGGCGCAAATGATCAGGCCCATGATACTGGCTTCAACAACGCAAAGGAGCCAGTCGTTGGGCCGCGGCACTGACGATTGGTGAACAGTTTTCGACATGAAGTCAGGCGACCTACTGGGCCGCATCGTGAAGGGCGTTCGCGATTTGGCAGTGGATGTGTGGTGACTGTGGGCTGAGCGGTCGATTCTGCAGAGCGTGGACCGCAATCCAGCAATGTTTATATTGCCCGCTTCGTGGATGAGTGGGCGATATTGCCGTCGTATAGGTTGATCATATCGCGCGCGCGGTCTGGCACCGTATATGGGGCTGCGGACCATGGCGTACTAATGCTGTTGTTTTCCAGCGTGCGGACCAGCCCTTTAATACCTATCGATGCGAAACTCTCGCGGAGGTGTACATCTTGAATCCGGTCAATCAAACACTGGCCAGGATTGGCGCGGCTGAGGCCAACGTGTTGTCTGATAGCGGTTTTCCAGTGGCGGGTCGAGGGAGGCCCCTGCCAGATGAACCAACGGGCGGGTTGAGGGGTTGGTTTCGAGTTGCAGATTTTCTTTCGAGCCACCAGCTGTCGTCCGTTGTCGACACGCTATCGGTGAATGACGTCGGATTTTGGGAAGTCTGTTCAAAGTGAGAACGGCTGTATTCTATCCCGGAATTCGGCGCAGGCCACCACTTCGTATTCTTCTGCAAGATAGAGCAGCTGGACACGCTCGGTATCCGACGCTGCTACTGCAGCGCGCTGGCGGAGTTCCGCGGCGATCTGCAGTAGCATGTCGGGGGTCATCTATCAGAAGCTCTTAGATGGCGGCAGAGATGATGATGCCTACGGTGCCAGCGTAGCTGCCAGCTTCGAGGATGGCGGTCGAGTTGGCGGTGATGCCATCGCTGATCGTCAGTGTGACGTTGTTGGCTTCAGCAGCCAGACGATCACCCAGGCGGCCCATGGTTGCGCCGTTGTTGAGAGCGAGGTCAGACACATCGGTGTTGCCACCCTTTGCGCCCTTCGCGGTCACCTTGGCGGTGTAGCCAACCGTGTTGGTATAGCCATTGGTGGGCTGCGTGACGGCGGCGTTGACGAGCGGCTTTGCTTCCACGGAAATCTGCGGGTTGCTGCCGTTGCAGCGCACAGTGAACTTGCGGCTCAGGCCATCTTTGTGGTTGGCAAAAGCTGGGTCGACGCTGCCGTTGTCCTTGGCAAGTTCGCCAAGGTTGATTGCGCCGTTGATCGGCTCGACGGCGCTGCACTTCTCGGCAACCGTACCATTGATCACGACGGAGCCAGTAGCCTGAGCATAAGCAGAAGCACCAGCAAGAGCGGCAGCAGCGGCGAGAAGAGTAGCAACAGTCTTTTTCATTTTGGATCTCCGGCGACCCCCCGTGGGTCTCATCGTGTGACCCCTGATTAGCCGCGAACCCTGCTGCCCAATATCTAGCCGTCGGTAAAAACTGCGCTAACCTGCGGTTTGCAAAGCTATATCCTTGGATATAGGCACCCATATTTGTCATGGGGTCGTTCATTGTTTTCTGGGACAAAACGCAGCTTAATGTCCGAAAGGTCGGCAGGGTCGTCAGGCCTGCGTTTCAACAAGCTCAGCGATCTCGAATGAGAAGGTTTCCCATCCGCGTGTTTGAGCTGCCTTTGCGGCCGGCGCGCGCTTGCGGCGGGCGTCAGCAAGCGAACGAGTGTGGCCCCAAAACACCTCGGTTTTACCGTTTTCGAGCTCTGCCACAATTCGCCAGTAATGTGTGAAACTGTCGGTCGTCGGCCCGATGGTCTTCACATAGCCATCGGCCATGGTCGCAGTGAGATACCGCCGCTTCTTTTTCATGGGCACCCCATTCGCCCAACTTACGTTCAATGCAATACGCGCAATGGCACATGCGAGCGGTGCTCGTGCCTGGGACGCCCAAGTTGGGCGGCGAAGGGTTCTCGTCGGGTAGGGGAGTTCCTTGAAATGGACTCGGGCGTCATGGCTCCAACCAGTCCGCTACTGATAAAGGTGAGCAGGCGTGGAGGATCCTATCGAGGTTGACGTCCCTGCGCCGTGCGACCGCCGAGGTTAGGCCTCGATCTGACCAGACCGTAGGAATTTGATGGCGAGGTGAGCGCTGCTTTCAATCGGAACGATCTGGTTGTCGTATCGCATGGTCCCGGCCGCGGCTGCCGGCACGATCTTCCCAAGCTTTTCGATCAGGCGCGTCCATCAATCGTGTCGATTGTGATCGTAGCGGTCAACCGGCATCCGCCGCCTCGTTTCATCTCGGCGAATGCCGCTTCGCAGGCCGTAGGCGACAGAGACTGGAGGTACTGGGTCGCATCTTTATAGGTCAGGAATGACCTTCCATCGGCGACGATGGGGACAGTGCGGCCGTTGTAGATACGGCGAAGAAGGCGCCTTTGTGACCGGCTAAGCGATTGGTTGTCTGCGTTTGTCATAGGCGGGTAGGCAACGGATCGGCAGCGCGCAGCACATCGACGTTGCGCAGCGAACGCGGCAACCTGAAATATATCGTCACTACCATAGCATTCCGTTCATCCGGTCATTGTGCCTTGTTACGGGTGGGGGCATCCCCGCCGGCTCTGCTGGCCAATGGCTTTAATCCCGATCACGCGTATACGTTCTCATGCAGCTAAACCGCCTGCTTTGCGATTGAATGCGTCAGAAACGTGAGCTCTGCTGAAATCAAGGTGTGGCTGGCGTTTCTGCAAAAAGGTGCCGATACGCCGGTTTCGTTCCAGGCGCAGACCGAATTTCATTCTTGCGCTCCATACAGGAGGGGGCCGGAACGCGGTTCCATTTGATCGGCGGCATCATGTCAATTCATCGCGGATTTGTGCGTAACAATGTGTAGCGCTGTACCTGTGAATTAACAGCCGCTACCCAACATATTTACCTGTAGTATTGATTTTTGCGTTTCAGGCTTGAATGAGACCCCGCGAAGGTTTGTGAGGGCAGGGATTAATAATGCGAATAGGGTTGGCCGGTTCGGTGGCTGCACTGGCAGCTTGTGCGGTAGCTGCGCCAGCGTATTCGCAGCAGCTGGTTGAGGCATCGGTGGAGCCTGCAATCCTGGGCAAGGGTGTGCCGGACGTGGTCGGGCTGACGGATGAAACTCTGTCCGTCGTTTCGTGTGATGGCCTTGACGCGATATGCGCCAACATTCGTGCAGCTGGTTGGGATTTGGCTGATGTGCGCAGCAGCGCGGTATCTGGTCCGGTCGACACGGCTCCGAACAGCTTGTCCCTGACAGTTATTGACAGCGGTGTGGATACGGTTCCGCCTGAGGGCAGCATGCCACCGGCGCCGCAAGCCGCAGATGTGGCGAGTCTTACTGGCCCCGTAGCAGGCGAAGGTGTGCAGCGGCGATGGACGGACCACGTTCCCCGGCAATACGCAAGCCATCCCACGTTCTGGAAGCAGGCCGGGTCGATCGGTACTGAACTTGCCTTGTTCGCTGCTTATTTCAGCGTGCAGAGCGGCAAGAAGCTGTTTCATGAAACCACGGCCTTTCACTTTAACTCCGAAGGCTGGTTCGGCAAGGATACAACCAACGTCGGCATGGACAAGATGGGGCATGCCTTCAACACCTACCTGATCGCCGAAATACTCCACGCGCGGATGCACAAGAATACCAACGCGTCCGAAGGCGACGCGCTGACGGCGGGGATTCTCGCGTCGGGGTTCATGGCCTTGAACGAGATATCCGATGGTATCGAAACCGACAGTGGCTATTCCATGGAGGATATTGCCATGAATACGGCCGGCGCCGTGTTTTCCGTGCTGCGAAATACCATTCCCGGGATGAAGGAAAAGGTTGCCTTCAAGATCGAAATTGTCCCGGATGACAATATCTACAGTGCCAAGGGGCAAGCGCACTACGCACAGCAGCGTTTCATGTTTTCCCTGAAGGGGTCTGGCTTTGAAGAGCTGCGAAAGACCCCCTTTCGGGTTGTCGATTTTCAGGTCGGCTACTGGGCATCGAACTTCAGCGCAGAGGACCGCGCTGCCGGGAAAGGGCCAAAGCGGCACCTTTTCGTCGGTCTGGGGTTGAATCTGGGCGAACTGTTGTTCGGCAATTCCCGTTCAACGCTCGGGAAGGCTGGATACACGGTTCTGGACTATTTCCAGGTGCCTTATACCTCGATCCGCCTCGACGCGCAGGGACGCCTGCTAACGTCCTGAGCCTGAATTAGTTACTGATGTAACGCGTCCGGTCGGCACGTCATTTAATCTGGCGGCGCCGGTTTGGGCGGTTTTGTAACGAGCGCAAGGCAGCGCGCTTTTTCGCGTACCCGCCCGGCATCTGAGTGTCTGGTTTCGAGAAAAGCGTGCCTTCGGCATCAGCCGCAGAGCCTGGGTGATCAATGACCTCGGTTACACAACCGCATGTGGGTCCGCTTCCTACGATGCAGTAACATGGCTTATGACCCCAATTACGCCATTTTCTTTCGGCAATATAATGCAAGCCGGTGCGGTTTTACGCCGGTTGCCCGCAGGGGTATGGAATGTTGTTCAGCACTTGCTTATAATTCCAACGCTATGGTGAGGGTCGTGAACAGGCGAGATTTATTAAAGGGCGGTGCGATCGCCGGTGCGGCTTTGGCGCTGCCGGGCCGTGTTTTAGCTCAGGCCGTTGGCGGTGCACCTGTGCCGCTCGTGTCGTCTCCCGTTGTGCAGGGAATAGGTCCGACAGGCTCTACTCCCTATGTGCCCAGTCCGGCCTATATTCGCCGGATCCTGCAGATTGCCGCTCGAGAACGTGACCGGGCAGCATCGAAGATCTGGCGCTCCGACATTGTCGGTATTGCCGATTTCGCGCAGCCGTCGTCGCGCCCTCGGCTGCATTTTGCAAATCTGGAAGATGGGACGATACGATCATTCCTGGTTGCCCACGGCAAAGGTTCTGACCCTGCGCACAGTGGTTGGCTGAGGAGTTTCTCGAACGTTTATGGTTCGGAAGCGACGTCGCGGGGAGGCTATCTCACCTGCGAATGGTATCGCGGCAAGTACGGAACTTCGATCCGTCTGGAGGGCCTCGATCCCGACAATTCGCAGGCGCTCAGCCGCGCCATTGTCATGCATCCGGCCCGCTATGTCGATCCGACCATGATTGACCGGTGGGGGAAGATTGGCCGCAGCGAGGGCTGTTTCGCCATGTCGCACACCGACTTTAAAGAGGCGTTGGTTCGCCTTTCTGGCGGCCGATTGCTTTTTGCCGATCGCATCGGAGACGTTTGAAGCTCAAGCTTTGGCGCTCAGATCTGAAACGGGGAACGCGCGCGCGGATGTCCGTCCGGTGCGCGGCCCGTTGCCAATTTTTCCTTAACACTGCTGTTAAAGCGGATTGTCCAGCTTGATGATTTCCTCGTTGCTCATCCGCTGGGTGGTCTTGGCCTCACGTGCCTTGGTGAAGCTCGCGAGTACCGGCGCATCGCGCCCATAGATGTCGGCAAAGGTCGATAGCTGGCCGCCGATGTCCTTGCCCATAGTGAAATAGGTAATGTAGACCGGGAAAGTCCGGGTCATCGGCACCTTAGTATAAACGCCGGAATTGGATGTGGCGACCGCCTGCTCGATAGTCATTTCAGAACCCAGCATGGCCATGGTCATGCCCAGTTCGACCGCGCGCTCGGTGCGAATACAGCCGTGGCTGTAGGCGCGGACTTCGCTGTTGAAGAGTTCTTTTGACGGTGTGTCATGCAGATAGATGGCATGCGGATTTGGCATGTCGATCTTCATCAGGCCAAGTGCGTTGTTCGGGCCCGGCTGCTGAACCACCGTTATCATGCCATTGGCCGCGCGGCTGACGCGATAGCCCTGCCGCCGCGCAGATGCGGGGTTGCTCATCAGTCGGGCGCCCAATCCTTCACCCTTCACGATCGACTGGGGCACCGTCCACGTGGGATTGAACACTACGGCCGTTACCGTTTCGGCCAGCTGCGGCGTAGCGGTGCGACCCGGCTTGCCTACAATGGTGCGATAGGTGCGGATGTTTTCATTATTCACCGTCAGCCTGAGCTGGAACTCAGGCACGTTGGTAAGCAGATAAACAGGGCCAAGATCCCGCACCAGCCAGCGCCAACGATCCATGTTGGCCCGGATCGTCGCGCGCTTGGCTTTGGCCGTCGTGGGTGTTTTCGCCAGCTCTTCCTTGAGCAGCGCGTAGTCAGGATGGGTGGGGGCAAGACCGGCGAGGACGCCCGGAACGTCATTCGTTTCCAGCGCCTGCTGCATTAGCGCAGCTGTGGTCGTCACATCCTGGTCAGGATCGACTGCGAACCACTGCACGCGGGCTTTCATTGGCGTGCGGCCATCGCGCAGGTCTTCCACGAGCCAGCTGAATGATTTGCTGGCCACTTTATCCAGTCGGGCTCCATCGTCCTGCGCAATGGCCGCACGCAGTTCGTCCAGCTGGTAATCGGCCGGTATCAACCCTTCGGTTTCGATCTTCTCAATAACGGACAGGAGCGCGCGCGCGTCGGATTTCTTCCAGTTCATCAGCGGTTCGGCAATCGGCATCGGCTGCACCAGCACCGGCGGTGTGGCTGATGCGTCATTCGTGGGGGTGGAAGCCGGTGAAGAAGGCTGCAGGACTGCGGTTGGCACGGAACCGGGTGAGGGGAGGCGCACAGGCGTTGCGCGCGGCTGGGCGAGCGCAGGTGATGCAGCCAGGGTCCAGATTGCAAGTCCGGTAAGCAAACCTGTCCGAAGTCCGTGCGTATTCCCCTGTGTCATTCTTCGTTTCACTTCCGTCAGCCGAGAGAGACTGCCGCGTGGCGGCAAGTCATATCATTCTATCTGTGCCTGTTTCGGTCAGTTCCATCAAGCAGTGGACCTTTATCTGCGATGAATCACCGTTACAGGTGACGTAGCCGTGCAACAGCGCAAGGGGCTGCCGGTGGCGCGTGCGGACCGGGTTGGGACGCCTTAGAATGGCTCCACCCCTTGACCTAGCGGCGATCAACGCGCATCGGCGGCGCGACGAATCCGTTTCCGCGCAGCACGACTAGGGGGCAAGCCGGAAACCCAGGCCAGAAGGAAATAGCCGCATGACTCAGGTCGGACAGGACACGCTTGGCACCCGCAGCACGATGAACGCTGGCGGCCGCGAGATCGCATATTACTCCCTCAAAAAGGCAGCCGAAAAGCTTGGCGACGTTTCGCGTTTGCCCTTTTCGATGAAGGTGCTTCTGGAAAACCTTCTGCGCTTTGAGGATGGCGGCTTCACGGTTTCGACCTCGGACATTCAGGCGCTGGTTGACTGGCAGAAGAACCCCACGGAATCGCAGAACGAGATTCAGTACCGGCCAGCCCGCGTGCTGCTGCAGGATTTCACTGGCGTTCCCTGCGTGGTGGATCTTGCCGCCATGCGCGACGCTATCGCCAAGCTTGGCGGTGATACCAGCAAGATCAATCCGCTGGTTCCCGTCAACCTTGTGATCGACCACTCTGTCATGGTCGATGAATTCGGCCACCCCAAGGCTTTCGAACAGAACGTCGAAATCGAATACCAGCGCAATCTGGAACGCTATGACTTCCTTAAGTGGGGTTCCAAGTCGCTGAACAATTTCTACGCCGTGCCCCCGGGCACCGGCATCTGCCACCAGGTGAACCTGGAAAACATCGCACAGACTGTCTGGACCAGCACGGATCAGAACGGCGCGACGGTTGCCTATCCCGATACCTGCGTCGGCACCGATAGCCACACCACCATGATCAATGGTCTTGGCGTTCTTGGCTGGGGCGTGGGCGGCATCGAGGCTGAGGCAGCCATGCTTGGCCAGCCGGTTTCCATGCTCGTCCCGGAAGTCGTCGGCTTCAAGCTGACTGGTGCGCTGACGGAAGGCGTTACTGCAACCGACCTCGTGTTGACGGCAACACAGATGCTGCGCGCGCACGGCGTGGTTGGCCGCTTCGTTGAATATTACGGCCCGGGCCTTGCCTCGCTGAGCCTTGCCGACCGCGCAACGCTGGCCAACATGGCGCCGGAATATGGCGCGACCTGCGGCTTCTTTGGCATCGACGATAAGACGCTCGAATACCTGCGCCTTACCGGCCGCGAAGAAGACCAGATCGCCTTGGTTGAAGCCTATGCCAAGGAGCAGGGTTTCTGGATCGACCCGGCCGCAGCCGATCCAATCTTCTCCAGCACGCTGGAACTGGACATGGCTACTGTCGTCCCCTCGCTCGCTGGTCCCAAGCGCCCACAGGACAAGGTCAACCTTACCGAGGTCGACAATGTGTTCAATACGGACATGGCCAGCGTCTACAAGAAAGAGCCGACACGGGTTCCCGTTGCCGGCAAGAGCCATGACATTGGCGACGGAGACGTTGTGATCGCTGCCATCACCAGCTGCACAAACACCTCGAACCCGGGCGTGCTGGTTGCTGCCGGCCTCGTTGCCAAGAAGGCGGACGAGCTTGGCCTGAAGCCGAAGCCTTGGGTGAAGACCTCGTTGGCCCCCGGTTCGCAGGTTGTCACCGACTACCTTGAAAAGGCGGGTCTGCAGAAGCACCTCGACAATATCGGTTTCAACCTTGTTGGTTATGGATGCACCACCTGCATCGGTAACTCCGGTCCGTTGGCAGAGCCGATCTCCAACGCGATCAATACCAACGATATCGTCGCTGCTTCGGTCATCTCGGGTAACCGCAACTTTGAAGGCCGCGTCTCGCCGGACGTGCGTGCCAACTTCCTCGCATCGCCGCCGCTGGTCGTCGCCTATGCGCTGAAGGGCACCGTGACCGAGGACTTCACCACTACCCCGATCGGTCAGGGTTCCAACGGACAGGACGTGTTCCTGCGCGACATCTGGCCGACCAACGAGGAAGTCGCTACAACCATGGCTGGTTGCGTGGATCGTCCGATGTTCCAGGCCCGCTATGCCGATGTCTACAAGGGCGACAAGCACTGGCAGGCCATCAATGTCACGGGTTCGGAAACCTATCAGTGGCGTTCTGGTTCGACCTATGTCGCGAACCCGCCGTACTTCGAAGGCCTGTCGATGACCCCGGCACCGGTTTCGGACATCATCGAAGCCAAGCCGCTCGCCATCCTCGGCGATTCGATCACCACCGACCACATCAGCCCTGCTGGTAACATCAAGGCGGATAGCCCTGCGGGTAAGTGGCTGATGGAGCATCAGGTCGCCAAGGCGGACTTCAACTCCTACGGCGCGCGCCGAGGCCACCACGAAGTGATGATGCGCGGCACCTTTGCCAACATCCGCATCCGCAACGAAATGGTCCCGGGCGTCGAAGGCGGCATGAGCCGCTTTGGAGACGAGGTTCTGCCAATTTACGACGTTGCCATGAAGCACAAGGCCAACGGCACGCCTCTGGTTGTTGTTGCTGGCAAGGAATACGGCACCGGTTCTTCGCGTGACTGGGCTGCCAAGGGCACCAACCTGCTGGGCGTTCGCGCTGTCATCGTCGAAAGCTTTGAGCGTATTCACCGTTCGAACCTGGTCGGCATGGGCGTGCTGCCGCTGCAGTTCAAGGATGGCGACAGCCGTACCTCGTTGGGCCTGACTGGTGACGACAGCTTCACCATTCTGGGTGTCGGGAGCCTGAAGCCGCGTCAGGACGTGACCGTCGAAGTGACCCGTCCGGACGGGTCGAAGTTCACCTTCACCGCGCTGTGCCGCATCGATACCGCCAACGAAGTCGAGTACTTCATGAACGGCGGCATTTTGCAGTACGTGCTGCGCAAGCTGGCTGCCTGACGCCGCCAGCCGCCACTTAGGCAAAAATGAAAGAGCGCGGTCCGAAAGGGCCGCGTTTTTTCATTGGGGCAAGGTAGATGGCGTGCCCGGACGCCTCATACGCGCCGACGGGCCCGGCGCAGGCGTGTGGAGGAACTACGCCGTGCCGGATTGGCGGTTAGTGCTTTTGAATGACTGGTTGCCCGAGTGGCAGCAGCAGGGCCGGGCCTATTCCCCGTTGTCGAACAGCCCCGGCAATTGGCCATTGGGCGGGGTCATGCCGATGTGCTGCCAGCCGCGATCGTTCAGGCAGCGGCCACGCGCCGTGCGGGCGACAAGGCCAAGCTGGATGAGGAACGGTTCGATCACTTCCTCGATCGTGTCGCGCGGTTCGGACAGGCCCGCCGCCAGTGTCTCCACGCCCACGGGGCCGCCCTTGTAGATGTCGGCGATCATGTGGAGATAACGCCGGTCCTGTGCGTCGAGGCCGAGGGAATCGACTTCCAGCCGCGTCAGGGAATCGTCAGCGATTTCGCGCGTGACCGTGCCGTTGCCGGCGACATGGGCGAAGTCGCGCACGCGTCGCATCAAGCGTCCGGCGACACGCGGCGTACCGCGTGCGCGGCGGGCGATCTCGCGTGCGCCTTCTGGTTCAATGGCCAGACCCAGCAGGTTTGCGCCGCGCACTATCACGTGCTCCAACTCGTCCACGGTGTAGAAGTTCAGTCGCACCGGAATGCCGAAGCGGTCACGCAGCGGCGTGGTGAGCAGACCCTGTCGCGTGGTCGCTCCGACCAGAGTGAAGGGCGGCAGGTCGATGCGCACGGACCGTGCCGATGGCCCTTCGCCGATGATCAGGTCCAGCGCGCGGTCTTCCATCGCTGGGTAGAGCACTTCTTCCACCACGGGATTGAGGCGGTGAATCTCATCGATGAAAAGGACATCGCCTTCTTCAAGATTTGTGAGCAGCGCGGCAAGATCGCCCGATTTGGCGATCACCGGGCCTGAAGTGGCGCGAAATCCGACGCCCAGTTCGCGGGCGACGATCTGTGCCAGCGTCGTTTTGCCAAGACCGGGCGGGCCGAAGAACAGCACATGGTCCATCGCCTCACGCCGGGATTTGGCGGATTCGATGAATACACGCAGGTTGTCCTTCGCCGCTGCCTGACCCACGAATTCGGCCAGCGTCTTGGGCCGTAGCGCGTGATCGGCGTCTTCGATCTGGCGGGAGGAGGAGAGGAGGGGATTATCGGTCATTAGGAAGTCGCGTGCTGAAGGATGGATTCTAAAGCGCGTTCAAGCTGGCGGCAGCGCCGGGCAGTATCGTTCATCCCGCCGCCTTCCGCAGGGCAACGCGCACCAGATCATTCAGCCCGGCGCCATCCCCCAGTTCGTCGATAGCGGTCGCCACCGCCGTTGTCGCCACGGCTGGTTTGAAGCCGAGGTTCTGAAGGGCTGAAACTGCATCGGCGCTGGCGGAACCCGCGAGGGGGATGGCCGAAGCGCCGGCTATACCCGGTGCCGTTGGCAGTCCGCCTGCCTTGTCCTTAAGTTCGTTGACGATACGGCTGGCCAACTTCGGGCCGACACCCTGCGCTCTCGCAACCATTGCGGCGTCGCCGGCGGCGCAGGCGCGTTGGAGCTCTTCGGTGGAGAGTGCGGAAAGCACTGCCAGTGCCATCTTGCTGCCCACACCTTGAACGGCCGTCAGCATGCGGAACCATTCACGTTCTGCGCCGCTGGCAAAGCCAATCAGGCGGATGTCATTCTCGCTGACCTGTTGCTCTGTGTGGATGGTGACGCGGTCACCGCCGATGCCCAGCGCAGCCAATGTCTTGGCGGAGCAGTGGACGAAGTAACCCACGCCGGAAACGTCGATTATTGCCCAGTCAGGGCCGGACTCGTCGAGCGTGCCGGTAAGCTTGGCGATCATGCTTTGTTCTTGGCATGGAACATCGGGCGATGCTAGCCCGTTGGGCGATTATCCCCGCTCGGGTCTGGTCGGAATACTACCGGGCGGCATGATATGAGCATGAGCGATGGCTACTGCCAGCGCATCGGCTGCGTCTGCGCCGGCCAGCTTCACACCCGGCAGCAGCACCTTCAGCATGGCCTGCACCTGTGCCTTTTCGGCACCGCCCGTGCCAACCACAGCCTTCTTCACGAGCCGGGTGGCATATTCGCTTACTGGCATGCCGGTGCGCGCCAGCGTCAGCAGGCACACGCCCCGGGCCTGGCCAAGCTTCAGCGTTGATTGTGGGTTGGAGTTGACGAAGACTTCCTCCACCGCGCCAGTATCCGGCTGGTAGCGGAGGATCACGTCTGTCAGTTCACGATCAAGCGTGACGAGCCGCTCCGGCAAGGGAGCGGCTGCATCGGTTTTTACCTGCCCATTGGCGATATGGGTAAGCCGGTTTCCCGATTTTGCGATTATACCCCAGCCGGTTGTCCCAAGGCCGGGATCGAGGCCGATGATGATCAGCCCAGCTTCTCCATCACGGCGTCGGAAATCTCATAGTTGCCCCATACCGCCTGAACGTCGTCGTCGTCGTCCAGGGTATCGATCAGCTTGAGCAGTGTGCGGGCCTCGTCCTCGCCCACTTCGGCCTTTAGATTGGGCTTCCATGCCAGCTTGACCGCTTCGGCCTCTCCCAATGCGCCTTCCAATGCGCGGGCGACTTCGTGCAGGGTATCCACACTGGTCCAGACCTGATGGCCGTCGTCATCGCTTTCAACATCGTCGGCACCCGCTTCGATAGCGGCTTCGAGGACCTTTTCCTCGTCACCGACGCTACCCGGATATTCGATCAGCCCCAGCCGTTCGAAGCCATGGCTCACTGCGCCGGATGCGCCCAGGTTTCCGCCGTTCTTGGAGAAGGCGGTGCGAACATTGGTAGCGGTGCGGTTGCGGTTGTCTGTCAGCGCCTCGACGATTAGTGCGACGCCGCCGGGGCCATAGCCCTCGTAGCGGATTTCCTCGTAGTTTTCGCCTTCGCCCTTGGTTGCCTTATCGATCGCACGCTGGATGTTGTCCTTCGGCATCGATTGCGCTTTGGCTGCGTTAACAGCGGCGCGGAGGCGGGGGTTCATGTCCGGATCGGGCATACCCATTTTCGCCGCGACGGTGATTTCGCGCGAAAGCTTGGAAAACATGGCCGAGCGCTTCTTATCCTGTGCGCCCTTGCGATGCATGATGTTCTTGAACTTGGAATGGCCTGCCATAGTTCGCTTCGCCCGCTAGTAATTGAGTTGGGCTGCCCCTAGCGGACGTCCTGCATCCAGACAACCACGGCCGTGCATGCCGCGGCCCGTTTTCGTGCTTCGCGGCTTTGTCTCGCCGTAGGGCGAAATGGACATCCAGCGGATGACAATGTTCAGCGGAACGCTGACCGCTGTTGTGACGTCGGCGTCTGGTCGGGCTGGTTGAGCAGCCGGCTGGCATGGACGTAGCCAGGTGGGTGAGCAGATGGCGCGTGGATGCCGCGCTTATCGGAATATACCATCGGCGATGGGCTTTTCCGCCTGCTGCAAGCAAACTCTGGCACGGGTGGATTTACCCGCCCGTGCCGGTGGTTTCAGCGGATCAGCCGAGGCCAAGTGCCGCCTTGTAGAGGTCGAGGATCGCTTCCATTTCCTTGCGATCATCAGGCTGCATCTTCCGAAGACGGACGATCTGGCGCATGATTTTTACATCATAGCCAACCGCCTTGGCTTCCAGATACACATCCTTGATGTCGTCGCCGATGCCCTTCTTTTCTTCCTCAAGGCGTTCAACGCGCTCGATCAGAAGGCGCAGGCGGTCGTCGGTGGGTTCGGCCATCGGGCAAGTCTCCGGTGATGGGGTGAATCAGTTGCCCGCGCTGATAGCGAGCGCGCGGGATGTAGGAAAGCGACGTTGTGGAAATCCTGCCGTGGGGGGCGATTTTAGTGAGTGCCGCCGTTCTTCTTCAGGCTTTCGTCCATCCGGGCGAGTTGTTCGGGTGTCGCCTCAGTCTGGTATTTTTCCTTCCACTCTGCTGCGGGCATGCCGTGAATCACCTCGCGCGCTGCGGCCTTGTCGAGCGGGGCGCCGGCCTCGACGATCCAGTCGGACAGGCAGTTCCTGCAGAATCCGGCAAGGCCCATCAGGTCAATGTTCTGCGCGTCGTGGCGGCGGCGCAGATGGCGCACCAAGCGGCGGAAGGCCATTGCAGCGTGTTCGTCGCTCAGTTGGTCGAGAGGGTCATTTGCATTCGTTTCCATTGCGATCATCCTTGGTCTTTGTCCTATGCTTTGCCATAGGCGACGCGCATCGCAAGAGGGGAACACCGTGACCAAGATCGAACCGTCCAGAGCCATCCCTCGCGGACGCAAGGTTAAGATATTGGCAACGCTTGGGCCCGCCAGTCGCGAGCCAGCGATGATCCGTGCGCTGCTGGATGCCGGTGCCGATGCTTTTCGCGTCAACATGAGCCACGGCGATCACGAAACCCACGCATCCACGATCGCCGCGATCCGCGCGGCGGAAAAGGATTTCGGGCGTCCTGTGGCGGTGCTGTGCGATTTGCAGGGGCCAAAGCTGCGGGTCGGGATTTTCAAGGATGGCCGCGCGGTCATCCGCCATGGCGGCCACTTCACGCTCGATAGCAATCCAGAGCCAGGCGACGAAAACCGCGTCTGCCTGCCGCATCCAGAGCTTTTTGGTATTCTCAAGCCGGGTCAACGCTTGCTGGTGGATGACGGTAAGCTCCGTCTGCGGGTCATCCGCGCTGATGACCAAGGCATTCTCTGTTCGGCCGAAGTTGGCGGTGTGATCATGGACCGCAAGGGCGTGAACGTGCCCGATGCTGTAATTCCCGTTCCGGCGCTGACCGAAAAGGACCGGCGTGACCTGGCCTTTGCGGTTGAGCACGGGGCAGACTGGATCGCGCTGTCCTTTGTTCAGCGGCCCGAGGACGTGGCCGAAGCCCGGCGGCTGATGGGCGGCTATGGGGCACTCATTGCGAAGATCGAAAAGCCCGCTGCGATTCAGCGGCTGGATGAGATCATCGAGCTTTCCGACGGCATTATGGTTGCGCGCGGTGATCTGGGCGTCGAGTTGAACCCCGAGGAAGTTCCGCCGTTGCAAAAGCGGATCGTTGAGGCGACGCGCCGGTCAGGCAAGCCGGTGATCGTTGCAACGCAGATGCTCGAATCGATGATCGAGAGCCCGGCACCGACGCGTGCCGAAGTTTCCGACGTTGCGAACGCCGTCTATGAGGGGGCCGATGCGGTCATGCTCTCTGCCGAAACCGCAGCCGGTACGTGGCCCGTTGAAGCGGTATCCATCATGCACCGGATTGGTGCGCAGGTGGAAAGCGACCCCGGCTACAAGGCGCGCTTGCATTTTACCGAGATGCAGCCGGACAGCACCACGGCAGATGCGCTGGCGCAGGCCTGCGCTTCCATTGCCGAGGCGATGACCCTTTCGGGCATTATCGTTTTCACCATGTCGGGATCGACGGTGCGGCGGGTTGCGCGCGAGCGGCCGAGCGCACCCATGCTGGTTCTCACTCCATCTCCCAAGACAGCGCGGCGACTGGCGTTGCTGTGGGGAGCGCATGCAGTCCACACCAAAGACATTGGTAGCTTTGAGGGGATGATAGCCAAGGGCAAGCGCATGGCGCTTCGGCATGGATTTGGTACGACGGGATCCAAGTTGGTAACGCTGGCGGGTGTGCCGTTCGGTACACCGGGATCGACGAACCTGCTTCACGTCGTCACCCTGCAGGGCGATGAATTGAAACGGGACCCGGGCTGAGTTTCCCAAATTTACGCTACGGTAATTTGCACTCTCCACCCATATTGCATTTGCGAAGGAAGCGTCTAAACGCACGTCAGGGACGGTTTAATCGCGCGATTAAATTCTACGCGCGCCGGTAGTGGGGAAACTATGCTTCAGTCGGTTCGTGTCGCGCTGCTGCTGGGCAGTGCCGGTGTTCTTGCTGCTTTTCCCGCTCATGCTGAAACGGCGCCAGAGCCGGATGAAAGGCTGACTTTAAACCCCATAATTCTCGTTACGGGCACGAAATCCGCCACGGCGCAGGATGTTCAGGATGTGCCGCTGGCGATTAATGCGTTCGATGCCGCCAGTCTGGATGCACTGAAGGTGCGGACCATATCGGACCTGTCGCGCATGGTGCCCGGCGTTTCACTGGATCAGGTCGGTACCTTCCGGGGCGTCGCCAACTGGTCGATTCGCGGCATTGGCATCAATTCTTCGATTGCGTCGATTGATCCGGCGGTCGGCACATTCGTCGATGGGGTTTATCTGGGTATCAACCCCGGTTCTTCGCTCGATAGCTTTGACCTTGACCGGGTAGAGGTGCTGCGCGGGCCGCAGGGCACCCTATACGGACGCAACGTCACTGGCGGCGCTGTGCTGGTGAACACCGCCGATCCCACGCACGACTGGCAGTTCACGGTTCGGGGCGGCGCTGAAACACCCGTTGATGGAGGCCGCGGATCGCCGTCGATGACGATGAGCGCAGTCGCCTCCGGTCCGATTGCCGATGGGCTGGCCTTTCGGGTTGGCGCCTATCACAATTATGACGGCGGCTGGTTCCGGAACCGCTTTAACGGCAACAGCTTAGGAGAGGCGGAGACGACTATCCTGCGCGGAGGTTTGCTGTGGGACGATGGCCCCCTGCGGGTGGTGGGCAAGCTGGAATACCTCAAGACCACGGGCGATGGCGCCCCGGGCCAGAACCACGGCCTGTTCGCGCGCGACACATTCGATCTGTCGATTGACCATGAAGGCTTCTTTCGCGCGAAAAGCTGGTTCGCCACGCTGCGCGCCGATTATGAGCTTGGCAGCGGCACGATCACCAACATTTTCGGCTGGCGCGATTTCCGCCAGTTCACGTCAAATGACATTGATTCGAGCCCGCAGTTTCTGTTCCATTCGAAAACCGGCCTGACGCAGGAACAGTGGTCGAACGAACTGCGCTGGGCGGGCGAAGTTGCCGAAGGCGTAAGCCTGACCGTGGGAGGCTATGCCTTCCAGCAGGACGTCGCCTATGACGAAGACAGGCAACTGCCGACTGTAACGTCGAACATGTTCTATGGCGGAGGGCGGCAGAAGCACGAAGTGTATGGTGCCTTTGCGCAGGGAGAATGGAGGTTCGCCGCTGACCTGACGCTGACGGCGGGCATCCGCTGGTCGGACGAGAGCAAGGATGCGGATGTAACCTTCGTGCGCACCCGGCCGGAATGTTCGGTGACTGGCAAAACGTGTCCGATTGCCGGCACTAATCCGTTGATCCCCGGAGAACCCAACGGCTTTTCGGACAAGCACAGCTGGTCGAACTGGACACCCAAAATCGGCGTGTCATGGGACGTGGCCGATGGCGTGATGGCTTATGCCAGCTGGACGCGGGGCTATCGTTCGGGCGGCTATAATCTGCGCATCACTCAGCCCGCCGCTTTCCTCGCCAACGCGGCGCTAATGGGCACGCCGACCTTCGGGGAGGAGCGCGTGGAAAGCTATGAATTGGGCGTGAAACTGCAGACTGCCGACGGGCGAGGTACGCTGAACCTTGCGGCCTACCGCAGCGATGTGGATGATATGCAGCGCGAAATCAGCCTGTCGAACGGCGGATCCGGCCTGGCCCAATCGGTGTATAACACTGCCGACGCACGCATTCTGGGCGGTGAGGCAGAGGCCCGCTTCGCCATCACGCCGAACGTCATCGCCAGCGCTAATCTCGGCTATATCGATGCCGATTACACCCGAATATTTTATGACATATCCGGCGATGGGGTGATCGGCGCTGCTGATCTGGCGTTGGCCCTGCCGCGGGTGCCGAAATGGACCTACGGTTTTGGCCTCACCCATAATTTACCGCTGGGCGGAGACGCTTCGGTTATCACAAGCGTCCGTTTCCAGCACCGCACCAGCTACGCATACACTGACAACAATTTTGGTTGGGTGAGCGAATCCGATTGGTTGGATGCGGATGTCACCTGGAACCTGCCAGTAAACGGCTGGAGTATATCGCTGTATGGCCGCAATCTGTTGGACGAAGTGCAGTTCGGTGGAGACACGCAGATACCGTATGGTGGACCACTTTCAAACGGCGTGAATCGTCCCTTTGATCCCGCTCCGGCGGCGGGGACGTTCTCGCCGCTGGTGAAGGGCCGTACGCTTGGTGTGCAGGTAGCGGCGCAGTTCTGAACAGAAAAGGGCCCCGATCGCTGTGACCGGGGCCCTTTTTCGTTTCCGTCGGATGGCCTGAGCTTAGCCGATGATGGACTTGACCTCGAGATATTCGTGGAAGCCGAATTCGCCCCACTCGCGGCCATTGCCTGAACGCTTGTAGCCGCCGAACGGTGCGTGGAAATCGAACCCGCCGTTCACCCAGATGGCACCGGTGCGCATCCGGCGCGCGATATTGCGGGCTGCTTCGACATCGGTGCCGCTGACATAACCCCCAAGGCCGAAGTTGCTGTCGTTCGAAATTGCCACGGCGTCATCGATGTCGTCATAACCGATGATCACCAGAACCGGGCCGAAGATCTCTTCACGGGCGATGACCATGTCGTTGTTGCCGACAAACACCGTCGGCTTGACGTACCAGCCCTTGTCCAGCCCTTCGGGACGGCCAAGGCCGCCAGCGATAAGCTGTGCGCCTTCGTCCAGACCCTTCTGGATGTATTCCTGGATGATGTTGTACTGGCTCTTCGAAACGACTGGCCCCATGGCAAAGTTGCCCTTGGGGTCGCCCACGGACACGCCGTTTGCTGCTTCGGTAGCGGCCTTGACGGCGTCTTCCATGCGGGAGTTGGGCACCAGCAGGCGCGAACCGGCACTGCAGGTCTGGCCTGAATTGCCCATCATTCCGGCGGTGGCGCCCGCGACGTTATTTGCCAGTTCGGCATCGTCGAGGATGATCCATGCGCTCTTGCCACCCAGTTCCAGTCCAACGCGCTTGATCGTGTCGGCGGCGTCCTTGGTGATCTGTACGCCCACAGGTTCCGAACCCGTGAACGAGATCATGTCGACGTCCTGATGGGTTGAAAGGGCGGTACCAATCACGCTGCCCGAACCCTGCACCATGTTGAACACACCGGCCGGGACACCAGCAGTATCAAGAATTTCGGCAAGGATGTGGGCCGAATATGGCGCCAGCTGCGGCGGCTTCAGGATCATGGTGCAGCCGGCGGCAAGCGCCGGGAAGATTTTCACGCAGGTCTGGTTCATCGGCCAGTTCCACGGCGTGATCAGGCCGCAAACGCCGATGGGCTCTTTACGGATCAGCGTGGGGCCGCGCTGTTCTTCGAACTTGAAATCGCGCAGAACTTCGATCGCGGTCTGAAGGTGGCCCTTGCCCAGCATGGTGTGGAAACCGCAGCCGAGAGAGATCGGCGCACCCATTTCCTCGGTGATCGCTTCGCCCAGTTCTTGCTCGCGGCGCAGATACTCGGCCTGGATTGCCTCAAGCACCTCAAGCCGTTCCTTGGCGCTGGTTTCGCTCCAGGTGGCAAAGGCACGGCGGGCGGCGGCCACCGCCTTGTCGACATCGGCTGGAGAGCCAAGCGAGATGCGGCCGGAAACCTCTTCCGTGGCGGGATTGATGACGTCTGCGGTCTTGGGTGCGATGGGATCAACCCATTGGCCGTCGATGTAGAACTTCAGATAATCGCGCATACATTCTCCCAAGGAATTTCAACTTCGGCGCTATACGCCGCCTGATTCACATTTCAGCTTCGTCGCAAAGATAAGCCCGCGCCGCACTGTGTCCAGCGCGGCGCGGGCCTGAATTGCGATCCGTACCGCGAAGGGCTTATTGCTGACCTTCGGCGTACCAGGTCTTGAATTCGCTGTACTGCGGCTTGTCTTCGGCGTTGGCCTTAGGCTCGATCGGTACGTGGATCACGGTTGGGCCGCCGCGCTCATAAGCACGGGCGATTGCCGGTCCGAGATCCTCAGCGCGCTGAACGAATTCACCATGTGCGCCAAAGCCTTCGGCGATCTTGTCGAAGCGAACCTTGTTCGACCAGTGCGTGCCGGGTTCGCCGGTGCCCATGCCGAAGGTCGCGCGGTAGATGCCCACTTCGAGGCCCCACTGGAAGTCGACGCCAACGACGCAGACCAACGGCAGGTTCTTGCGCACGGCGACTTCCAGCTCGCCAATGTGGAACAGGAACGACGAGTCAGACGTGAGCAGCATGCCCGGACGGACTTTGCCAGTGTGTGCCTGATCGGCAAGCATTGCGCCGGTGGCATAGGGCAGGCCGGTGCCGATGTGACCGTAGTTCTGGTTCCAGATCACGTCATGCGGTTTCGCCTGGTTGTAGGTCCAGGTGTAGATCACCGTCGCGCCGCCATCGCGGATCATGATCCCGTCCTTCGGGAAGGCACGGGTCGCTTCTGTGATGAAGCGTGCGGTGTTCATCGGCACATCGCCATTGCCATCGTCGCGGGTCTTCGATTCCTCGTAGAGATCGGCGATCTGCTTGGCATCGCGTTCGATGTATTCGGCAAGGCGCGGATGGCCCGGCAGGCTCGCGCCGTTGAGTGCGCGGACGAGCTGCGGAACTACCGCGCGGACGTCACCAACCAGCGGCACGTCGACCGAACGGTTTACGCCAATGGCAGTCGCGTCCTGCTGGACATAGATCCACTTGCGGTTGGCTTCATTGTCCACCCAATGGCGCCAGCGGCCGAAGTGTGAAGGCTCGCCCAGTTCGGTGCCCAGCGCGATGCACAGGTCGCTCTCGATGACGGCATCGATCGAGACTTCCGAGAAGCCATAGGGGAAGGTCCGGTCTTCAAGGCCGGGGATGAACGACGTGCCGCCCGAGGTCTGGATGACCGGGCACTGCAGCAGATCAGCCAGTTCCTTGACAGCAGGGCCGGAACGCGTGGTGTGAACGGCATGACCGACGAGGAGGACGGGGTTCTTGGCCGCCTTGATAAGTTCCACAGCTTCAGCAATGCGGTCGCCATCGGCACCCTGGTTGACCAGGCGGTACTTGGCAGGCGGCAAGGCTGCGGCAACTTCGACTTCGTCGAGAATGACGTGCGAGGGATATTCGACATAAACCGGGCCCGGTGTGCCGGACATGGCGATGCGGATAGCCTCGCGGATAATTTCGTCGGTCTGGTCGGCGTATTCGATCGAACCCGAATACTTGACCGAATCCTCGATCATCGGCTCCTGGCGGACGAACTGGATGCGTCCGCGGCGGACGCGGCGTTCCGTGATGCGCGCGCGCTGGCCGCCCAGGAAGATAACCGGTGAGTTCTCTACCTTTGCACACTGAACGGCAGGCATCATGTTGGCCATGCCAGGCCCTAGCGTGCCGATGGCAAGCGCTGGCTTGCCCGTCATGCGGCTGGTGGCTTCGGCCATGAAACCGGCAGCAGCTTCGTGGTGAGGCGACACGACCGTCCAGCCGCGCTTTTCAGCTTCGAGGAACATGTGGATGAAGTTTGGATCAGGAATGCCGTACAGGGTTTTGATGCCCTCGGCTTCAAACAGGTCCAAAATACGCTTGTAAATGGGGGTGCCGCCCTTTGATTCTGGGGCGACCATATTGCCATAGGACATCTGCGGGATTTCCTCTCAAGAATGCGACGCTGCACAGTTGTTCAAAACTTGGTCGCGCTTTGCCTAAGTTCGCCCAGCATCGCAACCGTGAATGTGGGCGCTGTGCCGATAACGGGACGCGGCGAGTTCAGTGCTTTCGGCACGGCACCTCTTGCTTGATGACTTGATTGTCTGGAAGTCCAGAGGCTAGTCAGCCGTCTGATATTGCGAACGGCATTGAGCGGATTCGCACGGGAGAGACGACAATGCCGCAGCAAACCGGACGTTACAACGCGCCAGCGCCCGCCACGACTGCCGAAGGCTGGGCGCTTGAACGCCTGACGCAGCCCAGCCGCCTGGCCGGTGCCAATGGTATTCGCACGGGCAAAGATGGCCGAATTTATGTGGCGCAGGTGGCGGGAAGCCAGGTGAGCGCCGTTAATCCCGACACCGGAGAGGTCGAGACGATCAGCGCCATGGGGGCCGGCATCACCGGGCCGGACGATTTGGCGTTTGACGATGACGGCAATCTCTACTGCACCGAAATCACGGAAAACCGCGTCGTCATGCGCGCGCCGAACGGTAAGGTGACGGTGCTGCAGGAAGACGTAATCGTCGCCAATCCCATCACCTACCATCAGGGGCACCTGATCGTTGGCGAACTGCGGATGGGCGGTCGCATCATGGAACTGGATCGCAACGGCGGTGCGCCGCGCGTCATCCTTGATAATGTTCCGATGTCCAACGCCTTTGAAGTTGGTCCTGATGGAAAGCTTTACTTCCCGGCGCAGGCCGCGAACGAGATCTGGCGGGTCAGCCTTGATGGCGGAGAGCCGGAAGTGGTGGCCAGGGACCTTGGCGTTCCCGATTCCGTGAAGTTCCATCCGGACGGCTATATCGTATCGACACAGGTCTATAGCGGGCAGGTGCTGAAGATCGATCCGCGCACCGGTGAGAAGAGCGTTCTGGCCGATATCGGCCCCGGTCTTGATAACGTGACGTTTGTTGGCAAGCGCATCTTCGTATCGCACATCACTGGTTCGATCCATGAGATCACCGCACCGGGGCAGGCGAAACCGCTGGTCCAGAAGGGCCTGCAATGGCCGCTGGGTCTGGCCGTTGGGGCAGACGGAGCCCTTTTTGTCTCGGATGGTGGTTTTACCTATTCGCTGCGCGCGGACGGCGGCCTTGAACTGCTGGGCATGCTCTTCAGCCCCGGCTTCCCCGGCTGGGTACGCGACGTCGCTGCATCCGGTGCGGGCGAATGGGTCGTGACGACGGCCAACGGCACAGTCGCGCGCTGGCGTCCGGAATCGCAGGAGTTTGACGAGATTGCCAGCGGCTATGACCGGTTGATGGGCATTGATGTCGCTGCAGGAGGGGCAGTTGTGTTCGCCGAACTGCCGACCGGCCGTGTTCTGTCGCTGGAAGGTGGCAATACGTCCGAATTGGCCAGCGGCCTGTCGGAACCGATGGGCGTTGCGGTTGACGGCGATGGTACAGTGTACGTCGCGGAAATGGGGGCAGGCCGGGTGGTCAAGCTTTCGGGCGGAAAGGCCGTGACTGTCGTTGACGGCCTCGCACGGCCAGAAGGTGTCGCGGTGTCCGGTGGCAAGCTTTACATCGTCGATACCGGCACCAAGGACGTGGTGGAGTATGATCTTTCGGTGGGTGCTCGCCGGTCGATTGCATCCAACCTGCCCGTCGGCACGCCCGCTGGCATTGTGGTCAAGCCGCTGGGCGGCGTTGGCGACATGTGCGGGCCGATGAACACCTTTACCGGCATCGCCATCGGCGCTGACGGCACCATTTACATATCGGCCAATGCGGAAGGCAGCGTGCTTGCGCTGCGTCCGGCCTGAAAGGAATAAATCGTGGCGAAATTCACTGCCGAACAGGCAATTGCCTATGTCTCGATCCAGCAGCTTATCCATGACTGGGCAGACGAGATGGATATCAACAACGGCCTTAAGATGGCCGATCTCGTAACTGCGGACTGCCACTACACGGTCCGCGGCGTGCCGCGCCTCAGCCGGGACGAGGTGGTAGAATTCTATAGGGGACGGCTTGCGGAACTGGAAGCAACGCCTGCAGGCGTTTGGGAGCACCGCCACATCCTCTCAAACTTGCGGGCGGACTTCCACAGCGATGACCATGCAGCGATCGAGTTCAAGCTGGTCTATTTCCTGTCTGCGGGGGCCACGCCGGGGCTTCAGCATGCCGATCCGGCGGCAGTCGCCGATGTGAGGATGGAAGTTCGTTGCGAGGCAGATGGGCACTGGCGGATCTCGCGGTTCGACAGCAACCAGCTTTTCCAGCGCGCAGCAAAGTAAGGCCTAGCGTGCGTCCCCGCCCAACTGGCGGGTGACAGCATTGGCGGCAGAAAGTAGCGCGGCCTCGAGTTCTTCGAGGCCGTTGCGCTTCAGGGCGCTGCCGATGCCAATGGCGACCAGAGCATGACTGGGCCGGCCGGCCCCTTTCCAGACCGGCGCGGCCAGGACCGTTACCCCAGCGATGTAATTGCCCTCGTCGATACCAAAACCCTGACGGCGCGTGTCTTCTACCTGCATCAGCCAGTCGTCGAAGTTCGGGGGTTCTTCCCAACGCAATTTCTGAAAACGTGTCTCGATGTCGGCCGGATTGTAGTTCCCAAAGGCCGCGATACAGCGGCCCGTGGCGCTGATCAGCGCTGGAAATCGGCTGCCTACTTGCACGCTGAGCTGGAAGCTGGATCCCTGCGATACCGCTACCGCTACGATGTGATCCAACCCGAAAATTTGTACGCCCAGCATGGTCACGCCAAACTGTTGGGCAAGCTTGTCCAGCACCGGCTGGGCAAGGTCGGCAAACTGGTTGCGGCGTAACCACTGCCGCGCCAGCGTCAGCACGCCAGCTTCCAGCGCATAACGTTTGGTATCGGGATCGAAGGATACCAGTTCCTCTGCCACCAGTGCCCGCAGCACATAAAGGCAAGTGCTGGGCACCAGCCCTAATTCGCGCGCAATCGGTTGCAGCCCCAGTGGCTGATCACTCTTACCCAGCAGGCGCAGTACAGCTGCAGCCCGTGAAATCGCAGGCGCCTTGCTGTTCTTTACCGCTTTGGCAAGCTGGCTGCCCTTTACGGGGTCGGCGGGCAGGGAGGTGATGTCGTTCATTCAATATGTTGAATAGCATTCTATATTTGCAACAGCAAGCGGGTTGTGCCATTTGCTCCTGTAACTGGTGGAGGAGGGTGATTCCCCTCACGCCAGATTAGCTGGGACGAGTGAACCTGATGGTGAAGCTTACCGATTTTACGAATTATGCTGACGCACAGACGCATGCGTCTTCGGCGGCCTTGTGGGAATTGTTCGACGGTGATCGCGAGCATCTCAACATCGCGCAGGAATGCATCACCCGCCATGCCGATGGTTCGAGCCGACCCGCAGTGCGGATCGCTCATGCCGATGGGCAGGACGAGATTCTAAGCTTCGACACCATATCTGCCGGCGCGGCGCGTTTCGCCCACTGGCTCGACGCAGAAGGTATCAAGCCAGGAGAGCGCATCGCCTTCATGCTTGAACCATCGCTGCCGTTTTATGTGTGCCTTTTCGGCGCGATGCAGACTGGCGCTATTTCGGTGCCGTTATTTACGCTGTTCGGCCCGGATGCCCTGCGTTTGCGGGTAGGGGACTGCCAGCCGACCATCCTCATCACCAACAGCGAAAAAGCCGAGTTGGCACGCTCTGTCGGCAATGATGAGGGCGGCCCGCGCGTCGTTGTTGCCGACGATGGCCTGTTGGACGAAATAACCAAATTTTCCGCAACCTACACGCCGAAGACCAAGGCCAATGACATGGCCGTATTCCAGTACACCAGCGGCACCACGCGTGAACTGCCCGAAGCGGTCAAGCACTCACACCGCACACTCGTCACGCTGATGTTTGCGGCGCTGTATGGCACCGGCATTCGCCCGGGGGATGAGTTCTTCTGCCCGTCATCGCCCGCCTGGGGCCACGGCCTGTGGCACGGCACGCTGGCGCCGCTTGCGATGGGCGTGACGACCGGCACTTTTGCGGGCCGTTTCGATCCGGTGCGGCTGATGAAGGCGCTGGGCGATTACGGCATCACCAATATGTCGGCAGCCGCGACGCATTACCGCATGATGAAGAACAGCGGCCAGGGAGAGGCGCTGGCGCGCGGCGATTTTCACTTTCATTTCAACAAGCTGTCCTACACCGGAGAGCCGATTGACCCGGCGACACTGGAATGGATTGACGAGTATTTCAAGGTACCGGCCTGTTCCATGTACGGCACGACAGAGATCGGCGTGGTACTGGTGAACTATCCTGGCGCGTCGGACTTTGTGGTGAAGCCGGGTTCGCTGGGCAAGGCCGTACCCGGGCAGAAGCTGGAAGTGCACCGTACCGATGGCACACAGACCGATCCCGGCGAAATTGGCGAACTGATGCTGTGGCGCGGTGGTGACTGGATGACGACAAAGGACCGCGCGAAGACAGATGAGGATGGCTATTTCTACCACTGTGGTCGTGCCGACGATGTGATCATCTCGGCCGGCTGGACGATGAGCGCAGTCGAAATCGAGAACACCATGTTGCGGCACGACAATGTGCTGGAATGCGGCGTGATTGGCGTGCCTGATGAAAAGCGCGGGCAGGTGGTGAAGGCCTTTGTGGTTGCGAACCGTGAGGGCAGCGGTGATTTCGTCAAGGAGTTGCAGGACTTTACGCGTGAGAGGCTGGCTCAGCACGAATTCCCGCGTATCGTGGAGTTTGTAGCCGAACTGCCCAAGAACCCCGCCGGCAAGGTGCATCGCAAGATGCTCCGCGACCGTGAAGCTGCCAAGGCAGCAGAGGTGGCATGACAACGCCGCACCTGCGGGTCGCGGGGACGCATTGAGTTAAAATTGATCGAACTTTCAGGAGAAGAAATTATGGCGACTGTGGCTGAAAAGACGGGGGCCCGGTTCCCCAAGATTACCGAGGAGGGACTGGCGGATCTGCGCAAGCGCATTGGCGTGAAGATCGAAAACACGGTTGAGCCGTGGAACTATGAAGCATCGCGCGATGCGATCCGCCACTATGCGCATGGTATTGGCGACGACAATCCACTGTGGACCGACCCGGCCTATGCCGAGAAAACCAAGTACGGTTCGCTTGTCGCACTGCCCAGCTTCCTGTTTTCCACCAGCCGCATCATCTCGGGCTATTCGGGTGGTCTTTCGGGCGTGCACGCCATGTGGGCCGGTTCGGACTGGACTTGGCACAAGCCGGTGCTGCGCAACGACACCATCTCGACCGTTGCCTACCTCAAGGATCTGGTTGAACATCAGACCAAGTTTGCTGGCCGTTCGTTCCAGCAGATCTATCACGTCGACTTCTATAACCAGCACGGCGACCTCGTTTCAGAGGCCGACAGCTGGGTGTTCCGTACCGACCGTGACGAAGCGCGTGAGCGCGGCACCAAGTACACCGAAGCCCGTGGCCGCGTTGAGCCCTTCACCGAAGAGCAGCTGGCCGAATTCTCCAAGTTCTATGCGGACGAGGAAGTTCGCGGCGCAACCAAGCGCTATTGGGAAGACGTCAATGTTGGCGACAAGCTGCCAACCATGATCAAGGGCCCGATGACCGTCACCGGTTTCATCGCCTATGCGCAGGGTTGGGGCGGTCTTTACATCCGTGCCAACAAGATGGCGTGGAAGATGCAGCAGGCTCACCCGGGTCTGGGCATTCCGAACCGCTTCAATGTTCCCGACTGCCCAGAGCGCGTGCACTGGGATGAGCAGTTCG
>Ga0233380_1000306_pt1 | contig 27330 bp, 50 predicted proteins | sample ElkDunMinimDraft_9_FD_191541 | JGI IMG/M metagenome (GOLD analysis project Ga0233380, IMG submission 191541) | Fecal eukaryotic communites from dung pellets of Tule Elk in California, USA - Elk Dung F36 | ecosystem: Host-associated > Mammals > Digestive system > Large intestine > Fecal | place... | reverse complement strand
TCGAGATTCATTCAAGCCTTCGAACAATTTGGAGATGCGACGTCGCATCTGCCAACAGGCAAGATATTCGAAATGCTATCTCTTCCGGATTCAGTAGATCGCCAGGAATTCATTGATCGTCCTCACATTATTCCTTCTAGTGGGGAAGGCAAGACCATTGACGAGATGACAGTGAAGGAACTCCGAGAGGTCAAGAAGGCTCTCAAAGAAGCCGAGCAAGCTCATTTATCAGCCGAACGCCGCGCCAAGGAAGCAGAAGCGGCTCGCCAACTCTCGATCAATCAGCACTCCGAACAGCAGGAGAAGCTTCTCTCGCAGATCGAGGAACTAAAAAGGAAGAAGGCTCCATCAGCTGCAGATAGTGCGAAGCTTGCCCAACTTGAAAAAGACAATGCCGAGTTGAACAAGAGCATCCAGCGCATGCAGGCTGAGTTCAGTGAAAAGTATTCTGCCCTAGAGAATCAGAGGTACGACCTCAAGAAGCTCAAGGAATCACTGAACAAGACGAGGGCTTATGTAGAGGTGGATCTGGGCAGCGCTCTTGCTCATCTTGTCTCTATCCCGGATGACAGAGAAGCGATTGAGGCAATCAACACATTCTGGGCAAACATCCAAGATACGCTACAGCGGAAGAAGATGGAGTTCGAAAAAATAATCGGTGCTGAATTGGAGGTATTGGGAGATGGCTCGAACAAAGCGCGCCGGAGCAGATCGCCGGTCATTATCGATCATGATAGCGGAGAGGGATAAACAAATCGCAATTCTCCAGAACCTGATTACTTGCCGCACTAAAGAACAGAAGGCCATTCAAGTGGCGGCGAGACAACGGGTTGTGTTGATCCTTGGAGGCAAAGGCACGCCGCATTACAAGACTAACAGCCGCCGCTACTTCGCCGCACTCTGGAGGGATTACCGCATCGTGTTCAATGTCACATCTTTCCGCGACACACTTGAAAGAGATTTTGAAAAGGCGACAGTTTGGATCGGCGAATGGGTCATGAAGCAGCCGATTGCATTGCCTACCAGTCAGATTGAAATGGAGTTGACAGTATGAAGGAAGCCGCTTCTATGGCAGACAACGTAAATCACCCGGCTCATTACACCGCTGGAGAGGTCGAGTGCATTGACGCGATCAAGGCAGCGACGGTCAACCTCACTGGAATTAAAGCTTACGCAACAGCAGCAGCTATCAAGTACCTTTGGCGCTGGAGCCTTAAAGGCGGCTCGGAGGATTTGGATAAAGCTATCTGGTACATCAATCGACTGAAAAAGGAGGTTGAATCGAATGAAAATCCTACGCGGTGACCTCTACTGGTGCGACCTCTACGATGCGGAGGGCAGCGAGCAACGCGGAGAGCGTCCGGTCCTGGTGATCCAGAACGACATAGGGAATGAGAAATCCCCCACGGTTATAGTGGCCGCAGTTACTTACGGAACCAAGAAAAACACGCACACCCACGCTTATGTTAACCCAGCTGAGTCGGGGTTAGATTTCAAATCCACCATCCTGCTGGAGCAGATCCGGACGATTGATAAGAAGCGACTTGGTGATTATATCGGACATCTATCATACGACAAAATGATTTGGGTAGATCGGGCGCTGTCAGTCAGTGTAGGGTTAGTGCCATTTGAAATCAGGGGAGGGACTAAGAGTGCTCAATGATCAGTATCGCAACAACTGCCTTTACTTCTCCCAGTTGGAGGAACGTATGATTGCTCGCAAACGGTACAACATCGCTTCCTTCGCCCGGCGTCAGTACCACCGCAATTATAGGCTGCTGGCAAAGGCTCAGGGAGGTGCGCAGCATGTCTGATGAAAGGTTGGATGCCTTGGGCGACTATTTCGTCCATCAGCGGATCCTGGAGCGCTACGGCGTCACCTTCGGTCGGTTCATCGACTTGGTAGAGCGAGAGATCTGGTTGGACTACATCTCATGACCCCGGCCATGCTTGAACTCATCTGCAGCGCCGACGAACGAAACGACCTGCTGAGGTATCCTAGGGCCGCTCAATATATGGGTCTGACAATCGATCAAGCATTCGCCATTTATCGTAGGGCTATTATTTTTTTTGCCAAAAACGGCTGAAAACGCCCTGAAGGGAGGTGAAACAGGTGGAAAACGTCGAGCAAACGGAGTGTGCAGAGATCTTCTGCGATACCGAAATCGGGCCTAATCACTGGCGCAAGGGACACAAAAAGTATTGCAGCCTGCAGTGCATGGCAACCGACATGGGGGCTGTTGAAATCGTCGCTGATGACAAGTAAAAAGACCACTCCCGCCAGAGTGGCCCACATGAAAAGATTCGCCATCATCATACCACAAATTAACGGAGGAATCATCCATGGATAAAAAACAAGCATTCAGAATCGCAGTTCAAGCGGGTGCCGCTCGTGACTTCGCCCTGATGAAAGCCAACAAGCAGTTCAAGAAGCCGAAGCGCGATAAAGTGCCTTACAACCCCTTCAAACGGACGCTGGGGCTGTCTGATGTATCGGCTTCGATCAAAGAGCGGTTTACCGTCATCAACAATCGTCAGGAGCGAAAATATTATGCTCGGGTGTTTGGCGACACTTTCACTGCCTTCTACAACGGAAACAGCCCGCAACGTGTCTACCACGACATGCGGCCATCCCGGTATGCGGGGCGGGGCTAATGCCTGACGAGCCTAATCTGGATCGGTTCTCGCGCCCGCTGTGGCGTGAGAGACCCATCAGGAAGCCCTCTGAGGAAGAGATGGAGGACTATGCCTATGAACGCCGCTTAGAGCAGCTGGAAGCCCGCATGGAGGAACGGCGCAGGGTGGCAGCTGATCCATATTACCCGCCAGCTTGGGCGGAACAAGAAAATTTAGAAAGCGAGGATGAATAAATGCTGCAAATCAAAAAGATCGGAATCAAGAACTGGCTTGGAATCACGGAGTTGGAGGTGTTCCCAGGCAAGATCAATAAGGTCGATGGTGACTCCGGCGCTGGCAAGACCAGCATCATTGAGGCCATGGAGAAAGCCTTCACGAATATCAACCGCCGCACGGAGGTTGTTGCCCACGGAGCTGATGAGGCTGAACTGTTCGTCGAGCTGAGTGACGGCTTGCAGATCACCCGTAAGGTCCGGACAGAGAAGGCCGACTATCTGAAGGTCAAGCACGATTCCAAGGCGGTCAGCAGCACTGAGGGCTTCCTCCGCAAACTGATCAATGGTGACATCTTTCGACCGATCGAGTTTGTCCAAAAGGACGCCAAAGAGCAGACGAAAATCATCCTCAATATGCTGCAGATCGACTGGACGGTCGAGGATATCAAGTCGTGGTTTGGTGAGCTGCCGGAGGCTGATTACCAACTCCACATCCTCCAGATCCTGCAGCAGATTGAGTCAGCATACTTCGAGGAACGCGCCAGCATCAACCGCGAGATCAACCTCTTGAAGGCCAACATCGAAGGCATCAAGCGTGACTTACCGCCGAACTATGACGGCGAAGAATGGCGCGGTGTGAACCTCCAGGAGCTCTATCAGAAGCTCTCTGATGCTCGGGAGTCCAACAAGCGCTTGGAGGAAGCAAAGGGTCTTATCGACGGCCTGAAGATCCGTATCGAGGACATCAAGCGGCGCTCCAGCAACGCTGTTGAGCAGAAGCAACTTGAGTATCGGAGACAGCGCGACACGCTCACAGAGGGAATCAAACGCCTGGAGGAGCGCATCGAGACTGATCAGCGCCTAGTGGACGACGCAGACCGTCGCATCAAGGAAGAATCGGCCAAGTTGGATGATGAGTTGGAGCAGCAGATTGAACGCCTGAAGCTCCAGTATCAGCAGAAGAAGATCAACGCCAAGGAAGACATCCAAATCGAAGTGGAGCGCAATAAGGAATACATTGCGGAGAACCGGCAGCAGATTGCTGAGAAGAAGGCCGCTCTGGAAAACCTTGCGGAACACGAAGATAAGGACATCGAGAAGATTGCTGACCATGAAATCAACTTGATCGAAGCCGAGCAGACGAAATCCGGCAATGCCGAGCAAGTCATCGCTGACACAGTTTGGATTGATCCGGAGCCGCTGGAGGTCGCTGCATCGACCGCTGCACAGATGAAGGAATACCTTCGCGAATGGGAGCGCATGAACGACATCATCCGTGAGAAGCTGAGCCCCAAAGAAGCGCGATCCGCTGACCTCACAGCCAAGATCGAGAAGGCCCGGACGCTGCCGAAGGAACTGCTCAAGACAGCTGCTCTGCCGGTTGATGGGTTGACAGTAGACGATCAAGGCCGAATCCGCATCAATGGTACGTTGATTGATGGACTGTCTGAAGGGGAGGCGTTAGACTTCGCTCTCAAGCTTGCGAGAGCCCAATCAGGGCCGCTCAAGGTTATTTGTATCGATGGATACCAGAACCTCGGAAGCAAACAGCAGGCCATCCTGGAGGCCGCACAGACTGATGATTATCAATATTTCCTTCTCTCTACGGTAGAGGGCGAAGAACTTAATATCGAAACCTTGGAGGTGTAGCATGGCCGATCAAACGAAGCTCGTCACCATTCACAATAATCTCAACAAGCTGCTGGATGACAAGCAAGAGGCAATGCCAAGCAATTTTAACAAGACGCGTTTCTTGCAGAACTGCATGACAGTGCTGCAGGACACGAGGGACATCGAGAAATGTGAGGCTAACAGTGTTGCGCGGACCATGCTCAAAGGCGCATTCCTCGGTCTCGACTTCTTCAACCGTGAGTGCTACGCCATCGTATACGGCGGTCAGGTGCAATTCCAGACGGACTATAAAGGCGAGGTCAAGTTAGCGCAAAAGTACAGCGTCCGGCCGGTGCAAGAGATTTATGCAAAACTCGTTCGTGAGGGCGACCACTTCAAGGAGAAAATCCGCGACGGTCGGCAAACTATCGACTTTGATCCCCTACCCTTCAATGACGGCAAAGTGTTGGGGGCGTTCGCGGTCTGCTACTACAAAGACGGCGGCATGGCATACGAGGTTATGTCAGTAGATGAGATCGAGGCGACCAGGAAGAACTATTCCAAGCAGGCGAACGGCCCATCGTGGACCAAAAGCCCCGGAGAAATGCAGAAGAAGACAGTCCTCCGCCGCCTTTGCAAGAACATCCAATTGGACTTTGACACCATTGAGCAGGCCCAAACCTTCGAGGACAGCAGTGACTTCGACTTCAAGAAGCAGCCGACACCGCAGCAGCAGAGCCCCTTTAATAAGAATGCGACGGTGGTAGAAGGCGAGTATGAGGAGATCAGCCATGAAGCTGACAAAGAGTAACTACTTCTCACAGGAAGCCAATCGTCACTACATGTCGGTTTCCCAGTTTAAAGGGTTCGTACCTGCTTACGGTGGATGCGAAGCCCGCAGCGCGGCAGAGTTGGCCGGGGATTATGTGAGGCCAGACAAAGGAGCCTTTGATGAGGGCCACTACATGCACGCCTGGAACGAGGGCACGCTCGCTGAATACAAGGCCGACAATCCCGACATCTACAGCAGCCGTGGCGAAACGAAAGGACAACTCAAATCAAACTATAAACACCTCAACAAGATGATCGAAATATTGGAGGCCGACCCACTGGTTATGCAGGTGCTGGCTGGGCAGAAGGAAGTTATCTTGACCGCTGAACTGTTCGGCATCCCCTGGAAGATCATGATCGACTCTTACCAACCGGACATTGGAGTCTTAGCCGATCTTAAGGCCCTCAAGGACATGAAGACGGTCTACAGTGAGCATCGCCGGATGTACGTCAGTTTCCTGGAGCAGTACGGCTATGACCTCCAGATGGCGGTATACGCCGAGGTCGAGCGGATCAATAAGAAGCGTGAAAACTGGATCATTCCACACTTAGTTGTGGTGACCAAACAAGATCCGCCAGATCATGACATCTTTTACTTCGACTACGATCTGATCCAAAGCCAGTTACAGTTCGTCAGCAACCATATCGAGCGCGTTATCGCGGTCAAGTCCGGTAAGGAGCAGCCGACCAGATGTGAGTTTTGCGACTACTGCCGCGCTACTAAAAAACTAACCGGCATCAAGCATTACGCCGAGTTGTCCCAATACTGATGCCAGTCGGAGACTATAACCCAGCCCCTAAGCCCGGTAAGTCAGTACGTGTGAAGCCCACACAGCGCCAACTGGGCGAGATAAGCGCCAAGGTGGATAAAGAGCTTAAGGCTCGCTCTGGTTACGTCTGCGAGCTCTGTAAACGGGCTAGAGCGGTGGAGAGGGCGCACATCATCGGACGCAAGCAGCTGATGCATAAAACGACTGTTAATGACCTGCTGCATCTCTGCTCCAGGTGCCACGACTGGCTAGACGAAACGCCGGAAGGCATCAGGTATCGAAAGAAGTTAGCTGAAAGGAGGATGTCAGGTGAGAATCAAGATCCTAAACAACAAGGGGTTCCGGCAACAGGTGCTGCAGGCAGGAGCGATAGTCGAGGCCCGAAAGGTAGCAACTCGAACGGAGCGCGGCTATCCGATTGACGGATATCAGATCACAGAGGACGGACCGGCGATTGGCATGGTCATTCCGGACATTGATTGCATGGTCCTGCTCGATCAAACCACCTACTCAGAAGATGAGTATCGTGCAATCGTCGCTGATAGGGATGAAACGAAAGCTAAGTTGGATAAGGCCCTGGACGATCTGGCGGAGCACGGACGGACAATCAAAGAGCTTCGGGAAAGATTAGGAGAAAGAGCCAAGCGCTCCCCAGAGGAGATTCTTAAGCACGACATAGTGGACTATCTCCGAAAGAATCTGACTTCTAACATCGTTGGCCAAGTGAATTGCCTACAAATAGCTACCGTCATTGCAGAACGGGCTCATGAATTACTGATCGAACAATCTGAACATCAATAGGGTGAGGTGCATGAAAGACGCATTTTACTTCTCGCACGACAGTAACTCCAGACACGACCCGAAGATAACCGCCATGCGAAGTGTCTACGGGTCGGAGGGTTACGGATGGTTCTGGATGCTGGTCGAAATGATGCGGGAAGCAGATGAGTACAAACTCGAAATGAAATCCAAATACGCTTTTAATGCATACGCAATGCAATTGCATAGCACTAGCATCAACATCGAATCATTCATCAAAGATTGCATCCATGAATTCGAGCTATTCCAGACGGATGGAACGCACTTTTGGTCACCTTCTCTTAAGAAACGTATGGAAATGCGAAATAATCGTTCGGAAAAAGCGAAGGCGGCAGCGGAAGCTAGATGGAGTAAATCGAAGAATAACGAAGATGATGATGCGGACGCAATGCAAATGCATATAGATTTGGATGCGAATGCATGCAAAAACGATGCCTTAAAGGAAAGTAAAGTAAAGGAAAGTAAAGAAAAGAAAAAGAGATACGCCGACTTCGTAACTCTCACTGAATCGGAATATCAAAAGCTAGTCTCAGCATACGGAGAAGACAACACTGGTCGGATGATTGATGTGCTCGATAACTACAAAGGCAGCAAAAACAAAAAATACGCCAGCGATTACCGAGCCATCCTGAATTGGGTTGTTGAGAGGGTGATGGGGAAGGTTGCACCGAAGAAACAAGACAAGGTAGTGGCTTCACGAAACAGAGAGGTTGAATTCCAGCAATGGGTGCAAGAAGGGAATGATCCGGATGGATTTGATTGGAGTTAGCGAACACCGTGATATACAGGCGGAACAAGCGGTCTTAGGATCAATCTTGTTGAAGCCGGATTGTATAGATGAATTAACCTTCTTGGAGCAACGGGATTTTAGCGACGAGCGCCATCAAATGATTTTCGGCGTCATGCTCTACCTTTACCGAAATGACATAGTTGTGGACAAGGTGACTGCATCAGATCCCTTTATGGTCAAGGTTGTAGCTCATCTCAATAATCGAAAGGTCATCGGAGAGATCGGTAGTGTCGGTTACCTATCGGAACTCCTGGACAGCTGCCCAACAGCTTTGCACGCTCAACACTATGCAAGGATCGTCAGATCAAAAGCACTCGCCAGGCGTGTTAGTGAGAAGGGGAAAGAGATATCTGAGTTGTCGCGGGAAGACTTCGAAAGCGACGAAGAATACTTTGCAGCTGTCGAAGAGATGATCGACGAATTGAGGCCGCATCAGGTCGCCGAGATGAAGAGTTTCAAGGACACCAAAGAGCGGTACATGAACCACCTCAAGAGCAAGGCGGGCAAGATGCTGAGTGGATTTGAACAGTTCGATAGATGGGCTCAGATATGGCGGGGGTGGCTCTACATCCTCGCAGGTCGGCCCAGCGTAGGGAAGACAGCCAAGGCCCTACAGATCGCCATAGGCGTAGCCAGACAACGCAAAGAGGTCGACAGGATTCTCGTAGACACCAAAGATGCCGGTATTGTGTTGATCTTCTCGCAAGAGATGGATGAGGACGAGCTGAAGGACCGAATGATCTCGAATATGTCCGGGATCAGTTACAACCGCATCATCAACAAAGGTGGAGACGAAGGATTCACGGATGCGGAGATTGCTAAAATCGAACGGGCCTACGAAGAACTTGAGAGCTTGCCCATCTACATCCAAGATAAAGCCGGAGTCACGATTGAAGAAGTAAGGGCAACCGCAAGACGGCTGGAGAAGAAGCATGGAAAGGTTGCTCTCATCATCGTCGACTACCTGCAGATCATGAATATTCCTCAGAAGAAGGGTGAACGGCGAGACCAAGCCATCGGAAGAGTGACAGGCACGGCCAAGCAAATCGCTCGCAAAATGAAATGCTGCTTTATGCTCCTATCCCAAATGACACGCGAAAGCGAGAACTCCGAGGAACCTAAACTTTCGCACCTCAAGGAGTCGGGAAGCATCGAGCAAGACGCTGATGTGGTTGAATTCCTCTGGCATGATCCCGAGGACACCGAACAAGGCGGCAAGGTTATCCAGTCCGTTTTTGCCAAAGGTCGGAATATCGGCACCAATAAATTCCGCTATCTCTTCCAAGGTTGGCTACAGCGCTACAAGGAGTTGGAGAAAAAGGAAGTGGTGAAGCGCGATGACCCAAAAAAACAATGGCGGAAGAATCGAAACTGAAGAGCAATACGAGAAGTCGCTGAAGTGGATGGTCGATAAGTCGCTCGAACTGGAACAAGATTCATCACTAAAAGGCGAAGCGCGGGAAAAGTTACTCCGGACATATGATTATGTTTCTGATCAGGTGGAGCTCTACCGCGTTCGCTCGTATCTGGAATCTTCTCCTGACAGCAGACCGACATACATCAAAATGAAATTAATTGATGAATGATGTTACAGATCACCCCTTGGCTGTGCATACGTAATTAGAAAAACCGAGGAGGAGATACAGTGGGTAAGTTACAACTCATCAGCAAGCGAGACAATCGGACGAAAGGTGTATCGATCACAATCGGCGTAGATGGCCGGATGTATCTGAGCCAGGGATTGAAGAACCTGCTGCAGCACAAGGCCAGCACGAAATACTTCCTTTACTACGACGCCGAAGACAACCGGATCGGCATCTCGTCCAGTCATCCAGATGCTAACGTCGATGCCTTCGACTTCAACGCTAACGGCGAGGGGCGTGTCGTGAGCTTCGTAGAGGATTGCGAGATCCATATCCCTGGCAAGCCTATCACATGGCTCTACGAGGCCAAGGAGGGCGGCATATACGTTTTCTATGCCAAAGGACGGCGGCAGACATCCTTCAAGCAAGAACGCAATGGCAACCTGGAGAAGATCAATTAGGAGGGTTGAAATGAAAAAATGCAGCCACATATTATGCTCGTCCGCAGCAACCACCTCATGGGCGCTGGTCCCGATCTGCCGCAGGCACCGGGAGAAGATCGAGGAAGAGCATGCGCAATATTACCAAAGGCGAATCATCAGCATTAACCGGCGCAATTACATGGACATCTATCATCTGACGCCGTGGGGCAAAGACGAGAAATTCGCAAAGATCTGATCGCCGTTCGGTTACGCCAGATAAGGGGATAGGGGGAAGGGACAATGAGTAACTACAGGGATTATGACGCACCCGTATCGTGTCCTTATTGCGGCGATGGATGCCACGCTGATTTTGTGGATGTAGGAGTAGGGATGGTGCAATGTGGACCATACCACTGCGAGAGTTGCGGAGCAAGTGAAATCGGTCCGGAACGCTATGATTGGGCGCAGGGTCCAAGGGATGAGTTTGGTAGAGTACAACCGATTTTCGAAGGACCAGATATGCTCATGCGTGAGGGACACCCATTCACCGACCGTGAGTTAGACCTCGGTTGGTACGATCCGGCAACTAAGAAGATGTCACCTTATGCCAATACATCAGGTGGAGTGTTGGTAGATCACCAGACAGCTAAAGAGTTGTACGACGTGGGTTTGCTGGACGAGAAAGATTTGCCGAAGGCCCCCGAGTCGAACGAATAGGCTCAGCGCAGCGGCGGCCGGAAAGGAGCACTTATGACCACGCACAAAGTTGAGATCGGACGCATACCGGAAGCAGACATAGACGCTATGCAAGACTATCTTGAGCATCTGGCAGTTGTCGAGGATGACCTTACGCTACTCAGGCACATGCACACACTACGCCATCTAATAGCCAGCCACGATGCCGCTTGGGATCACATCAAACATACAGGAGGGGTAGAGCATGAATAAGCTACACGCCCATATACACATGGGCGCGGTGAAAGAGTTGCTTTACGAAATCGACACAGCGGTAGGATATATCGACAAAAAGGCGGCAATCCAAACACTTGAAGCCAATGCGCAAGGATATCTCCGGCAGTCCATAGCGATCATAGATAGCTTACTGGAGACGGTAGAGAAGCTGCGACAGCGGAACGGCATCTTAAGAGAGGCGTTGGAGAAGTCAGATACAGAGAACGAAAGGGTCCTAAAACGGAACCGTGAGGTATGTGAACTGGCGAATGAAAGGGTCGGCGTCTTGGTAGAAGCACTGACTTGGTACGGCAATAAAGGGAACTACAAGGTCAACGTGACGGATCAATGGGAGCCAGTCACACCGATAGACAAGGACGCTGGACAGCGCGCCAGATCCCTTCTATCCTTCCTATCCACCATAGAGGGAGGGAAAGCCGATGCTAGCAGCTGAGCGAGAAGCGCTGAAAGAGCGGTTGAGGAACGGTATACGCCACTTCGAGTGTGACAAGTGCGGACGGATGAGCACCACGCGGCAAATCTACTATGGCTGCAGATGTGGAGGGTATATGAGCCCTACGAACAAACCGCTACCTGCCACCCTAGACCCCCGGGGAGGGGATGCGGAGTGAATCACCTAAGCCTATTCAGCGGATACGGCGGTATCGATCTCGCAACGCATATCGTTGGCATGGAGACAGTTGCCTTTTGTGAGAGAGAGACGTCCTGTCAAGATGTACTCCGTAAGCGGTGGCCTGGAGTGCCGATCATAGACGACATTCGAGATGTAACTAGAGAGGAGTTGACACGCCTTGGCATTGGAGCAATTGACATTATTTCCGGTGGATTTCCTTGTCAGCCCTTCAGCCACGCAGGTAAGCGCGAAGGTACATCCGATGACCGTTATCTCTGGCCTGAAATGTGCAGAGTCATTGACGAGTGCAGACCGACTTGGGTCGTTGGTGAAAATGTTAGAGGACTCGTCAGTATGGCAGGCGCAGATTGGGAGCTTGAATTGGAAGATGACGGATTTACCGAAGAAGAAGCGGAGACGGTGCTCGAAATCATCCGGCAAGACCTTGAAGACGTGGGGTATCGGTCACAGCCAATCCTTATTCCAGCTTGCGCGGTCGGGGCATCGCACGAAAGATTCCGAGTCTTCATCACAGGTACTTTGGCCGACTCCTCGGTCAAATGATGCTGAGAAGCGAGGGCAGATTGCAAACGATCCTCGAAATGGCTTACCAAGCGCAGTATTATGGCCAACCCCCCAGGCCAGGGATTTTCGTAGTGGTGACGATCCGGATGGGTCTAGAGCGACTAGGAAGCGAGAACAAGGTTGGACAATTGGTCTAAATGATGCTGTGAAGATGTGGCCGACACCGGCTGCACAGGATGCAAAGAACGCTACACTGCCGCCATCGCAGATACACAGGGACACCGTACCTGGGGCAGTGATGAGAGAGATGAAATTATGGCCGACTCCAGCGGCAAGTCAGGATGGAAAGCCAATTCGTCCTCTGGCACCATCAGAGCAAGACGGCGGACATGGGACGATGCTGGTGGGAGCTGTAGGAGATGTTGAGCCCCAAAAGGTAGGAGGTCAACTCAATCCTGATTGGGTAGAAGCTTTGATGTGTGTGCCTGAGGGCTGGACAGACGCGCATCGAGAGGTTGATATACCGCAGGTACTTGGCGATCCAAGCGACTACATTGATTATATTCGTAGTCATCGGCAGCCGGCTTTGATGGGGCAGGCACAACATGAATGGGAACCGACGAGGGTTGTCAGTCGATCGGATGGTCGAGTTGCACGGCTCAAGATGCTTGGTAACGGTGTTGTTCCGATTCAAATCCTGCCGATAATGGCGGCAATTAAGCAGATCAACGACATGATGCGCTAGGGTTTGCGCGCAGCGCCATCAATCGACTGAATAATCTAAGCGAAGCGAGGCCGTATAGGCCCTAGGAGGTATAACCATATGTACGTAGACAAGCAAGAGGGGAAGAGTCCACTGCTTGAGAAGCTGATTAAAGCGATATTAGCCAACAAGGCGTTGACCCTCCAGTTGGCAGAGAGGGATGCAGAGATCCAGCGGCTGCGTGATGCGCTGGACGCCGCAATACTTGAAATCCGTATATGGTCAAATTGCTACGGAGATCAACGCGCTAAGGACGTGGCGCACAGCGTAGTCGAAAATCTTCGTTCCGTTCTATCCCATCAGACAGAGCAGCCAGACACCCAAGCTCACTATCTCATTATCGGAGAACATATTAAGGTACCGATTGGATGCTGCTCTGAGGAAGGTAAAGAGGATGTGCTTGTAGAGGAACCGGGATATACTTTCGAGCGTGTAGACATTGACCAATGTCCCGTATGTTCGGAGTCAAGCAGGCGCCAGCCAGCACCGAAGGGAGAGGATAGCACATGCAAGTAGAGCAGCCACAAACCATGCTGGACTTACCGCAGTATGGACCGTGGATGCTGACACACAAGGGAGATGCAGCCTGTCGGATGCTGGCAGATCGGCACTACAGTAGGCAGACGCCGGGCGCGGATATGTTCTGCCGCCCCGGAAAGAATCTGGTGCTACGGACGGCGCTGGCTGATGCGGTATGGGTCACATGGTCGGGAATTCGGGATGATGGGCTGCAGGCATGGGAATGTACGATATTCCGCAACGAGTCACCGCATATGAGCAGCCAAATGATTAAAGCAGCTGTCACAGCGACTCTGGCAGAGTGGGGTACGCCACCAGCGGACGGACTGATTACCTACGTCGCCCCGGACAAGATTAGGAGCATAAACCCCGGGTGCTGCTTCAAACGGGCAGGATGGCAGCGCATCGGGCAGAGTAAGCGGCGGCGGTTGATGCTACTGCAATACGCCCCCTGAGGGCACTAAGGGAGGATAACCAGACATGATCGATGTAGGAGAGACGCAGCATTACAACTGCGACGGATGCGGTAAATCGAAGTATGACGGACACATGGTCACTGTAGGCGCGAATGACGAAACGATTGCTATGTGCCACGATTGCGCCCGGTCGGCTATATCGTTGTTGCAGGAATATGTGGGGGAGGACACCCAATGACAAACAAATTGATGACCTGCCCGTTTTGCGGTAGGGAAGCTGAAAGAAAGGCGAATCGACGCTATCGCAAGGGATTCATAGCGGGTGTTGGTTGCGTAAGTCAGAGGTGTCCAGCAAAGATTGAGCAAGCCACGATGAGCGGTACGCCTGAGCAAGCTTATAAGCATGCGGAAAACGTCTGGAATGATCGGACAACAATTGCCCGGCACATTGATGATTGGCACGAAGACTACGGGGACGCGCTTTGGTGGACGTTTCCGATTGAGGAATCACCTTATTGCGGATCGCCATTGGACACCGACTGGCCGGGCTATCACACGCACTGGACGCCTTTGATCTTGCCGCAGGCGACCGTAGCGACCGAATCAACCCAGGCGAAGCCGGAGGCCGTATCAGGTCTGGGGGAGGATAACCATGAGAGAGATTAGAGTGAGAGCGAAGTGCATCGAGGAAGGTGAGCACAGAGGGCAATGGATTACTGGGTTCGGTGTTCACATCTTCGAAGGGGACGAGGTAGAGGCGCAATTATACACGACAGAAGGCGTTATCGCGGTCGATCCAGCAACAGTAGGGCAATACACCGGACGCACCACGTACGACGAGACACCAATCTACAGGGGTGACAAGCTGCAGTTCGTCACTTTCAACTATGACGGGTCGGATAACGGCATTCAAACTGGATATGTGGAATGGTCAGAAGAAAACGCCACGTATGTAGTTGTGGATGAAGATAGAGAAAAAGAATACTGGATGTACCTTGTGCTGGGGAATGACGACGGTGTCGAGGTCATCGGCAACCGCTGGGACACCCCGGAGGGGAGGACATGAAGCCCCACAGACAAACCAGACATAGCAAACGCGTAGGCAGTGAGTCAGGGTGCGCCAACGGTCACGAGACGGCCAGCACAGCGTTCTACGCACCCAAGCTGGCGGCCATCATGCAGATACTCAATACCGTACCACCATCGGAGAGATTGACCTTATGGGCTGATGTAGCCCAGAGGTTGGGGAGGACAGAGACATGAGACCATACGCAGGAATAGACCCGTCAACAAAAACAGGGGTTGTGCAGTTTAATCTAGCCGGTGAAGTCTTGATTGAAGAAGAAGTTAAGTTGGCTAACGGCATTTATTCTTCAGATACGGAACTTTTGAATTATGGCAAGGAAATCGTCAGCCGAATCACGCCAGGAAGCTTGGTCGGAATTGAAGGTTTCTCTTACGGCTCGAAAGGCAAAGGAGTCAGCACTCAGTACGCAGTGGGATACTCGATACGGTTCGCACTTGTCGCAGCAGGTTTTGAATATGTCGAGATCACACCAAGCCAAGTTAAGAAATTCTCGACCGGCAAAGGCAACACCACAAAGGACAATATGACGATTCCAATCTATCGGTTGTGGAATTTCGAGCACAAAAGCGATAACGTCCGGGACGCTTTCGTCCTAAGCAAGGTTGTCAAGGCGCTCGATGATGCGAAAAGAGCAGACATCCAAAGCTATCATAAATACCAACTCGAAGTCATCCAAGCATTGATGAAATAGCCGCTCACTCGGTCGGCTACGGGAAAGTGCTGCCTAAAAACCAAACATATGATCGCAAAAAGGAGAGGAGGATACAAAATGTTCCATGAACACAGACCGATTCCAAACCATGGAAAGCACGAGCCACAGGTGTTTGGGATTGCTAGATACTATCTCACAGATGTGGAGAAGGCCCTTGTCAATACCGACAAGCAACATTTGATCGCATACGCCAAGGACCGGGGAATTGAGCCGGAACCAGTGGTGTACCAGACAAAGGTTGCAACAGAGGTCCATACCGGCGAGAAGCGAAAAAGGATCGACGCCCCCAAAATCCTCACCAAAGAGTTTTTGGAGGGAGCAATGAAAGAAGGGAAAACGGTGAATATGATCGTCCAGGAGACGGGAATCTCATACTCCACCATCATCAAATACTTGCGCATCCATGATGTTGCTAACACCTCACAAAAGAAGCGCAAAAGTGGCCCGCAGCCAGTTGCGAGGGGGAGAGGCAAATGAAAATCACCATCCAACAAAGCATCTTGCACGACCGGTTGAGTCACATCTGCAAGGCAGTGAGTCGCAAGCCGACCATCCCAGTCCTGGAAGGCGTGAAGATCGACTCCAGAGGGGCATTGACCATAACCGGATCAGACATGCATTTCAGCGCCCAGACGTCCCTTACAGACTTCCAAGAGGAAACCCCGGGTGTAACGGTCATCCCGGCGCACAAGCTCCTAGAAGTGGTCTCTAAGCTCCCTAGTAAGGAGGTAACGTTAGAGGTCAAAGATGGGGCCGCGCACATCAGCTGTGGGAAGAAGAAAGTCACACTCCCAGCGCTGGATGCTGAAGACTATCCGGACATTGAGAAAGGAGATGGGACACTTCTGCCGCTCTCCACAGAGGATTTTGTGGGCAGCATCGAACAAGTCGCTATCGCTGTCAGCGCCAGTGAGCAAACGCCACAACTGCAGGGCATCAACTACAACCTTATGCACGGCGCGTTAAAGGTAACCGCAACGGATCGGCACAGGCTCGCACGGCAGGACATCAAGCTGGAGGACGTGGAGGAATATATCAACCGCACCATCCCAGCCAAGGCGTTGCTGGAGGTCGCCAAGGCCGCGACAAAAGGCAAGGTTGATGGCATCGACCTAATCATCGGAGACAGCCAAGCACATATCACAGCAGGAGAGTATAGCTACACGTTGAGGCTCCTGGATGGTCAGTACCCGGACACGAGCAAGATCATCCCAACAGGCGGCGAACATGAGATTGTCGTGGAGAGAGAGGAACTTTTGAACGCAGTCGAGTTGGCGTCCAAGGTGGCAGACGGCAAGACCTACATCATCCGTCTGACGGTCGCGGAGAACGAGATCACCATCACCGCTCAAGATGACGGAGCAAACATGTCAGAGGCTCTTACAGCCCAATACAGCGGTGCAGGTGTTCGGTTATCCCTTAACGCCAAGTATCTGATAGACACGCTCAAAACGATCAGTAGGAAGCGTGTGGAGATCTTTGTCAATGGGCCATTGCAGCCGGTACTCTTTTATCCCGAGCAAGACCGCGAGTCACTGCACCTGATTTTGCCTTACAGGACAAACGCATGATCCCAACCATCCAGAGTAATACAGGTCCGATCAGATACGCAGCAAGGGAGCATCCAGCTACATGGATCGAGAACCTAGAGGCTCCCGGTACAGTCGCGGTTGCGGCAATGTACATGCCGATACAAAACGAATACTTAAGTCACATTCAGGATGGGATATATATCGAGATCGAGCGATTCCCGAAGGGTGATTATCTGGCCGACTGCTATATGGTCGAACCAAACAGGAAGAGACAGCAGCATTGCGAGAAAGAACGCTTCGAGACCTACGAGCAAGCGAAGGCATACGCCGCGCAATGGATGGAGCAGAAATTGCAGGAACATGAAGCAACCGTAAGTCAGCACTACCCGCAATTATACGATACAGGGCAACTCACACTATTTTAGGAGGTCGCCAAATGAATATAACCAAGAGACAAATGGACGTCATGCAGTTCATCGAATCATTTACAGATGAGCACAACCATCCCCCGACCATCGAAGAAATTTCGGAGGGCATCGGCATTGAATCGAAGGGCGTAGCACATGGCCACCTAAGCAGGTTGAGGGATAAGGGATTGGTCACGTGGCAGAAAAAGAAAACCCGCACCATCAAGCTCACGGACGTTGGAAATGAGCACGTCAGAAGAGATTTACCATTCTAAGGGCAGAGCCCAGAAGGAGTAATATATGAACCAACAATACAAGCAAGTCCAAGAGTTCCACAAAGCATTCGGAGAGGTGATGCCGGACAAACCGACGATGCTGACGAAGAATGGGGAAAGTCATTTCTTCGGTCTTGAAGTTGCTGAGATGTCCCAGGCGATCAAGAACTTCTCTATCCACGAAGGCAAGACGCAAGTGAATGACCGCGCATCCTGGATGTTGGAAGAACTGGCCGAGTTCATGCAGGCCGAGACACTGGAAGACCAAGCGGATGCACTCATTGATCTGATTTACTTCGCAATCGGAACATTTACGCTGATGGGAGTCAATCCGGATACGCTGTTCAATATCGTCCACGAGGCCAATATGGGCAAGGTTGGTCCAGATGGAGTGCAGCGGAACGCACAGGGCAAGATCGTGAAGCCTGAAGGCTGGGCAGAACGGTACGCACCAGAGCCCCGCATCATTGCTGAGATCGAGCGACAAGCAACCAAGTAACCACATGAACACCTAATCGGGTGCAGACGTCTCCGGCGATCTGCGGGCCAACTGCACCTATTCAACCAAACAAGTGTTCCGAGAACGGAGGGGAACGGGGGAGGTGAGGGCAATCAACGAAGGATGGAGATGGATCGGATACGGCCTCTGGGAAGTCTGGAAAATCGAGATGAAGTATATCTCGAAAGGCTGGTTCCAGTTGTCATGTAGCCGGGCGATAGTCAATGGACCGACTGAGATCAAGAATGTATACCGGACTCCGTTGGACCGATTACTAGGAATTGACTTCGACCTGAAGGTGCTGAGAGAGACGGAAAAATTCACCCGGAAGATGAAGGCCAGAAACGAGCAGATACTCCGGTTAAAAGGCAAGGAAAAAGCACTATCTGAAGTCATAAAAAATCGATATTGAGAGGGGAAATACCCATATGACAACGATCAACGCTCTTTTTAACAAGCACACCAGAGATAGCAAAAAAGAATCTATGACCTTCTACGTGAAGGGCAGCGCAGAAGAGATGCCAGAGCTGCAGCAGTTGCACCGCAGCGTGGTCATCCTCCGCATCAAAGACGTCGATGCCCATGTGGTCGGAGAGTTCAAAAAGCTCAACCGCGACGACAAGAAGACAACGCTGGAATTTGAAATCAAGGGCGGCACGTCGCTGGAGAGCAGCGGCAAATTCTTCGAAGTGAGCGGTACGGACGTGGAGTTGAGCCTTGAAGGAACGGGTGAAGACGTGGAGGAGTTCCGGGAGTTCCAGAAGGAGCACAGAAAAGGCCTGAAGGTCAACGTGAACGCCGATGGCACAGTAGAGGTAGACAAGAACCAAATGACGCTCGATGACGTCCAAGACCCCATGGCAGGCGTCCAATGAAGTGGCGTCCGGACTGGATAAACATATCGGTATATGGCGGACTTTTAGCCTGCTGGGCCTTAGCACTCTGGCTGATCTTTAGATAGACTAGGGGCCTTCGGGCCCCAAAGGGGTGAAGGAATGGAGTACATCAGTTCTGAGGATGTAAGCATACCAGAGGAAAAAATCAAGGCGGCTCACGAGAAATTGAAAGATGAATTTGAGAAATACCGGATGTGCAAATATCTGGTCAGCGTTGAAGAAGCCAGCACAACTGCCAGTTATGCAGAAAGATTCCACGGGCCGACAAATGTCACCAGCGATCAGACCGCGCAAGTCGCACTAAGGAATGTTGAATTACAAGAAAAGAGGCGTAAGTATTGCGAGTGGATTGAAAGACACGTCGCTAAGTTACAGCCTGATGAGAAATTCTTGATCGAGCGAAGATACATGGCGCAGGACGCTGAATACATCACAGATCAAAGGGTGTACCAGATCGAATTTGACCCACCCAAAACCTTCAAAGCATTTAATGACATCAGGAAGAGGGCTATCAAGAAGCTTGCATTAAGTATATTGGCTGGTGCAGGAGAAAATTGACAAAACACATACACGGGCTCGCCTTGTGTGGGCCCGAATCATGTACAGGCAAGAAGTCATATAAATAAATTGGGTGATGCGCGATGGCGAAAGAGAAGAAAAAACCTTATAACATAACTGTTATCTGCATAGAAGATCGCACTGAACAAATAGTGAAAAGTTTAGCAAGGCGCGAATTGAAAAAAATGCTGGATAATATGGGTCTAGTGGCGTACAATTTGGATGAAGTTTTAGACAAATACATTACAGGGGAAATGCGTAATGAGCAAAAACGGTGAAGATAGAGCGTATGTAAGGGTATCAACGCTCAAGGATTCGCAAAAGGACAGTCCTGAACATCAGGAATCATTCATAAAAAGTCACGCGAAATACTTAGGCAAGGTAATAACAAGAGTATATGAGGACAGAGGAACCGCCACCAGTATAATTGAGCGTGAAGATGTCCAACAGATGATAGAGGATGCGAAGAGGGGCGAAATTCGAACCCTCTTTTTTGCATCATTGTCCAGGTTCAGCCGTGACTTCCTTGATGCTGTATCATTAAAACGGATTTTGGTAAACGCTCTGAAGGTCAGAGTGGTGTCGATTGAAGATGGTTATGATTCTGGGATCAAGGATGATGAGTTGCTGTTTAACATAAAAGCTGCGGTTAACCAGAACACAAGCGGAGACATCAGCGTCTCGTCTCGCCGGGGCATAAAACAGTCGGCCGAAAGCGGGAACTATATCGGATCGATAGCTCCTTACGGATATAAGAAGGTGACGATAGACGATCCCAGGATGAAGAGTGGGAAAAGAAAAACACTGGAAGTCATACCCGAAAAAGCAGAAGTCATAAGGACGATTTTTGATCTTTATGTGAATGAGGGCATGGGCGAGAAATCAATCGTCAAGTATCTGAACGGTGAAGATGGGCTAAGAGATCCGATCCCATCATATAAAGGGGGGCTTTGGGGCCTAACGAGTGTACAGGCCATATTAAGGAACGAGAATTACACAGGATATACCGTATACGGCAGACACACGACCGAAGTCACATACAATGACTTGTCTAACCTAATGGATCGAGGGAAGAAACAAGTCCTCAAGCCACGAGACGAATGGCAAAAGACGGACTTCCAGACCCACGAAGCGATCATCTCCAAGGAACTCTATGACGCCGCTCAGGACATTAGGTTGCTGCGCGGCGGAGGGGAGCGTGGTGGTAGAAGGTCATATGTTAATGTGTTCGCCAAAATAATATTTTGCAAGGAATGTGGATCAGCCATGGTAACAATGGGATCGAAGCGAGACAATGGGAACGACTACCGCTATCTCATGTGTTCACGGCGAAGAAGAATGGGTGCTACCGGCTGTAATAATGGCAAGTGGATTCCTTACTACGATTTTAGAGATGACATAATTGAGTTGATAATAAAAAGGCTGGGAGCCGAATTATACTCTTTATCCGAATCAGGAACAGAAAAAATCTCCCCGGAATCTCCGGTAACAAGAAACCCGGAGAAGGAAAAAGAGAAATTGGATAAATTGATTGAGACGAACAGGAAGTTATTATTTGAAGTCCGTAGACAGAAGATGCTTGGTGAATTATCGGATGATCAGTATGAATACGAAAAAGAGCAATACGAGAAAGAGATTGTTGCTGCAGAAAAAAAGAAGAGCATCCTATTGGCTGAAGAAAAAAGAATGGTCGATAAATCCAAAGTAACCTCCAGTGCGAAATCTGTTCTGGCGAAGCTTTCGGAAATGGAATCTTATGATGACATCGAAAAGACACGAGCGCTTGTCGTGTCTGTTGTGAATCGAATTGAAGTGGATAGAGAGGGTGAGACTTCAATGTACTTATACTTGCGTGATTGACAACACACAACCAATGTAATATAATTTGAAGCACACAAAGAAAATGCGGTGCTTCTTTCTTTTATATCAAGCATTATACATACGTCGGCGGGCTTACGCAGGGAGGGTTTAAGGATGGAAGAGGACAAACTATCACTGGTCGAGATCGGAAGGTTGATGTTGTCGGTGGAAAGGCGTATAGAGGAATTGCAAGCACCATCAGAGGTTCAGAGCAGAATCGAATTGCGCGAAAGGATGATCGTTGATTATCAAGAACTCTTAAACAAACTCACACGTATGTACAACCGATCCTAAGGGGTCGGTTTTCTTTTGCTCTCGTTAAGAAATATTTTTCGAAAATTTTCATCATAATTTTTCCATTTATTTGTGAATCGCACCCCTTTTTTTCGTGCTATATTTATATCATGGAAAATGAATCAAGAGGCGACACCCGAGCACACTTAACCCTTCGAGGGTACATAGCGGGTGGGCCTCTTTTTCGTTCCCAGACAGCCACAGTCGGCCAGAGACACGCGCCAAGTGTAAGCACGCCGGATTGGATACCCGAGCTCTAGCGTGTCTCAGATCGGCTTGTGGGAGGTCAAACGACCATGCCGTTGGCTTCAACGATATGGTAACAGTGACAAGCACAACCGACAGTTGCCACAAGTTAGCGGCGGCTGAACACCGGTTATCGGGATGCGCATCACATATACGCTGTCCCGGCGTTAACGGTCAAGCATCGCTTGGTTCAGTCGGGATGGCGATCCTGTGGGATTAGTGTAACGGATAGCACACTCATTTAACCGTGAGAGGTGGGAGTTCAAATCTCCTTTCCCACTCCCAATTGAACAAGAACAATTGTTCGTATATAATGCACCTAAGGAGGTGCGATATGCGAAAGAAACTGGAAGGTAACGGTCTATGGGAATCCAGCCGGATGATGCTGCCAGAACACATCAGGGCGCTCAATCACCAACGTAGAGAGCTCCAGAAGCGCCAGAGAGTCCAACTCGATGATCAGGAGATGGAGATCATAGGCAACCGGCTCACAGCGTCTCTACAGGGCCGTACAGAGGTCACAGTTAAACTATTTGATGAGTGGGAGCAGTTGGAGGTTAAAGGCATCGTGGAGCGCATAGACATACATACACAACGCTTCATGGTGGATGGAGAGTGGTTTAAGTTGGGGGATATTGAGGGCATAGGATAAGCCGCAGGGATGCTTTCCCATACGGCTCAACACGAATATATCATAATCACCACAAATTGACAATAGTCGCCTCCGGGCGGCTTTTTTCATGCCCAGAAAGGATGATGAGAATGAAATGGATACCTATTGCTTTGTTGGTATTATCGTTCATCGATATTCACGTAGCCGGTTATAACCTAGACAAACGCAGATATGGTCAAGCGCTGGTGTATTCTCTGATGGCGTTGTTCTGTTTGGCAGTGGCTTTAACATCGTGGAGGTGATCCAATGCCCTCAAGAGCAAACAGACCATGTGCCGCGCCAAGGTGTCCGAATCTAACCCAAGAACGATATTGCGATGAGCATCAAGAGATGGTTAAACAGCACGATCAGCAGCGTGGTACAGCCCATCAAAGAGGCTACACGTGGAAATGGAGTAAGTATTCCAAGAGATACCTCAAGCACCCGGACAACGTACTATGCCGGTTAAAGTTGGAGGGCTGCACCACACTGGCTGAATGTGTGGATCACATCGTAGCGGTAAACGGCCCAAATGATCCTTTGTTTTGGGATAAAACGAATCACCAAGCAGCTTGCATCAAGTGTAACTCGGCGAAAGGGAGAAAGACGATCAGAGGCACACAGAAAGACCTAATTTGAGTGGAGGTGTCCAAATGATTGGCAGAGAGAGAGCAGCCCGAACGGGCGATGTGTTAAGGAGTAACGGAACGGTCGCGAACGAAGCGGATTCTATCAACGAAGACGGGAGCATAAATGTGCGCGTCTTATCGGGTGGAGGTGGGGGCGGAAGTGACCCAATACCACCAGCAGACGTCACACTTCAAAACGCGGCCAGCGCGATCGGCAACGGCACACCATTTACTGTGGGCTCTTACAAGACGCTCACGCTTGAGGTGACCGGCACATCGACCAGCCGCACCGTCATATGGGAGGCTCAGAGCGTCAGTGGCGCATGGTATGCGATTCAGGGCGTCAGGATGTCGGATTACTCGATGGCTACGCAGACGACCGGCAGTGGCGAGATATGGCAATTCGATATTACGGGGCTGGCGGCTATTCGCGCTAGGATTTCGGCGGTGGCGGGCGGTAACGTCAGTGTTCGCGGTAAGGCGGTGGTGTAGATGGCGATAGATCGCGCAGCATTGGCGCTTGCCAACCAAGCCAAGAATCGCCTAGATAACGCGGGCGGGGTAAACGTTAAAGATTTCGGTGCCAAAGGTGACGGCATTTCTGATGACACGGCGGCATTTCGCGCGGCCATGGCGGTTTGTAATATGAGCAGGACGCTCATCGTACCCGCCGGAACCTACCGCATAACGGATACGATAGTCAATAATGCAGGACGTATCGTAGGTGAAGGCAGACATATCGACAGCGGAAAAGGCGGCACGTTAATTCTTTTCGACATGCCGCGTACAGCAGTGAATGATATGAAACCTTGCTTCCACTTTACGAAAGGGAGCAATTTATGGGTCGAGTATCTATCTGTTAAAGGTACATTTAGTTATAACGTTCGTGAACTGGCCTCCTACATCAATAAAGACCTCTTCGACCAGCGTAAAATTGAAATGTTTGTGCCCGGACTGTGTAGCTTTTTGATCGACTCTGAAGCTCAGGTTTCCTTTAACAACGTCGGTACTAGCTCTATTAAGTGTGGTGTCTATATGAATAATCGGACGGGCCACATCACCTATTTAGAGTGCAGTTTGAGTGGGTTGTTTGGTATTTATGTGCGACGAAATACAGGTGACTTTTTCATGATGGGCGGCACGTTAGGTGGCGCTTTTTGTGGATGTCTATTGGGGGACGTTGGCGCGAACTGGGAAATGATCCGTGTTCACATGGGATTTAGTCCATACGGATTTTATCAAGTAGATGATGGTCAAATTGCGTCAGGCGCTGAGTTGAATCGCAAAGGGATGGTGGCATGGCAATTTAAGGCGGTTAAATTCGAGGTGATTGGGGAATGCGCGATTGATCTACTGCCAGATTCCCTTAGTTGGGCGACTAGCATCGAAGCCTACGGATTCTCCTGGTCAACGTTGGATACCACGGCGGGATGGTACTTTGGGATGCCTGACTCACTCGTTCCCCAAGCCAATAAACAGAAGTACGCGCTTCGCCTCGGCATTGTAGAGAAGGTCCGGTTCTCCTCGGACTACACGACAGGACACCCTTTCAACTTACCACGCCATCGGAGTATAGATAGCGGAGATAAGGTTGTATACATTAGCAATTTGCGGGATGACTTCATTATGGATGAGGCTATCGAGGGGACTGTCGAAATTGCGGCAAAGAATAGTTTCTCGCGCACTGCCGCAGGATATAAGAGTTTGTATGCTGACGCTGTAGACTACCAACGATCTCCGGTGACGTCCGGTCAACTGATTAACACTAACCCCATGAGTTGGGATATCCGTTATTGCAGCATTGAGGCAGTTAGTGCGGCAGACTTACCCGCCGGGCTGACGCTTAGCCGTGAAATACTTGAAATTTACGGAAATAGCCCACCCATATATAAGCTTACACCCACTCCCGGCACGACGAACAATCCTGAAGTTGGATTTCCGATGGTTGAATTCCCCAACTCGGTGTACAGCGGCTGGTTGTATTACCGTGGTTTCGCGGGGGTTCCGACGGTTGATGCGAAGTCCGAAGTAATATCAATGCTTGAGGGAAGGGACGTTAACACTGGGCAGTTTCTTGAGGTAAGTCCGTCCATCGTGAGAAAGTTTTCGTCGCCGAAGTGGTTATTGCTACACGCGAATCAAGTGCGTCGAAGTAATACTCGTATGACGAAGGCCAAGTACAGCTACGCTGACAGGGTTAATCCTTTTTACTTTTTGCCTCCAATTGTATCGCAACATGTGCCGCTGCCTTACTCTCCAACAATGCACGGATGGAGCCGCAGTGATATGGAGTTAGCGCCGGGAAAATCGATCATTATGAGATCGCCGAACGGCGTCCGATATAGGATTGGTGTATCCGATGCGGGCGTATTAATGGCAACGCCAATATAAGGAGGGGAAAATGTGAGGGAAAAAGCGAGGACTGTGGCCGTTACACGTATAGAGACGGTGAATGTATCGTCAACTCACGAGCAGATTACGAAAATCAAAGAAGACAAAGACATGCGAACAGTGGAAGTTGAGGTTTGCTATTATCAAGCGGATGAGTTTGTCAAGAAAGTATCTTTTCTAATAGACGGGGAAAATTACGCTTACTTGATGTCAGAAGGACCGGATTTTGCTCCCGACAAGCCTGTTAATGAGTACCGTGAGATCGATCTTTGGCACATATTGGATTCCATGTGACGCGAAAAAAGACCAGCCGAAAAGCTGGTCTTCCTCTACGTTTAAACACGTGGGGATATAGGGCTGCATATTTCTCCCCACTCGCCCGTATGTGGATTTTGCACCCAACGACAATGCTGCGGCCCTCCGGAAATAATCGTCTCGAAAGACACTAATTGATGGGACATGACAGACGGTCGTCGATACACTTTTTTCAAAGTCATCACTCCTGTATGTAAGATATACAGAGTGTATCATCAGCAGGAAGTAACTGTAAATAACTTTTTTGCGTGCCATCCATCGGGTGGCTCTTTTTGATTGGAGATGATCCAATGTTAGCCATATGCAATACAGGATGCGGCAAGACATTCAATGCACCGAAGGTTCTACTCGATAAGCTGGATGATGGCATCGAGAAGAGTTACATCCGGTGCAGCCACTGCCAGCATGAATACCTGTACTTCTACACGGACACTGAGACACGGAAGCTTCAGGATAAGATTGTGCTGCTGTATCGGCAGAATGGTCGGATGAATCCCGCTATGTTGGTTAAACGGGAGATGAAGCTTCGGGAGAAGATCAAGCAGAAGATGGATGCATTGAGGGAAAGAATCGAAGTCGAAACAAACACTTAGTGCAAACTAATGGTCAAAAATGTGACCTTTATATCGCGAAGTCATGTAGAAAAGTGCAAATCGAGGTGAAAATCATGAATAAATGCACCTGTGACATCTGCAAAGAGTGTGAGCCCCTGAGTCTTGAGTGGATACAGAGAAGCGTTGAGAAAGCGAACCACGATGCAGAGTCATTCAAGAAAGGTTTCGTCGAAGCAAAGCAGCGCATCGATGCAAGGCGAGAGGAAATGCAGAACAGGGAACGACCGCTGCTAGGCAGGTTGAGGAGGGGGCAGTCATGAACCCAGAAACAGCTTTAGCATTTAAGGTAGCGATCGCGGTCGGTGCCTCAATCATCGTTATCGGTTGGAGTGGCGCAGCCATCCATCTTGCGACAATGCCACTGAGGAGAAGATACAAAGCACTGCTGACGCTTGGTGTAGACAACAGGAAGCGTTGGTGGCTTGCAAGGAAGGGATACGCACCAGCCAACGGGTTTGTGATCGATGAGTGGAGAACTGAATTCGGATCAGAAACCCACATTTCATATGAGGAAGCCAAGAAGAAATTCAAGACATACCGTCGATTCGGCAAGAAGATATATCTTTATTCGGATGATTATCTGATCAATACGCCGCTAGATGTTTTGAAATCCAAACATCGAAAGAATATCAAAAACGAGAAGTTTCGTGAAGATCTACAGAGAAGTGGAATGATTCACTAAGGAGGCTAAACGATGGACTACGACCTGTTGAACAAGAAGCTGGAGTACCTTGAAGCCCTGACAAGACTGAAGAAGGAAGGGATTTGGGAATACGACCAACGTATCGAGTCAGTGTGCGACAGCATCGAGAGAGACTTGGAGATCGAAGGAGAGACGGCAGTAGGCGGGTTGACTTTAAAGATTGGAGTCGACACA
>Ga0233380_1000305_pt1 | contig 27398 bp, 13 predicted proteins | sample ElkDunMinimDraft_9_FD_191541 | JGI IMG/M metagenome (GOLD analysis project Ga0233380, IMG submission 191541) | Fecal eukaryotic communites from dung pellets of Tule Elk in California, USA - Elk Dung F36 | ecosystem: Host-associated > Mammals > Digestive system > Large intestine > Fecal | place... | reverse complement strand
CGCCCGAGCCCCCACCGCCGCCCACCGACTGGATCAGGGCGCCGCCGGAGTCGTCTCCACGAGTCAGAATCGTCCCGTCGAAGCCGGCGGTCACGGTCCCGCCGTTGCCGCCCGCGCCGCCCGAACCCCCGATGCCGACCGAGACCGAGCCCGCGACCCCGCCCGAGCCGGAGCCGCTGACCGCCACGGACCAGCCGCCCGTGCCGCCGCCGCCGCCGACCGACTGAGCCACCAGCCCGGTCGAGAACTGGCCGTCCGTCTGGATCGCGCCGCCCGAGCTGACGCGCACCTCGCCGCCCTGACCGCCCGCGGCGCCCGCGCCGCCCAGGGCCAGGGCGAAGGCGCCCGAGATCGTCTCGCCGCCCGAGAAGGCGATGGACAGGGCGAAGCCGCCCGAACCGCCGCCCCCGCCCACCGACTGGGCGAACAGACCTTCGGCGTAGTCGCCCTCGGTGATGAGGGTCGCATCGCCGTCGACGGTGACCAGGCCGCCCGTGCCGCCCGTGCCGCCGCGCCCGCCGATGGCGGCGCTGGCGCCGATGCCGTAGCCGAGCGTGGTCTGGGTCGCGAAGCCGCCCGAGCCGCCGCCGCCGCCCACCGACTGGGCGAACACGCCGCGCGAGCCAAGCCCGGTGGTGTAGATGACCGGATCCACGGTCTGGCTGACTCCGCCGACCGTCACCGTACGATTGAAGAAGTTGACGTCGACATCGCCGCCCAGTGCGCCCGTGCCGCCGGTCCCGCCGATGGCCACACCCGCGAACAGGCTGCCCGAGGCGGCGATGCCGCCGTTGCCGCCGCCCCCGCCCACCGACTGGGCGAAGACGCCGTGCGAATACTCGCCGTGGGTCGTCAGGTTGTTGTAATTGTTGACGGTCACCAGTCCGGAGCGGGCCCCGGCCCCGGCGCTGCCGCCTATGGTCATCAGCACGCCGCCCGACGAACCGCCGTCACCGCCGCCGCCGCCGATCGACTGAACCTGCAGGGCGTGGGCGCGATTGCCGAAGGTCTCGATGGCGCCCGTGTTGGTCACGGTCACCAGACCGCCCGTGCTGGCGCCGGTCCCGTCGCCGCCGAGGGAGACCAGACCGCCGCCGTCGCCGCCCGCGCCGCCGCCGCCGCCCACCGACTGGGCGAAGATGCCGCGCGCCAGATCACCGTGGGTGGTGATCTGCCCGTTGTTGCTCACGGTGACGGTGTTGCCGTTCGCGCCGCCGCCGCCCGAACCGCCCAGCGCCGCGATGCCGCCGCTGCTCGAGCCCGTGCCGCCGCCGCCGCCCACGGACTGGGCGAAGATGCCGTCGCCGCCCCGACCCCAGGTGGTGATAGAGCTGGCGTTGCTGGTCGTGACCGTGACGATCCCGGCCGCGCCGGCCCCGCCGCCGTCTCCGCCCAGCGAGATCGCCGCCCCGGTGCCGAGCGCATTGCCGCCGCCGCCGCCGATCGACTGGGCGAAGATGCCGCGCGCGTCCCGGCCGATCAGGCCGGTGGTGTCCGTCGAACCGCCGATGGTCAGGACCGCGCCGCTCTCGACCGTCACGTCCCCGCCGGTGCCGCCGCTGGCGCCGCGCGAGCCCACGGCCACGATCAGGGCGCCGCTGACGCCCCCGTTGCCGCCGCCGCCGCCGATCGACTGGGCGAAGATGCCGTGCGAGGCCTCGCCCGTCGTGGTGACGAAGCTGCCGTCGCGGGCGAAGACCTGGGCCGCGCCGCCGTTGCCGCCCGTGCCGCCGCCCGAGCCGATGGTGCCCAGGCCGACGCTGAAGCCGCCCTCGCCGCCACCGCCGCCCACCGACTGGGCGAACAGGCCGTAGGAGGCCCGTCCCTCGGTCCGGATGTTCGAGCCCGCCATGGTCTCGACGATGGCCGTGCCGCCGTTGCCGCCCGCCGCGCCGTCGCTGCTGAAGGTCACCAGGCCGACCGCATTGCCCGCGTCGCCGCCGATGCCGCCGATGCTGCGCGCCGTCACCCCGGACGAACCGTCGCCCAGGGTGGTGATGACGCCGTAGTTGATGGCGTGGGCGGTGCGCCCTTGGCCGCCGGTATTGCCCGCGCCGCCGTCGCCGAAGATGCCGTAGCTGCCGCCGCCGCTGCCCGCGCCGCCGCCCAGCGACTGGGCGAAGACGCCGTGCGCCGCCACGCCACGCGTGGTGATGTTGCTGTGGTTCGTGACCAGGACATTGCCGCCCGCGCTGCCCGCGCCGCCGCTGCCGCCGCTGGAGAAGGCGTAGCCGCTGCCGCCGGGGCCGCCGACGCCGGCCCGGCTCTGGCCGACCACGCCATGCGCTGCGTTGCCCGTGGTCGAGATGTTGCCGACCTGCGAGGTCAGGTTGACGTTGCCGCCCTCGCCGCCGCGACCGCCCGAGCCGCCGCTGGCGCCCAGATAGCCGTCGCCGCCCGAGCCGCCGTTGCCGCCGACGCTGGCCACGATGACGCCGGGCCGTCCGGCCGTCGTGGTGGTGATGTCGCCGTTCCCGGCGCCCACGGTGATGGTGATGTCCTCGCCGCGCGTCCCCGCGCCGCCGCTGCCCGACGACACGAACAGGGCGCCGTCGCGCCCGCCGCCGCCGCCGGCGGCCTGACGCACATAGGCATAGGCGTTCTGGTCGCCCGCGCCGGCCGGTAGCGTCAGCGAGCCCCCCGCGCCGCCGCCGGGCGCGCTGCTCAGGGACGTGACCGTGCTGATGACCTCGCCATTGGCCAGCGTCACCGACACCACCCGCCCGGACGCCACCGTCTGCGCGGTGATGGCCGAGGTCACCCCCGCCTGCGTCGGGCTGGGCAGCACGGCGCCGACGGCGATGTTGGTCAGAATGAACTGGTCGCCGGTGACGATGACGCCGTTCGACACGATCGCGGTCACGGTGACATTGGCGCCGGTAACCGGGTGCACGATCGTATCGCCGACCGCGACGGACAGGGGGCTGACGATGACCGGGGCCCCGACGGGGGGAACGTCAGCCGCGGCGGCGGCCATGGGCCAGAAGGCGGCGCCCGCGGCCACCAGGGCGGCGATGCGGCGCAGATTGCGGGCCAGGCGGCGATTGCGGGCGGCGTCCACGGCGCGGGGGCGCCGGGTCTCGCTCGCCTGCGCCATATGCGCGTGCAGACGCTGCAGGGCGGCGTACAGGAGGCCGTCGATATCGTCCGGATGACCGACCAGCAGCGCGCACAGGCTTTCCAGCTCTGCCAGCGACGCGGTTCGGGATCGGGCCGGGATACGCTCCGGCTCCAGACCTGAGGAAAGTTGGTCCAGCAGCAGCGCTACGCGCGCGAACCGGTTCGCTCTCAACGAACGCGCCATAACCCTACCCCCTTTAGTCCCTCAGTAGAAACACCTAGCACACAAACGTGGACAAGACATTTCCCTCAAAAGTGGAACTTCAACCGTTAGGGAAGCGTGGCCATAAAACGACAGGAGGTGGCGGGAGCAAGGGTCAGGCACTGCTGCTGGAATCGGGCGGGATCCGGCTTGGTCCCCGTATCCAGCCAGTGTTCGAGGGCGGTCAGGGCGGTCAGATAGCCGCCGTCCTGCATCTTGCTGTGCTGGTCCTCGTCCGTCAGCGCCTGAACCAGCAGGTTCGAGCGCCCGGCCCGGGCGACCGTCTCGGCGTAGAGCGTATCCGCCAGATAGGTCACCGTCGGGTCGTGACGGGCGTGGATGGTCACCGTCGGCGCCACGATCAAGCCCGACAGGTCGGCGTCATATGCCAGCCTCGCCAATGCTCTCGGGTCAGCGCGGAATCGCTCGACCTCGGCGTTCAGCGCCGCGTCGTCGCTCGAGCCGCTGTAGACGGTCGCGCTGTTGTCGAACGGGTTCAGCCCGCCCAGACGCTTCTGCACCAGATCCTGGAACAGGAAGGTCGCCCAGCTCAGGTGGGCGATCAGCTCGTCCTCCTCGATCCCGGTCACCGCCAGGATGTTGCGCAGACGTCGGGTCTGGTCGGCCCGCCTCTCGCGCTGGGACAGGCCGACGCCGGTGCATTCCACGACCCGCCGACGCAGTTCCGCCCGGGTCATCACGGCGTTGGCGGGCAGGCCCTGCCAGACCGGATAGGCCCCGTCCTGCCGCGACGGATGGTTGTCGCAATAGAACTGGTAGACGGCTCGCAGGTCGGCCCGAAACTGATAGGCCCGAGTCCCGCCCATCAGCACGCCATTGGTCAGCAGGACCCCGTCGTAGTTCGGTCGCCCGTCGACATCGAGGGCGTACAACTCCGCCGCCTTGGCCGCGACGTTCCCTCCCCACGACTGGCCGTGCAGGATGGTACGATCAGGCCGCCCGAAGCGGGCCCAGAAGATCTTGCGGCTGTTGTCGGCGTCCTCGGCCGCCATCCGCACGCCATAGCCGCCTCGGCGATAGGTCGAGCCGATCCAGGCGTAGCCCTGACGGACCATCACCGCGAACCGGTCCAGATCCTCCAGCGAGTCCGGCGCCTCCGGATCACCCGTGCGTGGTCCGCCGTGGGTGTGGACGATCAGCTTGCGGTTCCATGTCGTCGGCAGGGCGATGACATACCAGGCGCCGTTGGCGTCCTGCCCTGACAGGCAGCGCACCTCGCGCCCCACAGAACCCGGGCAGTCGATGGGCGTCGGCGCGGCCCGCTCCAGCGCTGAAGGCGTCTGCGCGAGCGCGGCTCCGGGCGCCGCCAGCATCAGGGCTCCGAACAGGGCGGCCAGTCGCGTCATCAATACCCTCGCAAAACAGGTCCGGCGCGGATCGGGGGAGGATCGATCCGCGCCGGTTCGGCACAGTCTAGAACGTCTTCGAGACGTCGACGTACCAGTAGCGGCCGTACGGACGCTGCACAGAACCCAGATAGCCGCCGTCCGCCAGAGACGGGCCTTCATCGGTCAGGTCGCGGACGCCCAGACGCAGTTCAGTCCCCTCGGCCGCGCCGAAGCGGTCGTCGAACTCGAACTGGCCGTACAGGTTCAGCGTCATCTGATCCGACACCTTCCACGCTTGCCCGGTGGAGCTCAGCAGGCTCGTCTGGAAGACCTCGCTGACGTACTGGGTCGAGGCCCCGACACGCCACGGACCGTGGCGCCAGGTGAAGCTGGCGTTGACCTTCCACTCCGGACGACCGTTCTGGGCGATCAGTTGGCTCGAGTCCGGCAGCGGGGTCAGGGAGTCGATGATCCCGGCGGCGCGGGCCGCGTACAGCGAGTCCACGATCGGTCCCGGCGCGCGCGAGAAGGTCAGCATCTGCTGGGCGTTGGCGCGGAAGATGAAGGTCCCCCACTCCGTGCGGCGCTTGGCCCACGAGAAGCCGAAGTCCATGCCCTCGACGGTCTGCGGCAGCAGGTTGATGAACCGGTCGCTGATCGTCTGGGCGCTGCCCACCGCGGTCAAACCCGTGCCGTCGAACAGATCGATGTCGTCCTGCGTCGGCGCCGAACGGACCACGTTCGGATTGGTCTCGCCCTGCACGCGGTTCAGGTATTCCAGCGCCAGCGCCGTCTGGGCGCCCAGCAGGCCGACGATCTCTTCCTGCTCGATCTTCCAGCGGTCGATGGTGAAGGTGAAGTCGCCCCACTGCTCCGGCAGGAACGTCGGCTGGAACACCAGGCCGTATGACCAGTTGGTGCTCTCTTCCGGCTTCAGGTCCGGGTTGCCCGCGATTTGCAGCGAGACGCTGGCCGTGCGGGTGCACTGGGTCATGTTGGCGATGGTGCCGTTGCGGATATCCGCCTCGCAGCGGATGAAGTCCGGCGCGCTGGCCAGCCGGGCGTACTGGGTCGCGTTTACCTGCTCGAGGTTCGGCGCGCGGAAGCCTTCCGAGTACGAACCCCGGACCCGCAGGCCGTCCACCACGTCCCAGGCCACGGCGATCTTGGGTTTGCCGACCGAGCCGAAGTCCGAATAGTGCTCGAACCGGCCCGCCAGCTGGACATCCACCGCCTGGACGAACGGGATGTTCATCTCGGGCGAGACCACCGGAATGGCGAACTCGACGAAGGCGCCGGCCACGGTGCGGTCGCCCTTGGTGTCCGGGTTCGGGCTGACCGCCGAGACGTTCGACAGATTGGTTTCGCCCGTCACCATGTCCACGAAGGTGAAGGTGCCGTCCAGATTCTCGTCGCGGTCGTCGCTCTGGGTCTCCCGGCGAACCTCGACGCCCAAGGCCACGCCCACCGGCCCGCCCGACAGTTCGAACAGATCGCTGCGCGACATCTTGAAGTCGGCCAGCGCCAGGGTGGTGCGCGACAGGCGACGCATATCGAAGACGATGGCGTTGATCGCCGCCTGCGACGACGGGGTGCAGTCATTGTAGCTCGGCGTCGAGACGCAGCCGCCGTTGAACGGATTGTAGGCGTCCGGCGTCGACAGGGCGAGTTGGGCCTGGAGGGCCGTCATGTTGATGTTGGGCGAGATATCCTCGGCCTCGGCCTCGGAGTACAGCACCGCGCCTTCCCAGTCGAAGCCGCGCCATTCGCCGCGCAGTCCACCCAGGATGCGGGCCTGATAGTTCTTGACCGTCACCTCCTGGAAGCCCGTATCGGCGAAGCGATAGTTGCCCAGACGCACAGCCAGGCCTGAGGCGGGCACATTGGTCAGGTTCGGCAGACGGTTCGGGTTCGGCTGGCCGTTAAAGGTCGTCGGGCCGAACGGGTTCCAGTAGTTGGTCGCCGGAATCCACAGGCCGTTCAGGTTCACCACCGGCGGCTGGATCGCCTTGCTCTCGGCCGTGTAGAAGCCGACTTCACCAAAGGCCGTGACGTTGTCCGTCAGGTCATAGTGGCCGGTCAGGAAGATATTGCCGCGCTCGACCGACGGACGAACCGTGGTGCCCTTGCGGGTGTCGAAGCGCATCTCGCGGTTCACGCCGTTGTAGGCCGCCGCGCCGCTGACCAGACAGATATCGCCCAGATCCACGCCCACGCAGCCAAAGCTCTCCGGCTGATAGTGGAAGGCGCCGGCGGCGGTCGTCACCACCGTGCCGTTCGAGCGCGGACGGGTCGCGGTGGTGACCGGCGCGATGCTCAGCGCGGCCCAGGTGGTGTGCGAGGACCGGCCATCCGGCACCGTCGAGGTCTCATAGCCCTCGAAGCCCGAGAAGTAGGACCGCATGTCGTCGCTGGAGGTGAAGTCCTGATCTTCCGCCATAAGCTTGGTGCGGTCGGCATAGTTGGCGAACAGCGAGATATTGCCGCGCTCGAAATTCCGCCCCGCGAAGACGTTGAACTCGAACTCACGCAGGCCCGTGCCCTCGGCGCCGCCGTAGCGGGTTTCCAGCGTCAGGCCCTCGAAGTCATCCTGCAGCACGGTGTTGACCACGCCCGCCACCGCATCGGCGCCGTAGATGGCCGCCGCGCCGTCCAGCAGGACTTCGACGCGCTCCAGCCCCGAGACCGGGATGGCGTTGGAGTTGTAGCTCAGCACCGGCACCGTGCCGGTGTCCGACGTGCCCTGGCTGGTCGGGTGCTGCACCATCCGGCGGCCGTTCACCAGCACCAGGGTGTTGCCGACGCCCAGCGAGCGCAGGTTGACCGAGTTCACATCGCCGCGCGCCGAGTTGGAGGTCTGCGGATTGTTGGCGCTGTCGAACAGCACGTCGCCCATCTGCGGGATCGAACGCATCAGGTCGTCGCCCGACACCGCGCCGACGGCGTCCATCTGCTCCCGATCGACCACCACGACCGGCAGGGCGTTGGTGGTGGAGGCGCCGCGGATCTGCGAGCCGACCACGACCACCTCGCTCAACTCGGACGCCTCGTCCTGAGCCTGTGCGTCCTGCGGCGCGGTCTGGACCGGCGCCTCTTGAGCGGCGGCGACGCCTGCGCTCAACAGGGCCAGCACCGCCGCGCCGCCCAGCAGCGCGCCTCTATGCATCGATTTCATTCCCGTTCCTCCCTTTACTCCCCCGCCGTTTCTCAGTCGGCTGTCAGGGCTTCCTTGTCCCCCGGCCCCGCGGCCGGATCCGGCGGCGCGGCGAGCGCCTTCGGTGTTGATTTCAGCGCGGCATGCAGGGCCTCACGGTCGAGCTCCCCCTCCCAGCGGGCGACCACCAGGGTCGCCACGGCATTGCCGATAAAGTTGGTCAGCGCCCGGCACTCGCTCATGAAGCGGTCGATGCCGAGGATCAGGGCCATGCCCGCGACCGGCACGGTCGGCACCACGGCCAGCGTGGCGGCCAGGGTGATGAAGCCGGCGCCGGTGATGCCCGCCGCGCCCTTGGAGCTCAGCATGGCGACCAGCAGCAGCAGCACCTGTTGCTCAAGGCTCAGTTGGATGTTCATGGCCTGGGCGATGAACAGGGCCGCCATGGTCATGTAGATGTTGGTGCCGTCCAGATTGAACGAATAGCCTGTCGGGACGACCAGACCGACCACCGACTTCGGCGCGCCGGCGGTTTCCAGCTTCTGCATCAGACTGGGCAGGGCCGCTTCGGACGACGAGGTGCCCAGCACCAGCAGCAGCTCTTCCTTCAGATAGGCGATCAGCTTCAAGATCGAGAAGCCGTTGGCGCGAGCGACCAGCCCGAGGACGCCCAGAACGAAGACCAGCGAGGTCAGGTAGAAGGTGGCGATCAGGGCGAACAGGTTGGCGATCGCGCCGACCCCATAGGCCCCGATGGTGAAGGCGAAGGCGCCGAAGGCCCCGATGGGCGCGGCCTTCATCAGGATGGCGACCACGCGGAAGACGACCTGGCTCAGCGACTCCAGCGCCCGCACCACCGGCGCCGCCGGGGCGCCGACGATGGCCAGCGAGATGCCGAACAGGATCGACACGAACAGGGTCTGCAGGATGTTGCCCTCGACGAAGGGGCTCACCAGCGTGGTCGGGATGATGCCGGTCAGGAAGCCGACGATGGTCGTCTCGTGCGCGGCGTCGGCGTACTGGGCCACCGCCCCGGCGTTCAGCGTCGCGGGGTCGATGTTCAGCCCGTGGCCGGGGCGCACGATATTGGCGATGATCAGGCCCACGATCAGGGCCAGGGTCGAGAAGACCAGGAAGTAGGCGAACGCCTTGGCGGCCACCCGGCCGACGCGTTTCAGGTCGCTCATCCCGGCGATGCCGGTCGAGATGGTCAGGAAGATCACCGGAGCGATGATCATCTTCACCAGCTTGATGAAGGCGTCGCCCAGCGGCTTCAGGTCCTTGCCCAGCTCCGGCCAGAAATGGCCGATCAGCCCCCCGGCGATGATGGCGCCGAGGACGAGCACGTAGAGGCTACGATACCAGGGCTTGCGCGTAGCGGCGCCTGCCTCCGGCGTGGATGCAATCTGGATCAAATGACCCTCCCGAAGAGACCGCTTGCCGGTCCCGGTTTGCTTCACCGTCTGACGCGGTGACGTGGGGTTAGTATCGTGAGCCCCACTCCAGCCTCGCAAGCGAAAGGCTGAAATCATCTACCGCGTTGACTTTTATAAACTTACTTCAGATTTCGCGGCTGCAAAAATCCGCTTTTGAGCGGATTTCCGCACACATCGTCTCGACATATGTGCGAAATCTCGCATTAGTCTCTCCATGCGCCGCTTTCTCGATTCCGCACAGGGCCAGTGGCGCGTCTTCGCCGTCTTCTGGCTGATCATCGCGGTACTCGCCGCGGTGGGCGCCGGCGAGATTGCAAGACGCGAAGCCAGGGGCGAGGCCCTGCGACAGGCGGCCACCGCCACCGCCCTGCACGCCGCCGTCCTGCGCAGCGAGCTGGAGCGTCACCGCTCCCTGCCCATGGTTCTGGCCCAGGACCCCGACCTCCAGGGCCTGCTCGCCCGCCCGGATGCGGCTTCGGTGGATCGGGTGAACCGCAAGTTCGAGGGACTGGCCCGCGAGACCCGCGCGGCGGTGATCTATGTGCTCGACGCCCGCGGCGTCGCTCTGGCCGCCAGCAACTGGAACCAGCCGATTAGCTTCGTCGGCACCGACTACCGCTTCCGCCCCTATTTCTACGAGGCCCTGCGCGACGGCCAGGCCAGCTTCTTCGCGCTCGGAACCGTCAGCGGCCGCCCCGGCCTCTATCTGTCCCGCCGCATCGCCGGGGCGGATGGGCGTCCGCTCGGCGTGATCGTCGCCAAGGTCGAATTCGACGCGCTGGAGACCGAGTGGCGCGCCTCGGGTGAACCCACCTATGTTACGGACAGCGACGGGGTGGTCCTGATCACCACCGTCTCCAGCTGGCGTTTTCACACCACCGGGGCCCTGCGCCCGGATCGCCGCCAGCGTCTCGCCGTGGATCAGACCGCCGGACGGGCCGACCTGTCCACCCTGCCCTTCGAGGCCCTGGCGCCGGGCATGATCCGCCTGTCCCGCAGCGTGCCGCCGGATATCTACGCTCGCGCCTCCGCGCCGATCCCCGAACTGGGCTGGCGGCTGCACCTGCTGTCGCCCTCCGGCGCCATGATGGCGCGGGCGATCATGGCCGCACGCGTCGTCGCCCTGCTCAGCGTCGCCCTGCTGGCGGGCCTGACCGGCATCCTGCTGCGCCGCCGACAGCGTGCCCGCGCCCGCGCCGCCGAGGACGAGGCCGCCCGCATCGATCTGGAGCGTCAGGTCGACGCCCGGACCGCCGAACTGCGTCAGGCCAACGACCAGCTGAACCTCGAGATCGAGGAGCGCCGCCGCCTCGAAAAGGGCCGTCAGGACCTGCAGGACGAACTGATCCAGGCCAATAAACTGGCCACCCTCGGCCAGATCGCGGCGGGCGTGGCGCATGAGATCAACCAGCCCATCGCCGCCATCCGCACTCACGCCGACACCGCCTCCGTCTATCTGGATCGACAGGACGCTGACGCCGCCGGTCGATCCCTGACCCGCATCGGCGAACTGACCCAGCGGGTCGGGGCCATCACCGACGAACTGCGCGCCTTCTCGCGCAAGACCCGCTCCGGCACGGTCGCCGTCGGCGTCGAGGCCGCCATAGACGGGACCCTGCTGCTGGTCGGCCCCCGCCTGCGCGAACGCGGCGTCGAGTTGAAGCGCGGCAAGGTCCCGGCGGAGCTGGAGGTGCTTGCAGAACGCAACCGCCTCGAGCAGGTGGTGCTCAACCTTCTCCAAAACGCCGTCGAGGCGCTGGAGGACGTGCCCTCCCCGGTCATTGAGATCGCCGTCTCGGTCCGTGCGGGCAAGGTGACGCTGAAAGTCTCCGACAACGGCCCAGGCGTCTCACCCGAGGTGCTGGAGCGGCTCTTCACCCCCTTCACCACCGACAAGCGGGACGGGCTGGGCCTCGGCCTCGTCATCAGCCGCGACATCGTCGCCGGCTTCGGCGGCGAACTGGTTCACGTTCCCTCGCCCGAAGGGGCCGTCTTCAAGATCGTACTGGCCAAGGCCCCATGAGCTTCCAGCCCTGCAATCGCGTCGCCCTGATCGAGGATGACGACGCCTTCCGCGCCGCTCTCGCCGAACGGCTGGGCCTGTCCGGCCTGACGGTCTCGGAGTTCTCCTCCGGCGACGCCGCGCTGAAGGCGCTGGACGCCCGTTTCGACGGCGTGGTGGTCACCGACCTGCGCATGCCCGGACTCGACGGTCGCCAGCTGGTCGACCACCTGTCCGCCATGGACCCGGACCTGCCGGTCGTGGTCATGACCGGCCATGGCGACATCTCGGAAGCCGTCGATGTGATGAAGCGCGGCGCCTATGACTTCTTGGCCAAGCCCTTCGCCCCCGAGCGCCTGCTGGAGACCCTCAACCGGGCGCTGGAGAAGCGGGCGCTGGTCCTCGACAACCGCCGCCTCGCCGCCCTCGCGGTCGATGATGAATGGTCGATCCCGCTCAGCGGCGAGAGCCGGGCCGTCACCGCCCTGCGCGCCGCCATCCAGCGGCTCGCCAACGCCGAGGTCGATGTCCTGATCGAGGGCGAGACCGGGGCGGGCAAGGAGGCTGTCGCCCGCGCCATCCACAACGCCGGACGCCGCCGGGTGAAGCCCTTCGTCGCCGTCTCCTGCGCCACCCTGCGCGACGAGGGGCTGGAGAGCCAGCTGGTCGGCCACGCCGCCGGCGCCTTCCCCGGCGCCCTGCGCCGCCGCGAGGGCCAGATCGAGCAATCCCACCAGGGCAGCCTCTTCCTCGACGAGATCGATCTGGCCCCCCGCGCCGCCCAGCTCCTGCTGCTTCGGGTGCTGGAAGAGCGCGAGGTCATGCCGCTGGGGGCGGGCGAGGCCCATGCACTCGACCTGCGCATCGTCGCCGCCACCAAGTCCGACCCCGCCGAGGCCGTCGCCCGCGGCGACCTTCGCGAGGACCTCTTCTATCGCCTGAACGTGGTGCGGGTGCGCATCCCGCCCCTGCGCGAACGGCGCGAGGACGTGCCCCTGCTGTTCGCCCGCTTCCTTGACCGCGCCGCCGGACGGTTGGGCCGGGCCATCCCGCCCATCGACCACGCCATCCGCCGCCGCCTGCTGGAGCACGACTGGCCGGGCAATCTGCGCGAGCTGTCCAATTTCGCCAGCGAGGTCGCCGTCGGCATCGCCGCCCCGACCGAACGCCCCGTGACCGACCGCAGCCTGTCGAAACAGGTTCAGGACTATGAGGCCGAACTGATCCGCGAAGCCCTGACCGCCTTCAGCGGCGACATGCGCCGGGTCACCGAAAGCCTGCAGATCCCCCGCAAGACCCTCTACGACAAGATGGCCCGCCACGGCATCCAGCCGTCCGAGCACCGGAGGCGCTAGAGCGAAATCGGTCGAGCGGGCGCAGTCCTGCTCGGCTCAGATTTCGCGCACTCAGGATACCTAGAGCGCGGTCAGCCCCACCGCGATCGCGCCCATCGGCCCGGCTTTCGAGCCCAGACCCGGCGGCTGGAGGAAGGCGTCCACGCCCGCCGCGATGGCGCCCGCCACGCCATAGCCCGCGAGGCTCTCGACCAGCGCCTTGCGCAGGCGCTCGAACAGCCACGGCTGGCCGTCCGCCACCCCGCCGCCTATCAGCACCCGTTGCGGACAGGCCGTCAGCACCAGATTGTGCAGCATCCCGGCCAGCGCATGGACCACCATGTCCCAGGCCGGATCGTCCGGCGTCACGTCGATCCCCGGCTTGCCCGCCCGCGCCCCGACCGCCGGGCCCGACGCCAGTCCCTCGACGCAGTCGCCATGATAGGCGCAGACACCCGGCCACTGATCGCCCGGCAGACGGCCGACCTTCAGATGCCCCAGCTCCGGATGGCCTAAGCCGCGCACGGTCCGGCCATTGACCACCACGCCCACACCGATGCCCGTGCCCACGGTCGCATAGGCGTGGCTGTCCAGCCCCCGCGCCGCGCCCCACAGCCCTTCAGCCAGGGCCGCGCCGTTCACATCGGTGTCCAGCGCCACCGGCACGCCGAAGCCGCGGTGCATCACATTCAGGTCTGCCCAGCGCCACGCCAGCTTGGTCGTCTCGGTGACGTGGCCATACTTGTCCGACTTCGGGTCCAGCTCGACCGGGCCGAAGCTGGCGATGCCGATGGCGGCGAAGCCCGGCCCCGCCGCCCAGCGCTCCAGCACCGCCCGGATCTCGCCCAGCGTCTCCTCCGGCGTGGTCGTCGGCAGGCGGACCTCGTCGCGGATGTCGTCCGGTCCGGACGCCAGCACGCAGACGCATTTCGTCCCGCCCAGTTCGATGCCCGCGATCAGCGGAGAAGCGATTCCCGTGTTCATGACGGCACCCTGCCGCGTCGCGTGCGGTTTCGCCATTGGCGCCGCGCGATTCAACCGGCACTGGTAGGGCATGGGGCGAGACGACATTCTGGACTGGCTGGAGGCCGAGGCCATCCACATCCTGCGCGAGACCGTCGCGGAGGTCGCGCGCCCGGTCATGCTGTTCTCGGGCGGCAAGGATTCCGCCGTCATGCTGCATCTGGCGCACAAGGCCTTCGCCCCCACGCGGCCGCCCTTCCCCCTTCTCCACATCGACACGCGCTGGAAATTCGCCGAGCTCTACGCCTTCCGCGACGCCCTGGCGGCCGAGGCGGGCCTGCCCCTGATCATCCATCGAAATCCGGAGGCCGAGGCGGCCGGGATCAATCCCTTCGACCACGGCGCGGCCGTCCATACCGATCTCTGGAAGACGCAGGGGTTGAAACAGGCGCTCGACGCGGGCCGCTTCGGCGCCGCCTTCGCCGGGGCCCGCCGCGACGAGGAGCGCAGCCGCGCCAAGGAACGCATCGTCTCGGTCCGCACCGCCGCCCACGGCTGGAACCCGCGCGCCCAGCGGCCCGAGTTCTGGAGCCTGTACAACACCCGCCCCGGCGACGGTCAGACCCTGCGCGTCTTCCCCCTGTCCAACTGGACCGAGCTGGACGTGTGGCGCTACGTCCAGCGCGAAGGCATCGCCCTGCCCAACCTCTATCTGGCCGCCGACCGCCCGGTGATCCGGCGCGACGGCGCCCTGCTGCTGGCCGACGACCCGCGCCTTCGCCTGCAACCCGGCGAGACCCCGACCCTGCGCAGCGTCCGCTTCCGCACCCTCGGCTGCTGGCCCCTGACCGGCGCGGTCGAGAGCGACGCCGACACCCTTGAGGCCGTCATCGCCGAACTGACCCTGGCCCGCGTCTCCGAGCGTCAGGGCCGCGCCGTCGATCAGTCGCCCGCCGCCCTCGAAGGCCTCAAGCGCGAGGGCTATTTCTGATGCGCCCCATCCGCCTGATCGCCTGCGGTTCCGTGGACGACGGCAAGTCCACCCTGATCGGCCGCCTGCTGCACGACGCGGGCGCCGTCCCTTCTGATCAGCTGTCCGCCCTCGGCCCCCAGCCTGACCTGTCGCGCCTTCTCGACGGCCTGTCCGTCGAGCGGGAACAGGGCGTCACCCTCGACGTCGCCTGGCGCGCCTTCGAGCTCGCCGACCGCCGCTTCATCCTCGCCGACGCCCCGGGGCATGAGCAGTACACGCGCAACATGGCCACCGCCGCCTCCACCGCCGACCTGGCCGTGGTGCTGGTCGATGCGCGCAAGGGCGTCCAGCGCCAGACCCGCCGCCACACCCGAATCCTGGCCCTGATGGGCGTCCGCCGCCTCCTGCTGGCGGTCAACAAGATGGACCTGATCGGCTGGTCGCAGCCGGCCTTCGACACTGTCGCCGCCGACTATCTGGCCTTCGCCGCCGGACTGGGCATCGACGACGTCACCGCCGTCCCGGTCAGCGCCGTCACCGGCGCGGGCGTCACCCGCCGCGTCCCGACGCTGGCCTGGCATGAGGGCCCGACCCTGTCGCACTGGCTGGCCCAGACGCCCGCGCCCGCCGACCTCGACGCCCCCTTCCGCCTGCCGGTCCAGACCGTGCTGCGCGAGGGCGAGACCCGCGCCTTCGCCGGCCGCGTGGCCACCGGCGCCCTGTGCCCCGGCGATCCGGTCCGCATCCTGCCCTCCGGCGCCGAGGCGGACGTGGCGACCATCCTCGGCCCCTCCCCCGACACCGCGACCGAGGGCCAGTCCGTCGCCCTGACGCTGGACCGCCCCGTGGATGTCTCGCGCGGCGACTGGCTGGTCTCGGCGGACGCTCCCGCCGAGGTCGCCGACCGGTTCGAGGCCCATCTGGTCTGGACCTCCGACCGCCCCCTGCTGCCGGGCCGCATCCACGACCTGAAGATCGGCGCCCTCACCGTCCCGGCCCGCGTCACCGAGATCAAGCACCGGGTCGATCCCGACACCGGCCAGCCGCTGGCCGCCCGCGTGCTCAAGATCAACGACATCGGCCTCGTCACCCTGTCCCTCGACGCCCCTGTCCCCTTCACCCCCTATGCCGAGAGCCGCGACCTCGGCGGGTTCATCCTGATCGACCGGATGACCTCGGCGACGACGGCGGCGGGGATGATCCGTTTCGCCCTGCGCCGCGCGACCAGCGTCCGGCCCCAACCCCTGTCCGTCACCCCCGCCGACCGCGCTGCGCTCAAGGGCCAGAGCCCGCTGGTGGTCTGGTTCACCGGCCTGTCCGGCGCGGGCAAGTCGACCATCGCCGACCTGCTGGAGCAGCGCCTGCTGGCCGAGGGCCTGCACACCGCCCTGCTGGACGGCGACAATGTCCGGGGCGGCCTGAGCCGGGACCTCGGCTTCACCGACGCCGACCGGGTCGAGAACATCCGCCGCGTCGCCGAGGTCGCCCGGCTGATGACCGACGCGGGCCTGATCGTGCTGGTCGCCTTCATCTCCCCCTTCCGCGCCGAGCGCGAAATGGCCCGCGCTCTCGTGCCCCCCGACGCCTTCCTCGAGGTCCATGTCGATGCGCCGCTGGAAGTGGTCGAGGCGCGGGACGTGAAGGGTCTCTACGCCCGCGCGCGTCTGGGCCGCCTGCCCAACTTCACCGGCATCGACAGCCCCTATGAGCCGCCCGAGGCGCCGGACCTCAGAATTGATACGGCCGCCTGTTCCCCCGAACAGGCGGCCGATCGCGTCCTGGCCTTGATCCTAGCCCGGCAGGGTCGCTGAGTTCCCCCGAACCCGCGCCCCGCCTCAGCCTCAACCGGCCAGAATGTCGTTCCACACCGACAGGGCCGGCGTGTTCCCGTGGATGCTGTGCTCCTGTCCGTGGCCGTTCTCGAAGGCCACGACGTCCGACACGCCGAGATCGTGCAGGCCCGGCAGGATCTGCGCCAGGTCGCCCTTGGCGAAGACCGAGGCTTCCTCCAGCCCCGGCAGGACCAGCGGCATGTCGGCCATCTTGCCGAGCGGCAGGAAGTCGTCGTCGGTCGACATCGACGGAGCCGCGTCGCGCACGGCATGCGCGGCGATGACTTCATCGATGGTCATCACCTGACCGTTGCCGAAGCGGATCTGCTCGATCTGGGTGATCGAGTCCTCCCCGTCGCGCGCGGAGATACGGTCCGTCACCAGATAGTTGCCGGCGAGGCCGAGAAGATCGTAGTCGTTCACATTGCCGCTCAGGACCAGGGTGTCGATCCCGTCGCCGCCGGTCAGGGTGTCGTTGCCCTGACCGCCGGTCAGGACATCATTTCCCGCCCCGCCGGTGATGGCGTTGTCCAGCGCATTGCCGGTCCCGGCGAAGGCGCCCGAGCCGAAATACACTAGGTTCTCGAGGTTGGCGCCGAGGGTGTAGGCGGCGTGATTGGTCCGGACGGTGTCCACGCCCTGCCCCGCGAACTCGGTGATCGTATCCAGGGCGGTGACCACATAGGTGTCGTCGCCCAGACCGCCCTGCAGGGTATTGGCCGCGCCGTCGCCGCCGATCAGGGTGTCGTTGCCGTCCAGACCCAGCAGGATGTCCGCGCCCAGACCGCCGTTCAGCACATTGTCGCCCGCCGATCCGAACAGGGTGTCGGCGAAGTCCGAGCCGATGGCGTTCTCGATGGACGACAGGCTGTCCACCGAACCCGAACCGTCGTTCAGCGTCACATTGACCGCCAGACGCACCTGAACCCCGGCGGCGGCATTGGCGTAGCTGGCCGTGTCCGAGCCCGCGCCGCCCAGCAGCACATCGACGCCCGCGCCGCCCATCAGGACGTCATTGCCGTCGCCACCGTCCAGGATGTCGGCCCCGGCGCCGCCCGAGATGTTGTTGCCCGAGGCATTGCCGCGACCCACGAACGAACCCGATCCGGTAAAGATCAGATGCTCGACATTGGCCGACAGGGTCCAGTTGTTCAGGGACGTCTGGACGGTGTCGATGCCCTCGCCCGCGAACTCGGTGATCGTGTCCTGCGCGCTGACGATATAGAGGTCGTCGCCCAGACCGCCCTGCAAGGTGTTGGCCGCGCCCGCGCCGCCGATCAGGATGTCGTTGCCGCCCAGACCCAGCAGGATGTCGGCGCCCAGGCCGCCGTTCAGCACATTGGCGCCGTTCGAGCCGAACAGGGTGTCGGCGAAGTCCGAGCCGATGACGTTCTCGATCGACGACAGGGTGTCGACCGCCCCCGTCCCGTCGTTCAGCGTCACCTGGCTGGACAGACGCACCGAAACGCCAGCGGCGGCCCCGGCGTAGCTGACGGTGTCCGTCCCGGCGCCGCCGATCAGGATGTCCGCGCCCGCGCCGCCGATCAGGATGTCGTCGCCGTCCCCGCCGTTCAGCGTGTTGTTCTGGGCGTTGCCGGTGATGACATTGGCCGAGGCGTTGCCCGTGCCGTTCGCCGCCGTGCCCGTCAGGATCAGGTTCTCGACGTTGGCGCTCAGCGTGTGCGAGACCGAGGCCTGAACCGTGTCGGTCCCGCCGTTGGCCGCCTCGATCACCACGTCGCCGACGTGGTTGACGATGTAGGTGTCATTGCCGCCCAGCGCGGCCATGGTGTCCGCACCCGCCGTCCCGGTCATCAGGTTGGCGCCCGCGCCGACCACGACCAGTTGCGCCAGCAGGGCGTCGTGGTCGCTGGCTTGCGTCGGGATGAAGCTGTTGATGTGCACGCCGTCGAACTGGGCCCCGTTCCGCAGCGAGTCCGAGACCAGCATGTGGTCCAGCGTCTGCGAGTTGCCGTCGAAGATGTACGAATAGCGGTCGTGCTCGGGCAACAGGTCCCACAGATTGTTCAGCCCGCCCTGTTCCAGAAGCCGGACCGACTCCTCGAAGTAGAAGGCGTTGAAGTCACCCGACACCACGATATGGGCGTTCGGATCGACCGTGCGCAGCTGGTCCAGATAGGCCTCGATGGCCTGCGACTGGGCCAGACGACCGCCTTCACCGGCGTTCGCGGGCGGCTGGTTCGACCCCATGTAGGGGTCCGAACCGATGCGCGAGGTCGAGTGGATCGACAGGGCGGTGATGATCTCGCCGTTGAACTCGAACTGGGCCGACAGCGGCTTCCGGCTGCCGTTGAACGCCGGGTCCAGCAGGGCCACGGCCGAGCCATTGACGTAACTGACGCGGTCCGGGTTGTAGATGAAGCCGTTGCGGATGTTGCCGCCGGCGGCGCCGCCCGACGAGCCCTCGGTCGCGGGCGGAACCTCGATGTAGACATACGTCGGTCCGCCGTTGGCGACGATCCGGTCGATCAGGGCCTGGGCCGAGGCCTGGCCCGACAGGGTGCCGTCATTGCCGTCCTGAACCTCGATCAGGCCGATGATGTCCGGTGTGCCCATGTTGTTGACGATGTCGAGCGCCAGTTCGTTGATGCGGGCCGTGTCGCCCGGCTCCATGTTCTCGACGTTGTAGCTGGCGATGGTCAGGTGCTCGTTCGCGCCCGTGTCGGCCTGCACCAGGTTGGTGGTTTCCTCCCCGGCGGTGACGTCCGAGATCACATTGACCGGGTCGCGCACGATCAGTTCGTACTCGCCGCCGAAGTAGCTGATCACGCCCGTGACGTCGCCCAGACGGTCGCCGACCGAGTGGTTCGGCGTATAGGCGCCCGAGATGGTCGAGTCGTCGTAGATGATCAGCTTCTCGGGGTTCAGGTCGCCTTCCGAGTTGGTGATGCCGCCACGGTCGTTCATGCCCGTGGCGCCCGCGCCCGAGTTGGCCACGACATAGGTCCCGCCCGAGGCCGTGTCCGACACCGCCTGCGCGTCGCGCATCGTCACCAGCATGCCTTCCATCGACTCGTAGAAGTCGATGGCGTCGGTTTCCGGGTCGAACGAGGTGAAGTTGTCGTCGTCCACCTGCGCGCTCGGCGGCAGGTATTCGCCCACGCCGTTGCCGATGTAGGTCATCTGCACCGTGCCGGTGCCGTTGGCCGAATAGTTCAGCCCGTTCACGCCCGAGGCGATCTGGGTGATGCTCAGGTTGCCCGCCGCGCCGGTGGATTCCTGAACCATGCCCGACACGGTCACGGCGCTGCCGATCACGATGCCGACCGGGGCCGAACCGGTCGAGATGAAGATGGCGTCCGAGGTCTTGCGGTTGCCGTCGCCGTTCGGGTCCTGGATGTAGAAGCCGTTGTTGTCGATGGCCGTGACGATGCCGGTCGTGGTCACTTCCTCGCCGACATAGGTCGAGATGTGGCCCTCGCCCTGGATCGTATAGATGGCGGTCAGGTCGTCATTGGTGATGGTGCCCGTGGCCGAGCCGTCGGTGATCACCGCGTTGTTGGTCGGGTTCGACAGGTTCAGGGTGAAGCGCTCGGTCGCTTCCGAGGCCGTGTCGCCGCTGACGGTGATCGTCACCGTCTGGGTCATCACGCCGTCCGCGAAGGTCAGCGTGCCCGAGGCGGCGGTGTAGTCCTGCCCGGCCGTGGCCGTGCCGTCGGCGGTGCCGTAGTCGACGCTGAACGGACCCGTGCTGCCCGCACGGGTCACGGTGAAGGTCATGGTGACCGTGCCGCTGTCGCCCTCGACCACCGAAACGTCGGCCACCGACACCGTCGGCGGGGGCGCGTCGTCATTGGTGATGGCGCCGATGCCCACGCCATCGCCGATCACCAGACCGCCGGTCGGGTTCGACAGATGCACCTCGAACTGCTCGGTCAGCTCCGGCGTCACATCGCCGAACACTTCCACGGTGAAGGTCGCGGTCAGCTCGCCGTCGGCGAAGGTCACCGTGCCCATCGACCGGGCGTAGTCCTCGCTCGCGTTGGCGTCCGTGCCGTTCACCGGGATCGGGTCCTGGGTCGACCAGTCCACGGTCGCCGCGCCCGCGCCCGTCGTGCGGGTCACGGTGAAGGTGATCAGGCTCGAGCCGTTGTTCCCCTCGGTCACCGTGGCGTCGCCGACCGACACCACCGGGGTGAAGGTCTGGCCGTTGTTGATCGTGCCCGGCGTGTCATCGCTGATCACGGCCCAGGTGAAGTTGCTCTGCCCGCCGGTGCCGACGCGACCGATGGAGGTGCCGTTGGCGTCGCCCGGCTCTTCCACGCCCGCGCCCACGTCCGTCGCGGTCATGCCGCTGGCCGGGCCGTTGGTAGCGACGAAGCTGCCTTCGTAGCTCAGAAACTCGACGACATTGCCGTTGTTGTCCACCAGGGCGAAGCCGTCCGGCGAACCGTTCTGGATGCCGCCCGCCGGTCCGGCGAAGCTCAGGACGCCCATGCCGTTCTGCAGGTTGGCGAAGGTGCCCGACAGGTTGATCGTGCCGTACGACTGACCGTTGCCGCCGTTGTACAGGACGATGGTCCAGCCGTTCAGATTGGTGCCCGCGCTGCCCGCGATCTCGATGAACTCGCCCACGTCGGTCGAGGCGTTGTCGTAGTGGAATTCGTTGATGAACGGCGTCACCGCGCCCGCGGGCACGTCGTCGTTCGTGATGGTGCCCACGCCCGTGGCGTCACCGATGGTGCCCACCGACGGATTGGTCAGGGTCACGGTCACGGTCTCGTCGCCCTCGACCGCCGTGTCGCCGTTGACCACGATGGTGATGGTCCGGGTCGTTTCGCCGTCCGCGAAGCTGACCGTGCCGCCCTGTGCGACATAGTCCGAGCCCGCCGTCGCCGTGCCGTCCGAGGTGGCGAAGTCGATGGTCGCGGCGCCCGCGGCGTTGTTGCGCGTCACCGTATAGGTCAGCAGCACCGTGCCCGCGTCGCCCTCGGTCACCGTCGCGTCCGAGATGGCGAAGCTGGTGGCCCCGCCCACGCTGAAGCTGGCGGTGTTGAAGGTGTAGCGGACGGCGTTGTCGCCCGACCAGTTGGCGGTGTTCGAGATCGCCGCCAGCAGCTCCGCCGGAGTGCCGCTGCGCGGGCCGGTGTAGTGGACGTTGTCCGCGCCCACGGCCACGGCGTTCACGCCCGCCGTCAGGCCCGTCGGCACTGCCGAGGTGTTCGAGCTGGTCGCCGCACCGGCGAAGGTGGTGTTGTCATCCGCGAAGTCGATGGCGAACAGGAAGGTCGGGCTCGCCGCCGTGCCCTGGTAGGCCAGGATCTGGTCGCCCGCCGCCGCGAAATTCATCGGCGCCACCGAGGCGATGTTGATCACGGTCCCGGCGGGAACGTCGGCCGGGAAGGTGTAGGTGAAGACGCCTTCACCGGTGCGGAAGGCCGAGCCGGTCCAGCCGTTGTCGGTGAAGGTGATCGTCGTGCCGGCCGTGATCGGGACCAGGGACACGAAGGCGAAGCCGTCCGGGTCATCCCCGTTGACGCCGATGATCGCGATGTCGCCTGCGGCCAGAGTGGTCGGCATGTCTGTCGTTCCCTGTTGGCGGATAGCCGGCGCAGGAAACGGCCACACCGCGCCCACCGCGATGCGAAACCCGTCCTGTCGTCCCGTGAAATCCCCTGTTCGAGATCGCAGCTAGTACCGGCAAGCCTGCGGACTTCAAGACTTTCTTAAGACTTAAAAGCGTCGCAAAACGGCTACATCGGTTAACAAGCTCAGCCTTTATTGCCGGCTGAACCGCCATTTCATCGCCAGAACGCCGGCCGCCATTGCAAGCGCGCAGGCATTGGCGACCGCCACGGGCCAAGCCTCCATCATCACTCCATAGATTGTCCACAGAATGAAACAGGTCACCGTCAGGGAATAGGTCTTCAGCGAGATCGACGAGGCGTCCCGCTCCTTCCAGATCTTGATCATCTGGGGCGCGAAGCTTGTGATCGAGCAAAGCGCCGCCGCCGTGCCCACGATATTCGCGACCAGTCCGCTCACGACGCCTCGCGCGCCCTGGCCGGCGCCTTCCGTCCGGCGGGCGCGGCCTTCGTCGGCCTCTCCGCCTCGACCTCCTCGATCCGCAGGCCGCGCCGGCCCTTGATCGGACGGGCAGGCTTGCCCTTGTGGATGGCCAGGGCGCGGCGCTCGACCTCGGCCAGCACGGCGTCCAGCTCCTTGTCGGTCAGGTGCTCGATGCCGATGAACCGCACATCGGCCCGCGTCACCGCATAGACCAGCTCATCCAACTTGGCCTGCATCGCCGCCCCGTCGCGGTTCTGGGTGTTCTGGATCAGGAACACCATCAGGAAGGTGATGATGGTCGTGCCGGTGTTGATCACCAGCTGCCAGGTCTCGTTGAACTTGAAGATCGGCCCGGTCACCGCCCAGGCCAGAACGATCCCGACGCAGGCGATGAAGGTCCACGGTTTGCCGGCGACCTTCGCCGTCAGGGTGGCGAATTTGACGAACAGCTTTTCCATGGTCGGTTGAACCCGGGCTAACGGCGAAGGTTGCATGTCCTCCCCGGTCGCGTCGCGACTGGGGAGGGGGACCGACCGGGCGACTTAGCCTGGGTGGTGGAGGGGGCGGCTCAGACGGTCAGCGGAGATGGCGATCGGCTTTCAGCCGCCTGCGCCGCCCCCACCGTCACGCTTCGTATCCGAAGCGCGCCACCTCCCCCTCGCGAACCGCGACGGGAAGAAAACTAACGCTCCCCCGGCGCCCGCCGCGCCCGCGTCCGCTGCTCGAACGCATACCCCAGCGACAGGACCCTCGCGTCCTCCCACTTCCCGGCCATGACGCTCAGCCCCACCGGCATCCCGCGGTCAAAGCCCATCGGCACCGTCAGGTGCGGATAGCCCGCGATGGCCGCCAGACGGCTGGCCGAGCCCTGCATATTGTCCTCATCGTCCCGGTCATTGGTCCAGGCGCGCGAGGTCGTCGGCGCGATCAGGGCGATGACGCTGTTTTCCGCCATCATCCGGTCGATCCCGTCGGGCCCGGCGGCGCGCAGCGAGCTGGCGCGGGCGTGCACATAGACCGGATCCTCCAGCCCCGTCGTCGCCTCGGCCCGCAGGAACAGCTCCTGCCCGAATAGCTCGGTCTCGCGCGGTTCGGCGGTGTTGAAGGCGATCACATCGGCCAGAGTCCGCGTCCGCACCTGCTCCGGGTCGGTCGAGGCCAGATAGGCGTTCAGATCGGCCTTCAGCTCGGTCATCAGCACCTGCAGCTCCCAGGTCCCCAGATTACGCCAGTCGGCGGGCGGCTCATTGACGTCCACCAGCACCGCCCCGGCCTCGCGCATCGCCTCCAGCGACCGCTCGAACACCTCGCGCGTCTCCGGCGAATAGGACGGCAGCAGGAACCGTAGCACCCCGATCCGCGCCCCGCGCAGCGAGTCCGCATCCAGCGCCGCCGCATAGTCCACCTTGCGCGCATCCGCCTCGGCCGTCGCCGCATCCAGCGGGTCGCTGCCCGCGATGACGGTCAGCACCCGCGCCGCGTCCTCGACCGTCGTGGTGATCGGCCCGGCGGTGTCCTGCGAGTGGCTGATCGGCACGATGTGCGTCCGCGACACCAGCCCCACCGTCGGCTTGAACCCGACCACGCCGTTCACCGAGGCCGGACAGGTGATCGACCCGTCCGTCTCCGTCCCGATGGCCAGTTCGGCTAGGCCCGTCGCGACCGCCACGGCACTGCCCGAAGAAGACCCGCACGGCGTCCGCTCGGGGTCATAGGGATTACGTGTCTGCCCCCCGACCGCGCTCCACCCGCTGATGGAGTTCGACGACCGGATGTTGGCCCATTCCGAAAGATTGGCTTTGCCTAGGATGATCACCCGCGCGGCTCTCAGCCTGGCCACGATCGGAGCGTCGCGCCCGGGCGCATTGTCCGCGAGCGCAAGCGAGCCCGCCGTCGTGGGCAGGTCCGCCGTTTCAATATTGTCCTTCAGGACCAGCCTGCGACCGCTGATCTCGGTAAGCGGCGCATCAGGGGTGGAGGTCATCACCGCGCCCGGCAACATCGGCGCCAGAACTTCGGATGGGCTCCAGCGGATCATGCTGGCCGCACGACCGTCATAGGCCCGATATTGAGCCATTATGTTTTCGGCCGTCAGAGGCGGACGCAGCGGGATGCTGACAACCGGCTCGCGCGTCACATGGACGTCGGGTGTCACCTGGGCCTGCGCCGCCCCCGTCGCCAGCATCATCAGCGCGGCGGCCGCTCCCGCCAAAGCCCTCCCCTCGAGGGGGAGGGTTGGGAGGGGTGGAGGCGCACGGCGTCCGGATGAAGCGCCAAAGGCTCCGTCAAACCGAAGACCCAGCCCCTCGCGCCACTTCATGAAACCCATCATCTCCACCCCATCCCCAACCCCTTCCCCTCGAGGGGAAGGGGGACTCACTCAGTGAGACCGCGTCCCGATCGTCCGGTCCAGGAAGTCCAGATACGTCCGCCACTGCTGCAGCTGACGTTCGTTCCCGCGCACCCCGTGACGCTGCCCCGGATACAGCATCAGCTCGAACGGCTGGCTGTTCTGCTGAAGCGCGTTGATCACCCGCGTCGAGTTTTCCAGAATCACATTGTCGTCCGCCATGCCGTGCATCAGCAGCAGCCGCCCGGTCAGGTTCGGCAGACGCGGAATCACGTCCGACGCCGCATAGCCCGCCTCGTTCGCTTCCGGCGTCGACATATAGCGCTCGGTATAGGCCGTATCGTACAGGCCCCACTCGGTCGGCGGGGCGCCGGCCAGCGCGCCGGCCAGCCCCATCTTCGGCTCCGTCGCCGCCATCAGGGTCATGAAGCCCCCGTAGGACCAGCCCATCATGGCGATGCGGTCGTCGTCCACGAAAGGCAATGATCTCAGATAGTCAGCCGCCATAACCTGATCTTCGATCTCAGGCTGCCCCATGCGCAGATACAGCGCCTGCTTGAACGCCGCCGAGCGGTCGCCCTCGCCGCGATTGTCCATGCGGAAGACGATGTAGCCGGCCTCGGTCAACAGTTGATTGGTGGACGACTGCCAGCCCTTCTTGACCCCGCCGCCCGACGGTCCGCCGTACACCTGCATGACCACCGGATAGGTCTTGGTCGGGTCGAAGCCCGGCGGGGTCGTCATCTGCCAGACGAGGGTCTCGCCATGGCTTTCCAGCGTGCCGAAGGTCACCTCGCCGCGACGCGAGATGAACGGGTACGCCGGATGCCCCGGCTGCAGACGGTTCTCCTCGATCCAGCGGATGCGGGTTCCGTCGGCGCGATACAGGGCCGACTGCGTCGGGGTGTTCAAGTCAGTATAGTTGCCGACGAAGGCCGTCCCCGTCCGGTTCATCGACGCGCTCCACCAGCCACCGGCCGAGGTTACCGCCACCGGCGTCATGGTCCGGCGCAGGCTCGCGCGGAACAGCTGCTGCTCAATCGGCAGCTCGCGCCCGTCGCGCATCGAGGCCGTGAAGAAGACCTCGCCCGTGCGCTGGTTCACCCCCGCCAGTCCCTTGACCGGATACTGGCCCGATGTGATCGCGCGGATGCGACGACCGTCGCGGTTGTAAAGGTACAGGTGCTTCCAGCCGGTCTCTTCCGTCGACCAGATGAAGTCGCCGTTATCCAGCGCCTTGAAGTCGTGGTTCAGCGGCACCCAGGCGTTCGAGGTCTGGCTGACGATCACGCGCGAGGCGCCCGTGGACGGATCGACGCTCAGCAGGTCGAGCGTCTTCTGGTCCCGCGACAGGCGCTGGACGTACAGCGTCCGCCCGTCCGCCGACCAGTTCACCCGCGCCAGATAGATGTCGCTGTTGGCGCCCAGGTCGACCTTCACCCGCTGGCCGCTTTCGCGGTCGTGCACATACAGCTCGACGACCGCGTTCGGACGACCGGCGCGCGGATAGCGCTGCTCCACCGTCGTCGCCCCGCCGCCGGTGATGTCCAGACGCGGGATCACATCGACGGTGCTCTCGTCGGTGTGCTGCAGGGCGATGTAGCGCTCGGTCGGGCTCCACCAGTAGCCGGTGTCGCGATCCAGCTCTTCCTGGGCGATGAACTCGGCCGTGGCCCAGGTCTTCAGCCCGTCGCCGTCGCTGGTGATCGCCGTCTCGGTATTGGTCGACAGGTCATAGACGACCAGGTCCTGGTCCCGGACCCACGAGACGAAATTGCCGCGCGGCGACACCTTGGCGTCGATCTCGTCCGCATCGGTCTCGGTCAGGCGGCGCACCGTCCCGTCGGCGCGGGTCGCCAGGAAGATGTCGCCCTCCAGCGGCGCCAGGATGTAGCGTCCCTGCTCGTCCCACGAATATTCCACCACGCCCCGGGCGCTGATGCGCATCCGTTCGCGCCGGGCCTTCTCGGCCTCGGACAGCTCGCCCGCATCGGGGACCAGCGCCCGCGCGTCGATCAGCTTGAACGGCTCGCCCTCGCCGGTCGGCGCGGCCCACAGGTCCTGCACCTCCACATCGTCCTCGCGCGAGCGCAGGAAGGCGACCAGTTCGCCGTCCGGCGACAGGCTGACGCCCTTGGCCACCGGCCCGGCCAGCGACGGATTCGCGAACACCCGCTCGGGCGTCAGGATGGCGCTCTGGGCCGACGCCGCGGCGGGCGCGGGGGCCTGCTGCGCCATCGCGGCGGTGAACGGCGACAACGTCGCCACAAGCAGGGTGGAGGCCAGCAGGATATTACGCATGGAAGCCAGACGTTGGATTTTTGAACCGGACCCGGACGCTAGAGCGGGAATCCGGTTCCGTCACCCCCCACCGCACTACCCCTTTCCCGTCGGAAGAGGGACTTTTGAACCGCTGAGAGCGAAGCGATCAGGGTGAGGGTCGATCATTCGCATTCGGCGTAAGCCGCAGCTCCTTGTCATCCCGGCCGACGCGAAGCGGAGAGCCGGGACGGAAGGGTCCAACTACCCCCCGCCCGGAAGCCGCGCCAGCGGTTATCCGGGCGACGGCTGGCGGCGCGCTCCGGCGGGCAAGATCAAGCGTGTGGCTACGCGTCTTCCGGCTCAGCCCTGCGGGCTGTCCGGAAGGGGGAAA
>Ga0233380_1000304_pt1 | contig 27437 bp, 24 predicted proteins | sample ElkDunMinimDraft_9_FD_191541 | JGI IMG/M metagenome (GOLD analysis project Ga0233380, IMG submission 191541) | Fecal eukaryotic communites from dung pellets of Tule Elk in California, USA - Elk Dung F36 | ecosystem: Host-associated > Mammals > Digestive system > Large intestine > Fecal | place... | reverse complement strand
TAAAACCCGAATTTTAGCTAAAATTACAACACTTACAACCATTCAATATCTCAATAAATTTGTATTCGACAGAAATATTAACAACCTAAAAATTAATCTCGTTTAATAATGCACTATGGGTATAAATTATTAAAAACCAATCATATATATTAGAATATGCAAGAAAATTATTTATACACAGAAGTCACCGAAGAAATTATTAAAGCTTTCTATAAGGTTTATAATCGTTTAGGGTACGGTTTTCTCGAAAAAATATATGAAAATGCAATGTTTATAGAGCTTCAAAGCAGTGGATTGTTAGTAGAAAAACAAAAAAGCATCAAGGTATTTTACGAAGGAAATGAAGTAGGGAGCTATTTTGCTGATTTGGTCGTTAATAATCTTATTATTATTGAATTAAAGGCTTCTGAATACTTATCTAAAGAACATGAATATCAGTTGATTAATTATTTAAAAGCAACAGATATGGAAGTAGGATTATTGTTGAATTTCGGAAAAAAACCTGAGCTTAGAAGAAAAGTGTTTTCTAATGAATATCCACACACATAAGTTGTTTTTTAAGAACCATTCAATCAGCATTATCCGAGAAAAGCAATAGCACGCAGATGAAACAGATTTTGCAGACTATAGGTTTATCACGTAAAGAGTGAAGATAAAAGATCATAACTAATCAACGTTATCAGCGTTCAAATAATAACACGCAGATAACGCAGATTATAGGACTATCAAGTAAAGAGAGTGAAAAAACTCGATCGCGCGGATTTCAAATCGTGCTATTAAAAACAACAGCCTCTTTACGAACGTATTGAGGCTGTATTTTTATAATACTTTACTGTTATTGTACATTTAATAGTTTCGACTTTTATAAAACTAAAACAAAAAACACCATAGCTATTGTAACGTTTTACAAAAAAACAATACCTACTTTATAAATTACTATTAAAGAGATAATTGTTTTGGCACAAAGCAGTATCTTTAAAATCATTAAAAACCATAATTATGATAGAAATAAAAGACCTTCACAAATCGTATCAAATGGGAAAAAATGCACTGCATGTTCTCAAAGGAATTAATTTCAATGTAAAAGAAGGCGAGTTTGTTTCTATCATGGGAAGCTCTGGTTCGGGCAAATCTACTCTTTTAAACATTATAGGTATTTTAGATGAAGCCGATGAAGGTTCGTACATTTTAGATAATGTGCCTATTAAAAACCTGAACGAAACCCTTGCATCGCAATATCGTAACAAATTTCTGGGATTTGTTTTTCAATCTTTTAACCTTATCAATTACAAAACCGCGTTAGATAATGTGGCGTTGCCGTTGTATTACCAAGGTATGGCGCGTAAAGAACGCATGGAACGATCTATGCATTATCTGGAAAAAGTAGGTTTAGCAAACTGGGCAAAACATTTACCTAATGAACTTTCGGGCGGACAAAAACAGCGTGTGGCAATTGCACGTGCATTGGCATCGGATCCTAAAGTTTTGTTGGCAGATGAACCTACGGGAGCTTTAGATACAAAGACTTCGTACGAGGTTATGGATCTGATTCAGCAGATTAACGACGAAGGTAAAACGGTTTTAGTGGTAACTCACGAACCCGATATTGCCGAAATGACCAAACGTATCGTTTTCTTAAAAGACGGACAGATAGAATCGGATAAATTGGTAAACCAGATAAGAGCATCGCAATATGTTTAGCATCGAACGCTGGCAAGAAATATTTGAAGGGCTTTATAAAAACAAGCTCCGAACTGCTTTAACAGGCGTTTCTGTTTCATCGGGAATCTTTATTTTGGTGATTCTTCTCGGTGCCGGAAACGGAATTCAGAACGGAATTCAAAAACAATTCGAAAAAGATGCAACCAACCAGGTTTCGGTTTGGGCAGGAACAACAAAGAAAGAATATAAAGGATTGGGCGTTGGCAGACAAGTGCAGCTACGCAATAGCGATTACGACTTAGCCACTAATTTATTTAAAGATTATATTGAATACAAATCGGCAATTTTTTCGGTTTGGAGCGGAAACATCGTTTATAAGGAAGAAACCGGAAATTACAGGGTAGAAGGCGTTCATCCCGATTATCAGTTTATCGAAAATGCTTCCATAGTTAAAGGTCGATTTATTAATCATTCTGATAATTTAAACTTCGAAAAAAATGTAATTATCGGTAAAAAAGTAGAAATCGATCTTTTTAAAAACGGCAAAGAATCTTTAGGCGCAGAATTGAATGTTTCTGGAATGATCTACAAAGTGGTTGGTGTTTATACCGATCCGGGTGGCGAACGTGAAGAAAGCCGAGTTTTTATTCCAATTTCTACCGCACAAAAAGCATATAGTGCTGGCGACAGCATACGCAGTATGTCTTTTACACTTAAAACCAGTGAAAATTTTGATACCGCTGTGGCAGAATCGAATGAATTTACTCAAAAACTAGAAACGTTTTTAAAAGCACGGCATACAATTGCACCAGATGACGATGGAGCAGTTTTTATCAACAATTCTTTAGAACAAGCAAAGAACATCTACATTATAACGGGTGGCGTACAAGCGTTTTTTTGGTTTGTGGGAATTTGTACCATAATTGCCGGTGTAGTAGGTGTAGGTAACATTATGCTGATTATTGTTAAGGAACGAACCAAAGAAATCGGGATACGAAAAGCGTTGGGCGCTTCGCCTTTTTCAATCATTACTATGATTTTGCAAGAAGCTGTTTTTATAACCGTTATTGCAGGTTTTTCGGGACTTATTTTCGGTTTGGTTGTTTGGGAAGTGGTAGCGCCGTATGTGGAAGCTGATTTCTTTACCCGACCTGAAGTAGATTTTAACGTGGCACTTACCACACTGATTATATTGATTGTTGCCGGGGCATTTGCTGGATTTGTTCCTGCATACCGTGCCGCGAAAATTAGACCAATTGTAGCATTAAGAGGAGAATAGTATGTTTAGCAGAGATAAATGGAATGAAATTATAGAGGCACTTTCTGCCAATCCGTTCAGAACGCTGATCACTGCATTCGGTGTTTTCTGGGGAATTTTTATCCTGGTAATTCTTCTTTCTGCAAGCCAGGGTCTGCAAAATGGTATTAAAAGGCAAATGGGTGGTTTATCTACCAACACCATGTTCATGTGGACACAAGCAACATCAAAACCGTATAAAGGGTTACCGCAAGGAAGAAACTTTAATTTTAAAAATCCTGATGTTGATGCTTTGAAAAGAGACATTGACGGTCTGTTATATGTATCGCCACGAAATCAGTTAGGCGGTTTCAGGGGAAGCAACAATGTGGTGCGCGGAACAAAAACGGGTGCTTACAACGTTTATGGCGATTATCCGGAATTTATCCTTCAGCAACCAATGAACATTCTTAAAGGTCGATTTATTAATTACGGCGACATTGCAAACAACCGCAAGGTAACTGTAATTGGCGAAGGTGTTATCAGGGAATTGTATGCACCAGGCGAAGAAGCTTTGGGGACGTACATTAAAGTTCAAGGTGTTAACTTTTTGGTAGTCGGCGTTTATAAAAGTATTTCGAACATGGGTGGCGATGCCGAAGAAAGTCAAAAACAATTGTATATTCCTTTTACAACCTTTCAGCAAGCCTTTAATTATGGCGATATTGTGGGTTGGATGACAATTACTGCGCAAGACGATAAACCAATTACCGATTTAAAAGAAGATATTTTTAAGTTCTTAAAAAACCGTCATACCGTAGATCCTACAGATGAAAGAGCCATTGGGCATTTTGATTTGTATCAGGAATTTAAAAAAATCAACGGCTTATTTTCAATCTTAACGGCGGTTTCCTATTTGGTAGGTGGCTTAATTCTGTTCTCGGGCGTTATCGGTATCATAAATATCATGCTGATCATAGTTAAAGAACGAACCCAAGAAATAGGAATCCGTAGAGCGTTAGGTGCCACGCCGGCTGTGATCATAAAACAAATTTTGACCGAATCGGTTGCGCTATCGCTGATTGCTGGTATGGCAGGAATTATTTTTGCATCGGTTGTGCTTTGGTTGATAAATTTTGGATTAGAGCAAGCTCCAAACAGCGACCAAATTCCAATTGTAAATCCAAGTGTAAATTTAGGTGTAGTGGTAATTGCATTGTTAATATTAGTAGTATCGGGACTTTTAGCAGGATTAATCCCGGCGATTACAGCTATTAGAGTAAAACCGATTGATGCATTAAGAACGGAATAGAATCAAGAATAAAGAGGAAAGAATAAAGAGGAAAGAAAATAGAATATAGAGAATAAAAGAGTATTCTAATAAACGAATCAACAAATCAACGATTAAATAAATCAACGAATAAACAAATAAAAATATATATGAAAAAAGGTTGTACCATTTCAATTTTAGTCTTTTTAGCGATAGCTTTTGCAGGGGCATTATTTTGGTTGTATCAAAAAAACGCACAGCCGCCAGTAGTTTATGAAACAGAGAAAGCCGAAGTTAGATCGATCTCTAAAAGCACCGTTGCTACAGGAAACATCAACCCAAAAGAAGAAGTATTAATTAAACCGAATATTTCAGGAATTATCGATGAAGTCTATGTAGAGGCTGGCGATTACGTAAAATCGGGCGATTTGCTTGCAAAGATTAAAGTAGTACCAAATGTATCAAGCTTAAACTCGGCAAACAATCAGATCAGTACAGCAAAAATCGATTTAGAAAATCAAAGAAAAGTGTTCGAACGTCAAAGAACATTGTTCAATAAAGGTGTTATTTCTGCCAACGATTTCGATACTGCCGAAACAGCGTACAAGCAATCGCAACAAACCTATAATGCAATGGTTCAAAGTGCCGAAATTATCAGAACTGGTACAACAAGCGGAATGGGTAATATTGCGCAAACCCTTATTCGTTCTACGGTTTCGGGTATGGTTCTGGATATTCCTGTTAAAAAAGGAAATCAGGTTATCGAAGCAAATAATTTTAACGAAGGAACTACCATTGCGAGTTTGGCTGATGTTGGTAACATGATTTTCGAAGGAAAATTAGATGAGTCTGAAGTAGGAAAAATCAAGTTGGGGCTTCCGTTAGAAATCACCGTTGGTGCCATAGAAAACAAAAAATTCGATGCTGTCTTAGATTATATTGCTCCAAAAGGTGTAAACGAAAACGGCGCCATGCAGTTCCCAATTAAAGGTACGTTGGTGAATAAAGACGATACCTTTATTAGATCGGGTTTAAGTGCCAATGCGTCAATCATCCTTTCAAAAGCCGATAATGTTTTGGCGGTAAAAGAAGGTTTGGTTCAGTACGACGAAAAAACAAAAAAATCATTTGTTGAGGTGTTGGTTGGCGAGCAAAAATTTGAACGTCGCGATGTGGAATTAGGCGTTAGCGACGGTATTTACGTGGAAATTAAAAAAGGAATTACCAAAAACGACAAGATTAAAGTTTGGAATCAAATTAAAAAGTAGCTAAATGAAAAACATTAAAACACTGCTTATAATCAGTCTGCTTTTTACTGTCAATTCGTTTGCTCAAAAAAAATGGACATTAGAAGAATGCGTGGCGCATGCCATTGAAAACAACGTGTCTGTTAAGCAGATCGAATTAGACAACAAACTGGCAGAAATCGATATAAAAGATGCATTTGGAAATTTTCTTCCAAACCTAAACGCAACCGCATCGCATTCGTGGAACGTGGGTTTAAATACAAACATTACAACCGGTATTTTGGAAAATCAAACCACGCAGTTTACCTCAATGGGTGCGTCGTCTGCAGTTGATATTTTTAAAGGATTACAAAATCAGAACCGTTTTAGAAAATCGAAACTGGCATTGATTTCATCGCAATATCAACATTTAAAAATCGAGGAAGATGTAGCGTTAAACGTGGTAAATGCGTATTTGCAGATTTTGTTTAACAAAGAAAATCAAAAGGTTCAAAAACAGCAGTTTCAAACCGATAGTTTACAGTTGGTAAGATCCGAAGCTTTGGTTGATGCCGGTATGATACCAAGTGGCGATTTGTTTGATATGAAAGCTACTTTAGCAACAGATAAACAACGAATTATTCAGGCAGAATATGCTTTAATTGTTTCGAAAATGAGTTTGGCACAACTGCTTCAAATGGAAGATTTCAAGGATTTTGATATTGCCGATGTGGAGTATGAATTTGAACCGACCACGATTTTGTTAGAAACGCCGGAATCGATCTTTCAAAAAGCTCGTTTTGAACGTACCGAATTAAAAATTGCCGAAAACAATGTAAAAATTGCCGAGAAAGACGTGGATATTGCAAAGGCTGCCGTATTACCTTCGTTAACCGGATTTTACAGTTTTAGTTCTCGTGTTTCGTACGCTAAAATTCCCGACGGAAGAGGCGGAGAAATTAATCCGCAACCGTTTTTTGATCAGTTCGATTTATACAAAGGTCACAGTTTTGGTGTACAGTTAAATATTCCTATTTTCAACGGATTTGCAGCTAAAAACAATATTGCGCGCAGCAGGGTGAATTTAGAAAAAAACAAGTTAACGTTTGAACAAACCGAATTGGATTTGGAACGAAATATTTACACCGCGTATTCTGACGCGAAAGGTGCAATGGAAACGTATCTGGCAACCGAAGAAATGTTGAAAGCCCGCGAAGAGGCTTTTCGTTACACAAAAGAACGTTACGAAAACGGAATGGCAACTGCTTTTGATTACAATCAGTCGCAAACACTTTTGGTAAACACACAATCTGATTTACTGCGCACAAAATACGATTATTTGTTCCGCACCAGAATATTGGAGTTCTATTTCGGTATTCCGATTATTCAGAGAAATTAATATTGATTTTTTTATGAAAAGAAATCTTCTATTACTAATACTATTAATTTTTAGTAGTTGCATTTATTCGCAATCAACAGAGGTTAATAATCAAGTTGAAATCATTAAGTTGGTAGTTGACAAATTCAATAAAAATGAGAAAAACATTGTTTACTACAGATTCGATAATCGCAGTTTGTTAAATGATTTGTTTCTTGTCTTTTCTGGAAGTATAGAATTCGACCATTCGGATTCTGCAATAATTAAACTTAAAGATATTGATTTTAAATATTGGATAAATTCTACACTTCTTAAGAAAACTAATAATAAAAGAGTAAAACCTTTTTTTAACAGAGATTATGTTAAGAACAAGTCAAATAAACCTATTGCATATATTTCATTTCCTTTAATATCTATAGATGGTGAAAATGCAATAGTGTATGCAAGTTATGTATGTGGCAGTTTGTGTGGAAGTAGAGGATACTTCTATTTGAAAAAAACTGATAATATTTGGACATTAATAGAGTATGTAGAAGAATTTATATCTTAAAAGAATATAGTTAATCTAAACAAAAGAGCTTCCTTACCCGGAAGCTTTTTTTATACCATACTTTAGCATTTGGTAATACGCTCGCTTCAATTTTTTACTTAAATTTGATGAACACCAAAAACCAAAACCTAAAACAGCCATGATGAAACTTTTCCTTGGATGCTTTTTTCTTTTTACAGCATGCTTTTCTGCTTTTGCACAAGAAAATCAACGTCCTAAAGTTGGTTTGGTATTAAGTGGTGGCGGTGCAAAAGGTTTGGCGCATATAGGTGTTTTAAAGGTGTTGGAAGAACAAGGCGTAAAAATCGACTATATTGGCGGAACCAGTATGGGTGCTATTATTGGCGGTTTGTACGCATCGGGTTACAATGCTTCGCAGTTAGATTCTATCTTTAAATCGGTTGATGCCGATGCCCTTTTGCAGGATTATATTCCTAGAAATTCAAAATCGTTTTATGAAAAACGAAACGATGAAATTTATGCGTTACAGCTTCCGTTTGATGATTTCAAAATAGGCAGTCCCGTATCGCTTTCCAAAGGAATGTACAATTACAATCTGCTAAACAAACTGTTGGCACACGTACGTTACGAACACGATTTTTCTAAACTTCCCATTCCATTTCTTTGCATTGCAACGGATGTTGTTACGGGCGAAGCTGTTGTGTTGGAAAAAGGAAATCTACCGCAGAGTATTTTGGCAAGTGGTGCATTTCCGTCGCTTTACACACCTGTAGAAATTGGTGATCGTTTGTTGATTGATGGTGGTGTGGTTAATAATTATCCCATTCAGGAGCTTCGTGATAAAGGCATCGACATAATTATTGGTGTTGATGTGCAAGACGGTAAAAAGGATCGCGAAAACTTAAAAGGTGCTTTAGATATTTTAATGCAGATTGCCAATTACGGCATGTACGGTGGCATGGAAGAGAAGAAAAAGCAAACCGATATTTATATTAAACCCGATATTTCTACTTTTTCGGTAGTAACTTTTGATAAAGGAAACGAAATCATTCAAAAAGGAATAGCAGCTGCCAAAGAAAAAATACCGCAATTGCAACAAATCAGCAGTAATTACAAAAAACCAAACTTGCCCGATTATATGTTTAACGATGATATTCATGTACATTCGGTTAGTATGAACAAGTTAAAAAACTACAACAAAGATTATGTTTTTGGTAAATTGGGTTATTTTAAAGACGAATGTGTATCGTTTGATAGATTAGAAAACGGTATCACCAATTTAAACGCCACCCAGAACTTTAGCGGAATTTCGTATCATTTTGAAAAAACCGATGAAGAAGGAGACAATTTAGTTTTGAATTTGAAAGAAAATACAGTAAATCGTTTTTTAAAATTTGGTCTGCATTTCGATAATCTTTACAAAAGTGCCGCATTAGTCAACGTTACACAGAAAAAACTACTTTTTAAGAACGATTTGGCATCGCTCGATTTTATTTTTGGCGATAATATTCGATACAATTTCAACTATTTGGTAGATAATGGTTTCCGTTGGAGTTTTGGCGCACAAAGTCGTTTCAATAAATTCAAATACAACGCAAAACCGTACGAAACAGGAGTTGTGCCTCAAGAATTACTTGGTTTTGATGTTTTTAATACCGATTGGAACGATCTAACAAACCGCTTGTACCTGCAAAATTATTACAACGATAAATTTGTAATTGGTTTAGGATTAGAGCATAAATATCAAATAGTAGATATCGCAAATTTAAATTTGCAGAAAAGCTGGTTAGACAACAGCCATTACATAAGTCCGTATTTTACTGTTGTTTTAGATACTTATGACAACAAGTATTTCCCAACCCGAGGCGTTAATTTTAATGCCGAAGTGAAGCACTCCATTATTTCATCCGACTATAACCAAAACTTCGAACCTTTTACCCAAATAAATGGAGAATTAGGAACGGTTAAAACATTTTTTGATCGAGTTTCAATAGAAGCAAAAGCCGATGTTGGTTTAACAATTGGTAGTGTTCCATCTACAAACATGAACTATTTCTTGGGTGGGTACGGCTTTCAATCCATATCAAACATAAAACCTTTTTACGGCTACGACTTTTTAAGCCTTAATTCAAACACCTATCTTAAAGCACTTTTACGGGTAGATTATCGCTTTTACAAAAAGCATCATTTAAATTTTACCGCAAATTATATGTATTTAAAAGATGCTATGTTTCAGTACAACGATTGGTTAGAATTGCCTATAAATTCAGGTTACGCATTAGGATATGGCTTTCAAACCGTTGTTGGTCCGCTAGAAATAAAACAATCGTATTCGCCCGAAGTAAAGATTCATTATACCTGGTTTAGTTTAGGATTTTGGTTTTAACTTTTACTTAAAATAAGCTTCTTTTATTTTATCTGAAAATTTATAATTCAAAAAATAGTTTTTATATTTGTTAGGTATGAAAACATGGCAAGGATTATTATCAAAACTTAAATACTTCATTAAGCGGAATCCCGAATGAAGAAGGCAGTGCTATGCTTTTACTATTAATTAAAAACTAAGAAATATGCCTTTATATCATAAATTAGGAAAAATTCCACACAAACGCCACATACAGTTTCGTAAGCCTAACGGCGATTTTTATTATGAGCAGTTGTTTGGTACTGTTGGTTTCGATGGAATGTCGTCTAACATGTATCATGAACAACGCCCAACGCAAGTAAAAGAAATTAAAGGATCTTACAGTGTTGCGCCAAAAATTGCACGTGCAAATAATATACAATCGTACCGTTTGCGCGGTTTTCAGGTTCCAAAAACAGCAGATTTTTTAGAAAGCCGTAAAGCCGTATTAACAAACAGTGATTTAACCATTGTTTTGGCTGCGCCTTCAGATAAAACTCAAGATTATTTTTATAAGAATACTGATGCCGATGAGTTGATTTTTATTCACAGAGGAACCGGTAAATTGCGCACCATTTTAGGAAATTTAGATTTTAAATATGGTGATTATTTATTGATTCCGCGCGGAATTATTTATAAAATAGATTTTGATACAGACGATAACCGTTTGTTTATCGTAGAATCACGCCGACCAATTTATACGCCAAAACGTTACCGTAACTGGTTTGGTCAGCTATTAGAACATTCGCCATTTTGCGAACGCGATATCCGCCGACCAGAAGAATTAGAAACCTACGATGAAAAAGGCGATTTTTTAATTAAAGTTCGCAAACAAGACGAAATCTTCGATATGGTTTACGCATCACATCCGTTTGATGTTGTTGGTTATGATGGATACAACTTCCCGTATGCATTCTCAATCCACGATTTTGAACCGATTACAGGTCGTATTCACCAGCCGCCACCGGTGCATCAAACTTTTGAATCTGATGCGTTTGTAGTGTGTTCGTTCGTTCCGCGTTTGTATGATTATCATCCGGAATCTGTTCCAGCTCCGTACAATCACAGTAATATTGATTCTGATGAGGTTCTTTATTACGTAGATGGTGATTTTATGAGTCGTAACGATATCGAAGCCGGTCATATTTCCTTACACCCAGCAGGAATTCCACACGGACCACACCCAGGTGCAATGGAGCGAAGCATAGGCAAAGTAGATACACAAGAATTAGCCGTTATGGTTGATACCTTTAAACCTTTAATGGTTACAGAAGAGGCCATGAAGATAGCTGATGAGCAGTACTATCAATCATGGTTAGATTAATTTTACAAAACTAAATACAATAATTATTATGGCAAACGAATTAAAATCTGTTGAGTACGGATTAGAAAAAATATTTGAAGGAGCACAAGATTTCTTACCAATTTTAGGTACAGATTATGTTGAATTTTATGTAGGTAATGCAAAACAAGCGGCACATTATTACAAAACGGCATTTGGTTTTCAGTCTGAAGCTTATTCAGGGTTAGAAACTGGTGTTCGCGATCGTGCTTCTTATGTAATTAAACAAGATAAAATCCGCATTGTACTTACAACAGCCTTAAACTCTGATTCTCCAATTGGTGAACACGTTAAAAAACATGGTGACGGAGTTAAAGTGGTAGCTTTATGGGTAGAAGATGCTGTTTCGGCTTACGAAGAAACTACAAAACGTGGTGCAAAATCGTTCAGCGAGCCAACAGTTACTTCAGATGAAAACGGTGAAGTAATTCAAGCAGGAATTATTGCTTATGGCGAAACTGTTTTCTTGTTTACAGAGCGTAAAAACTACAACGGTTTATTTTTGCCAGGATACGTTAAATGGGAAAGCGATTATCAGCCAGCACCAGTAGGTTTGAAATTTATCGACCACATGGTAGGTAACGTTGGTTGGGATCAAATGAGCGTTTGGGTAAAATGGTTTGAAGATGTTTTAGGATTTGTAAACTTCTTATCGTTTGATGACAAACAAATTACAACCGAATATTCTGCTTTAATGTCTAAAGTAATGGCAAACGGTAACGGAAGAATTAAATTCCCTATCAATGAGCCAGCAGAAGGTAAGAAAAAATCACAAATCGAAGAATATTTAGATTTTTATGAAGGCGAAGGTGTACAGCACATTGCAGTTGCAACAGACGATATTTTAAAAACGGTTGCTGATATGAAAGCACGCGGTGTTGAGTTTTTATCAATTCCACCTCAAAGTTATTATGATGCAATTCCAGAGCGTTTAAAAGACCACATGGATAAATTCAAAGAAGATATCAACGAACTTCAAAAATTAGGAATTATGATTGATGCCGATGAAGAAGGATACTTGTTACAAATTTTTACCAAACCGGTAGAAGATCGTCCTACATTATTCTTTGAAGTAATTCAACGTATGGGAGCTCGCGGATTTGGCGCTGGTAATTTTAAAGCATTGTTTGAATCTATTGAAAGAGAGCAAGAAAAACGCGGTACACTTTAATAAGAACGCTGTTAGAAAGTTAAATAAAAGTTAAATGTAAATTTAGCTTAAAAAATATTAAATATTAATATACCTTTGCACCCACAAAAATAAGGTACTCATAAAGCCTTATTTATGTAATAAATTTTTCATAATTTATAGTTTTTTGGTTGGTTAATAGCATAAAAACTCAGTTGGTAACAACTGGGTTTTTTGTTTTTTAATAACTTTGGAACAGATATTGTTTTGTATCTTTCCTAAATAATTGAAAATATGAAAAATACATTTTTAACCTGTGTAGTTTTATTACTAACCTTTGTTGGTTATGGGCAATCTTCTGCATTTAAATCGGGCGAATATTTAAAATTTCAAGTTTCGTATGGTTTTATAAATGCGGGTATTGCTACAATAGATCTTAAAGAAACAACTTATAACGGTAAAAGTGTGTATCATGCAAAAGGCGATGGGTACACTACGGGTTTGTCTAAAACGTTTTTTAAAGTTAAAGACGACTATCAAAGTTATTTCGATAAAAACACGGGACAACCTTACCGCTTTGTTCGCAAAATTAACGAAGGTGGCTACACCAAAAATCAAGAAGGTTTTATAAACTATAAAACAAATACCGTATTACTAAAAGATTATAAAGCTAAAACAGAAAAAACATACAACATACATTCTAACATACAAGATGTTATTTCGGCTTTTTATTATTTACGTAATCACGAAAAGCTAGACAACATTAAAGCAGGCGAAACCATACAGATTGATATGTTTTTTGATGATGAAATCTTTAAATTTAAATTAAAATTTATGGGTTATGAAAAAATTAAAACTAAATTTGGGACAATTAACAGCATGAAGTTCCGTCCGTATGTTATGTCGGGACGTGTTTTTAAAGCAGAAGAAAGTTTAACTCTTTGGGTTTCAAACGATGAGAACAGGGTTCCATTGAAAATTCAGGCAAGTTTACTGGTTGGTTCTTTAAAGGCAGAGTTAATTCAACATAAAAATTTAAAAACCCCTTTGAAAGTCGTAAAATAATGGAAATTTCAAACGAACGCAAACAAAAAATAGAAGCCTTACAGGATAAATTTACCAAAATAGATCAAAAATTAGACACGCATTTAGAAGGAATGTTATGGCAAAAACCAATTACTTATTGGGATTACATACAAACCGATGCCTTGCTTAATTTACAGATCCAACGATCAACCCTGCCAGATGAAATGGTATTTATCATGTACCATCAGGTAAACGAATTGTTGTTTAAAATGATCTTGTGGGAAATAGAACAGGTTTGCTTCGCAGAAAATCTAACCACTCCATTTTTTACAGAACGTTTAGGTAGAATTTCTCGTTATTTTGATATGTTAACCACATCGTTCACCATTATGGGTGATGGAATGGAAACAGAACAATACCTTAAATTCCGTAACACCTTAACACCAGCTAGCGGATTTCAAAGCGCACAGTATCGTTTGATAGAATTTGCTTCAACCGATTTAATTAATTTGATCGATGCACGTTACCGTGAAACAATCGACAGAAATACACCGTACGAACATGCTTTTGAGCACATGTATTGGCAGGCTGCGGGTAAAGATTATAAAACAGGAAAAAAATCATATCTAATTAATGAATTCGAAAAGAAATACAAAAAAGAATTCATTGATTTTATGCAGAAATACAATACAGCTAATCTTTGGCAAAAGTTCAAACAGCTTCCAATAGAAGATCAGCAGAACGAAGATTTGCGTCAAGCGATGCGTCATTATGACAAAACCGTGAACATTACATGGGTTATGGGACATTTTAAAGCTGCAAAAAAATACATCGAAAGCGAAGCAGGTCCGCAAGAAGCAACCGGTGGAAGCGATTGGAAAAAATACATGTTACCGCAATACCAACGCAGAATTTTCTTCCCGGAATTATGGAGCGAAGAAGAATTGGCAAACTGGGGAAAAGACGCTTTGTAATGAAGTTTTTTCAACTCATATTATCTCTAACAATTTTTACGATACTTTTTGCGTGCAATAAAAAGGAATCAGAACCTGAATTTGCCGAACTATCTGTAAAAGACAAAGAAGAAGTAAAACCAGAATTTGCTTATGGTTTTTCTTTGAACGAATATCATGTAGAACGTGATACGGTTGAGCGTGGAGATAATTTAAGTTTGATATTGGCACGTCATAATTACGATGCTACCGAAATTCATGATATTGTTGGTAAAGTAAAAGATTCGTTCAATGTTCGAAAAATTAAAGCAGGTAAAACCTTTACATTGTTAAAATCAAAAGAAACTATTCCCAGATTAGAAATTTTAATTTACGAACCCGACAAAATGGGTTTTCAAGTAATAGATTTTCGCGATTCTATTCACGCATATACCGTAGATTATCCTGTATCGTATAAAATAAAAACAATTGCAGGGGAAATAGATGGGTCTTTATCGGCATCTATTCAAAAAGAAGGATTAGATCCAGGTTTGGCAGCGGGTTTAGCAAAACGCTTTGCTTGGACAATAGATTTTTTTAAATTTAAAAGGGGCGATAAATTTGCACTTTCTGTAAAAGAAAAATTTATTAATGATTCTATTTATGTAGGAACCGAAGAAATTTTAGGGGCTTATTTTAATTACAATGGTAAAGATGTGTATGGTTTTCCGTATAAACAAGAAGGCGTAAAAGAAGCGCAGTTTTTTGATGAAAACGGCAAGCAAATGCGCACCATGTTTTTAAAATCGCCATTAAAATATTTTACCATTACATCTAAATTTTCTAAAAACAGATTTCATCCCGTTCAAAAACGCTTTAAGGCACACAACGGAACCGATTATGCTGCCCCGCACGGAACACCTATTATGACAACGGCATCGGGCGTAGTGGTTGAAACCGGCAGAACATCGGGTAACGGTAATTACGTAAAAGTAAAACACAACAACATTTACAGCACACAATATTTGCACATGTCTAAAATATTGGTTCGTCGTGGGCAAAGCGTAACACAAGGCCAGGTAATTGGTAAAGTAGGAAGCACCGGTTTAGCTACAGGACCTCATGTTTGTTATCGTTTTTGGAAAAATGGCATCCAAGTTGATCCATTAAAACAAAAATTGCCCACATCATTAGCAATGGATAAAAGCGATTTATCAACCTATTTATCTCAAATAAAACCAGTAAAAAAAGCTATAGAAGACAAACTTATAGAAAAATTTGAAAATTAATGTCGTTACCAAAAAATAACCCTACCGAAACAAAAGCGTGGCAAAATTTGCGCGAACATTTTTACGAAATTCAATTTGTAAAGATGCAAGAGCTTTTTACCGCTAATCCTAATCGTGTAAACGATTTTAATATTGTTTGGAATGATTTTTTAGTCGATTTTTCCAAAAACAGAATTACCAATAAAACTATTGATTTGTTGGTTCAGCTAGCAGAAGAAGTAGATTTAAAATCGGGAATCAACGCGCTTTTAAGCGGAGAAACCATTAATGAAACCGAAGATCGAAAAGTACTACATACCAATTTAAGAAAAGAACCTGCAAATCAAACCGAAGAAGTTGCTACAGCTTTAAAACAAATGCAACAGTTTACAGAAAGCGTAATTTCGGGTAATTTTAAAGGATCAACAGGTAAAGCGTTTACAGATGTGATTAATATCGGGATCGGAGGTTCAGATTTAGGTCCAAAATTAGTTACCGAAGCCTTGGCAGATTACAAAAATCACTTAAATGTTCATTACATATCAAACATTGATAATGATAGTATAGAATGTTTAAAAAACAAATTAAATGCCGAAACTACTTTAGTTGTAATGGTTTCAAAAACATTTACAACCTTAGAAACTATTAGCAATGCAGATATTTTTAAAAATTGGTTGTTGCAAAATGGTTTAAAAACAGAAAATCATATTGTAGCGGTTTCATCAAATATTCCGGAAGCGGTAAAATATGGTATCGAAATTAAAAATATATTTCCCATGTGGGATTATGTGGGCGGACGTTATTCATTATGGAGTGCCGTTGGTTTAAGTACCGCATTGTCTATTGGGTTTGCTAATTTTAAAGAACTTTTAAACGGAGCCAATAAAATGGATCAACATTTTGCTAAAACTCCTTTTAAAGAAAATATTCCGGTTATTTTAGCATTGATATCTATTTGGTATAACAACTTTTTTTGTTTTGAAACCGAAGCAGTTGTTCCGTATGTAGATAAATTAAAAATGTTACCTGCTTATTTGCAACAGGTAATTATGGAAAGTAACGGAAAAAGTGTAGATAGAAACGGTAGTGTGGTAAATTATGAAACAGGAACCATTGTTTGGGGCGAAGTAGGCACAAACTCACAACACGCATTTTTTCAGTTGTTTCACCAAGGAACAAAAATTATTCCGACAGATTTTATAGGGTTTATAAATCCATTTTATCCAAGTGATTTGCACAATTTGCTAATGGCAAACTTTTTTGCACAGACGGAAGCATTGATGAATGGTAAAGAAGGAAATTATCATACCGACGACCAAACAGATAAAAATGCTGTTTATAAAGATTTTAAAGGTAACCGACCATCAAATACCATATTAATTGATAAACTTACACCAGAATCATTAGGCAGTTTGCTGGCTATGTATGAACATAAAACGTTTGTGCAGGGTTTTATTTGGAACATTTATAGTTTTGATCAGTTTGGTGTAGAATACGGAAAGGTTTTGGCAAACAATATTAAAACCGAATTGCAAGCTAACGAAATAAAAAAGCACGATTGTTCAACTACTTTTTTGCTGAATCATTACTTAAAAAACAAAAGCGAAAACTAATTAGTTTTCGCTTTTGTTTTATCAACGTTTTTTTAATAGTTTATTTTCTTCTAATATGATTAACAAACTATCGTTTGATATCCCGTTGTTTGATTTAAAATTTAAGTCGATGATAACCGATTCTGGAACGTAATTGTCAAAATCTACATTTAAAATTTCAAGCATTTCACTTACACTATATTCATCAGATTGAATAATCTTTATTTTACCTTCTTCTGTTTGTTCAAAAGTAATGGTTTTATCATCCGTTAAACTTACAAATAATTGATGCTTAACTTGCAGTTCGTAATAGTTCGTTTTAATATCAATAGTATCAACAAAAAACATAGATAAGCTTCCTAATAAAAATATTGCTGTAAAGTTCCATAAGGCATGATACAGAAAGCTTAGCCAAAAATTAAAACGTACACGTAAATAAGCAAGTATAAATCCGCCAGTAAGTTGTGTGAGTATCAAAATGGGCGAGAGTACTATAAATGTCCAACTAAAATTCGCATAATTACTAATATGAACTATTCCAAAAATAATAGATGAGGAATAAATAAATATTGGAAAATATTTTTCCCATTGTTGCTCAGTAAAAAAAATTTCGACTAATCCTTTACGGCGTAAACCTAATCTAAAAAAAACTTCCTCAATAAAAGGAACAAGTAAAATTAGTAGTAAAAAACTTAGTACAATATTAAAATTTAATTCAGTAGCATTTTCAATTGCAAAGTATTTATCTATTAAATAGATCACGGGAAGGTAAATTGCAAGAAGAGCTAATTCTGCTAGGAAAAGCGTAAAAAACACTTTCCATTTATTTCCTGAAGAATCGCGTAAATCTTTAGGGTGTTTAATAAACTGCCAAAAATCAAGTAATATCTGCTTCATTAAAAATTGAATTTTTGCAAATATAAACCTTAAAACAAACTTCCTTGTATTTCTTTGGGTTTTCCAAGTAGCGGAAACTCTTTATAAACTTCGTATTGCTTAATTTGTAGATTAAATTTTCGCAAACTTAAATGAGTAACAGGAAACGAAATATCAATATTTTGAAACATTTGTTGAGCAATTTGTAATTGTTTTTGACTTAATTGCCTACCTATAGTTAAATGCGGTGTGGTTGTTTGATGCTCTTTTTTCATCGTTGTTACTTCATTTAAAATTTGCTTCATAATAGATGACATTTTATCTGTTGAATCCTCACTTGGTTTTATATAAAAAGCACCATTATTATATTGGTTAAAACTGTTACAATGCATTTCAAATGGTTCAATTTCAGATGCAATCCGTTCTAATTGTATAAAAAATCGATCCTCTTGCGATACTTCGCTAAAGAATTCAAAAATAGAAAAATGTGCCAATGCATTTTTACTTTTAAAACTTCCGGTTTTGGCTGCTAAATTCAATTTCATCTCTTTAACTAATGTAATTGTTTGAACATCTGGCATAAAAACAACCGAATATTTATTCATATCATTTTTTTTATTCAAATATCGCAATAACCTTTTAATTAAAGAATTAAAGCTGGTTTTTAATTAAATAATTGCGAATTTTTAAATAACTTTACCCTCAAACAATTTTTTAAAAATGAACAACACACTTAAAGTTTCTGTAAATAAAGAACACCACTTTGATTTTACAGAAGAGCAAATGCAAACTGCTGATGCAGTGAGCTTGGATCAAAAAAACTTTCATGTGTTACACAACAATACTTCGTATCATGCCGAAGTTGTGAACACCGATTTCATCAACAAAACATATACAGTAGTTGTAAATAACAACGAGTATGTAGTGTCTATCGCCAACCATTTAGATCAATTAATTAAAGAAATGGGCTTTGAAGTAGGTAAGGCAAAAGTAGTGAACGCAATTAAAGCACCTATGCCAGGATTGATTTTAGAGATTAATGTTGCGGTAGGTCAGGAAGTTCAAGAAGGTGATAATTTATTGATTTTAGAAGCTATGAAAATGGAGAATAGTTTTGATTCTCCTCGTGCAGGAGTAATAAAATCGATCGCTGTTGAAAAAGGACAAGCAGTAGATAAAGGTCAATTGTTAATTGAATTTGAGTAAAAATTTCATAGAAAAAAGGAATTAAAACTATTTCAGAAAAATTAATCAAATAATATTGTCATTCCGAACTTGTTTCGGAATCTCAAAAATTTTATAAGCGTAATGAGAAGCTGAATCAAGTTCAGCTTGACAACAAAAGCAGTTTATTTTTCGTTTTAGTACAAATTTCTTTTCTCTTTTATCTTGATAAAAAAATGAAAAAAATATTAGTTGCAAACCGTGGTGAAATTGCACTACGCGTAATGAAAACAGCAAAGAAAATGGGAATTAAAACCGTTGCTGTTTATTCGGTTGCCGACCGTCAATCGCCTCACGTAAAATTTGCTGATGAAGCAGTTTGTATCGGTGAGGCGCCTTCAAATCAATCGTATTTATTAGGTGATAAAATTATTGAAGTATGTAAAGAATTAGGTGTTGATGGGATTCACCCAGGATACGGATTCTTATCAGAAAATTCAACATTTGCAGAATTAGCAGAGAAAAACAATATTACGTTTATCGGACCAAAATCGCACGCTATGCGCGTAATGGGAGATAAATTAGCTGCAAAAGATACCGTAAAAGTGTACGATATTCCTATGGTTCCTGGTTTAGACCACGCCATCACAGATATCGAAGAAGCGAAACAAGTGGCGAAAGAAGTTGGTTTCCCAATTTTAATTAAAGCATCTGCTGGTGGTGGTGGAAAAGGAATGCGTGTGGTTGAGAAAGAAGAAGATTTCGAATCTCAAATGCAACGTGCCATTTCTGAAGCAACTTCAGCTTTCGGAGACGGATCGGTTTTTATTGAAAAATTCGTAGCATCTCCACGTCACATCGAAATTCAGGTTATGGCTGATACACACGGAAACGTAGTGTATTTATTCGAACGTGAATGTTCGGTTCAACGTCGTCACCAAAAAGTGGTTGAAGAAGCTCCTTCGGCTGTTTTAACTCCCGAAATTCGTAAAGCCATGGGTGAAGCTGCTGTAAAAGTGGCTAAATCTTGTGATTACGTGGGTGCGGGTACGGTTGAATTCTTATTAGACGAAAACAAAAATTTCTATTTCTTAGAAATGAATACACGTTTACAAGTAGAGCACCCTGTTACAGAATTAATTACAGGAATCGACTTGGTTGAAATGCAAATTCGTGTAGCTCGTGGCGAAGTGTTACCAATCACTCAAGACGATTTACAAATTAAAGGGCACGCATTAGAATTACGTGTCTATGCCGAAGATCCATTAAACGATTTCTTACCATCAGTTGGAAATTTAGAAACGTACATTTTACCAACAGGTGAAGGTGTTCGTGTGGACAATGGTTTTGAACAAGGTATGGATGTGCCTATTTATTACGATCCCATGTTATCAAAATTGATTACGTATGGTAAAGATCGTAACGAGGCGATTCAATTAATGTTGAAAGCCATTCAAGAATACAAAGTAAAAGGTGTAAGCACTACGTTGCCATTCGGAACGTTTGTTTTTGAACATGATGCATTTGTTTCAGGAAACTTTGATACCAATTTCGTTAAGAAATTTTATAGCGCAGATATCATTAAAGAAAACCAAGCAAAAGAAGCAGAAGTAGCTGTTTTAGTAGCTTTGAAACAATATTTTGCAGATCAAAAAGTTTTACGCGTACCAACGAAGTTATAATTATATACCACAGATTTAATAAAATCAATTAAGTATTATGTCAAACAAAATCACATTCATATTAATTAGTTTTGTTCTTTTCAGTTGTAAAAACAATTCTGAAGTAGAAAAAACTGATAATTCTGTTGTCACGGAAATAAGTAAGGAAAATACAGATTCTGAAATTAACAGAAAGTTAATTGAAATTTGTAAGAATATGGATGGTGTTATCGACGCTGATATTTTAGATGATAAATTAACAATTAGAGCTAATATTTCAAAGGTTGAAGGACAAAAATTAAGTGAAGGAATGCTTAAAGAGATTAGAAAATATAATCAAAATATTAATACTGTTATTGTTTTTGATGTAGGTTTTGATTTAGTTGGGCATTCGGGTAAGAAATAATCATCTGTGCATCTGTGGAAAAAAAGAATAAAAACTATGAATACAAAATTCGATATTTTAAATAAAAAATTAGCTGAAGCCAAATTAGGTGGAGGTGAAAAACGTATTGCAGCGCAACACGGTAAAAAGAAATTAACGGCTCGTGAGCGTATTGAATACTTCTTTGACGAAGGTTCTTTCGAAGAAATCGGAGCTTTTGTAACCCACCGTACCAAAGATTTTGGTTTAGATAAAGAACATTATTTAGGTGATGGTGTAATTACAGGTTACGGAACAGTAAACGGACGTTTAGTGTACGCTTTCGCTCAAGATTTTACGGTTTTCGGTGGAGCTTTATCTGAAACACATGCAGAGAAAATCTGTAAAGTAATGGATATGGCATTGAAAGTGGGTGCGCCAATGATCGGATTAAACGATTCTGGTGGAGCTCGTATTCAAGAAGGCGTTCGTTCGTTAGGTGGATATGCAGATATCTTCTTCCGTAACGTTCAGGCATCGGGAGTTATTCCTCAAATTTCTGCTATTATGGGACCTTGTGCTGGTGGTGCGGTTTACTCGCCTGCTATGACCGATTTTACGATGATGGTTGAAGGATCTTCTTATATGTTTGTAACAGGTCCAAATGTGGTTAAAACCGTTACTAACGAAACCGTTTCTGCTGAAGAATTAGGTGGAGCATCAACGCATTCAACTAAATCCGGAGTGGCTCATACCACTTCTGCGAACGACGTAGAATGTTTAGAAGATGTGAAACGTTTATTAAGCTATATTCCTCAAAATAACCAAGAAGTTGTTGAAGATTTGCCATACCAATTAGGTGACGAGTTACGTGAGCAATTAAATACGATTGTTCCTGATAACGCGAACAAACCTTACGATATGCACGACGTAATCAACAACGTGATCGATGAGGATTCTTTCTATGAAATTCACAAAAACTACGCAGAAAACATCATCGTTGGTTTTGCTCGTATCGCTGGAAAATCAGTAGGTATTGTTGCAAACAACCCAATGTTCTTGGCAGGATGTTTAGATGTAAATTCATCAATTAAATCGGCTCGTTTTGTACGTTTCTGTGATGCGTTCAACGTACCATTGTTAGTATTGGTAGATGTACCAGGTTTCTTACCAGGAACAGACCAAGAGTGGAACGGAATTATTGTACACGGAGCGAAATTATTATATGCTTTATCGGAAGCTACTGTGCCAAAAGTAACGGTTATTACACGTAAAGCGTACGGTGGTGCTTACGATGTAATGAACTCAAAACACCTTGGTGCCGATATGAACTTTGCTTGGCCAGGTGCAGAAATTGCAGTTATGGGAGCTAAAGGAGCGTCAGAAATTATCTTTAAACGCGAGATTGCCGAAGCAGCTGATCCAGCCGCTAAATTAGCAGAAAAAGAAGCAGAATATGCCGAAAAATTTGCCAATCCATATCGTGCAGCTCAACGTGGATTTATTGACGAGGTAATTTTCCCACAAGATACCCGCCGCAAATTAATCAAAGCATTCAAAATGTTAGAAAATAAAGAAGTAGCTACACCTAACCGTAAACACGGAAACATTCCGTTGTAGTCTTTTTAGATGTGAGATATTAGATATTAGAAAACCGTTCATCGTTCACTGAGCTTGTCGAAGTGATAGGAACGGTTTTTTTATTTCCCACAGATTCACAGATATAAATTAACACAGTTCATCCTGAACTTGTTTCAGGATCTCAAAATCTATGCTATGCGAAACTGACCCGAGTCTGCGAATAGTACGAAGTAAAACAAGTTTAGCTTGACAAAATAGAAAACCGTTCCACGGTCACTGAGTTTTGTCGAAAATATTTTGAACAATTTTTTTGGTATATTGCAAGAAAATGAAAATTCAATTTATCATATTCTTTTTCATTTCAGTTATTTCGATTTCATATTTCTCACGCTAACGCATGCATCTTACTAGTTCAAAGAATTTGAAAACCACTGGGTAGCACAACAATGCTAAACGAGAGGAATACAAGATAAAGCCTGAGCAATACAAGATCAAGTCTGAGCAATAGAAGATCAAGCCCGAGGAATGCAAGATCAAGCCCGAGGAATGCAAGATCAAGTCTGAGGAATAGAAGATTAAGTCTGAGGAATGCAAGATCAAGTCTGAGGAATGCAAGATCAAGTCTGAGGAATGCAAGATCAAGTCTGAGGAATGGAAGATCAAGTCTGAGGAATGCAAGATCAAGTCCGAGAAATAGAAGATGAAGTCCGAGGAATACAAGATTAAGTCTGAGGAACACAAAATCAACCGTAAGGAGTACAAGATTAAAAATAAAAGATTTGTAATCTAAAATAGAGATTTTAGTCATTAAAACCTCGTTTAAATTCAAATAAAGATAGCTTCTCTTATAGTTACATTGTTTTATATTCAAATATAAATCCACATAATGCTTATCAAATTTTAAGGAATAAGAAGCATTACATATCCCAATTTATACTATTTTTATAAAAAAAACGTTTCAATCTTTGAAATCAAGTCTGTATGAAATTTTATTATCAAATATTTTTCTTTTTAGTATCGTTTGTATCGGTAGCACAAACAAATCAATTGTGGAAAGGTTATTATTCTTACCAAGAAACTAAAGCTATTGAAAAAGACGATCAAAACATATACGTTGCAACAGATAACAGTGTTTTTGCTTATAACGAGTATAGTAAAGAAACCGAGATTTTTAATACCGTAAGCGGCTTAAAAATTAATGAAATTAGCACATTGGCTTATGCCAAAGATTATAAAAAACTGGTTGTAGGAAGTGCCAACGGAAAAATAGCCATTATTGATTTGGCTGCAGATAAGATTTATCATTTAAACGACATTTTTTTAAAAACCAACATTCCAGATAATCAAAAGAAAATAAATAAAATCATTATACATGCTGGTTATGCTTATTTGGCTACAGGCTATGGTATAACGGCGGTTCGGTTGAACGATAATCATTTTGGTGATACCTATTATGTTGCTGTTGGCGGAGAAATGATCAATGTAAAAAGTATCGCGGTTTTTAATAATCATATTTATGCAGCGGTAGAAAATGAAGGTCTTAAAAAAGCATCAATGAACACCAATTTAATAGATTATAACAATTGGCAGGTAATTGATTTTGATAATTGGATAGAATTGATAACCTTTTCAAATAAATTAATCGGAGTTAAAGATGATTTGTTCTTAAACACTATTTCTGCTTCAAACCAAATTGACGAAGTAGGTGATGTTTGGGGCGGATTTTTAAAGTTTAGTGTTTCTGGCGATATTTTAATTGAAATTACAAAAGAAGCAGCTCGTTTACGTTCTACAGATTTATCTGTTTACAACGAATTTATATATTCATTTGATGAAAAAGGAGGAATAAGTGATGCTACTTTTTCAAACGGAAATTATTATCTAGCAGCTAATAAAAACGGTGGACTAAAAGTACCGTTAGAAAATAAAGAAAATATCGAAGTTGTTTCACCAAGTGGTCCGTTAAGCAACAATATTTCTTCTGCTGTAGTTAATAATAAAGATCTTTGGTTAACTTTTGGGGGTTACGGTATTGATATGAACCCATACGAACCTAACGGTTTAACCAAATACGGCATCAGCACTTACAAAAACATGCTGTCGTGGGAACATATTTCTAACGAACAATTAAACGGCTTGCAATCAACAGTCAATATCAGTTTTAACCCACAAAAACCAAATTTTGCATACCTAAGTACTTTTAACGATGGGTTAGGGGTTTTTAATATAAACGAAAAGCAAATAACGGTTTATGACGATACAAATACCGATGTTTTTATACCTATTATCCCAACCGATTTACGTATTTACGGTGTAACTTTTGATAGAAACGGAACAGGTTGGATGACCAACACGGCAGGAATGAATCCTACTTTGATTACTATTGATAAAAACAATCAATTTAATAAATATACATCAGATATTTTTGTGAGCAACAACCCAGGAAGTGATGCGTATTTTAGTCCAATAATAGATAAAAACAACACAAAATGGTTTGCTAGCCGCTTAAGTGGTTTATATGCTTTTAACGAAACAAAAAGTAATAAAGCAATGAAGATTGATACTGGAGCTGGTACCGGCGCATTGCCAAATATTTCGGTTCGATCTATTGCCTTAGACTATAAAAACGAATTATGGATTGGTACAGCAAGGGGGTTAAGAGTGGTAAGAAACATTGATCAGTTTTTAACTACACCTCAATTAACAACAACAAATATTATTATTGAAGAAGAAGGTAAAGCACAAGAACTTTTCTTTGAACAAGATATTTTAAATATAACTGTTGATGGATCTAACAATAAATGGGTATCGGTTGCAGAATCGGGTGTTTTCTTAATTTCAGATAAATACGAAACGCTTTACAATTTTACCACAGCCAACTCGCCATTACCTAGTAACGATGTTACAGCGGTTACTATAAATGGTTCTACTGGCGAAGTATATTTTGTAACACGCCAAGGTATGGTATCTTTTAAAAACTTTGCAACTACTCCATTGGCAGATTTAGACAATATTAAAGTGTATCCAAACCCAGTGAAACCTGGTTTTTCGGGCGATGTTAAAATAAGTGGATTGGTAAGCGATGCTACAGTAAAAATTACCGATATTGCCGGAAATTTAGTACACGAAACAAAATCATTAGGCGGAACCGTAACTTGGAACACGCTTTCTTTTTCAGGATCTAAAGTGCCTTCTGGCGTGTACATGATTTTTATTACTTCGCAAGATGGCGAATTAGACGCAGTTAAAAAAGTGATGATTATTCGTTAATGCAAATTAAAACCGAAGCCATTGTTTTAAGTGCCTTGCGTTATCAGGAAAAAAGTCTGATTGTGAAATGTTTTACCCAACATTTTGGCTTAAAAACCTATTTTGTACGCAATGCGTTTTCGGCAAAAAATAAAGGATTAAACAGCGCATATTTTCAACCGTTGAATCAGTTGTATATTGATGCTGTTCACAAAAACAAAGGCGCTTTAGAGTATATTTCTGAATTGAAGCTGGCATATCCTTATCAGACCATTTCGTTGGAATTTTACAAAAACAGTGTCAGCATTTTTATTGCCGAAGTTTTAAGTCACAGCATAAAAGAAGAGCAGCCAAATAATGACTTATTTCTATTTTTAAAAACCGCTTTGGTTTGGTTTGATGAGCATTCTTTTTCGCCCGATTTTCATTTGTGGATTTTAATAAATCTTACAAAATATTTAGGTTTTTATCCTGATGATTCCGATAAAGATTCAATTTATTTCAATCCGAACGATGGCAGTTTTACCATGCATTATACACCCAATTGTTTTAATGAAGACGAAACGGCTTTATTCCGTAAATTGTTCGATCTTTCTGTAAACGATAAAAAAGTTATACTGACAAACACACAACGCAGGTCACTCTTAAAATTGTTGATACTTTATTATCAAACCCATATTGTAGGATTTAAACAAGTAAAATCAATAGAGATTTTATCGGAACTTTTTTAATCTGTGTTTCTAATACATTTTTATAACCTTGATAAGATGCAATATTTATAGAAATAATTTTTCTCAATACACTCCTATCAGCGAAGTGTATCATTGTATACTTTAAGATTTTTCTACTCTATGCCTGTGTTCTTTATTTTTTGATTAGCTTTAGCAGCTTCTTTCTGTTGAGCTAATCTTTCGCGGAAAGAGTTTTTACCCGCTTTAGACTTCATTGGTGAGATGGCAGTACAAACTAATACATACTCCTCATCAGAGTTTAACCTATAATCGAAGCTAGCTATGACAATAGAACCACGAGCAATGTTGTTTTTAGCAACATCTTCTGGTGACATTCTTAATGATAGATTACCTACTTCACTTCCGACCGATTTCTCCCATTCACCTTCATTTAAGTAACTATTAGCTTTATCAGATTGTTCCTCATTCATGGCTTGTAAATTAACAATTAAATAGGGTCTATCTAAATTATTATTACCATTTTCATCTTTCCAGTAAAATCTTTCAGAAATTTCTCCAGTAATAGGATCTTTTCTACCTTCAGATACAGTACCCACAGTAATTGGTTCTTCAAAGATACCTGACTCCACAACAACTTTACGTCCTGCTAAAATTTTTAAAGCTAAATCTTCAGTAATTTTTGAAGACGATAACTGAGTTTGATTTTGTGTGGACAAAATATCAACATTTATTTCTTTTTTTTCGGAAAAAGGAAATATCTTTTCAATCAAATAGTAGACAAGTACTAAAGAACTTCCAAAGATGATTATTGTTATAATTAATTGAGCAATACCGTCATTGGGTATTATATCTCGAAGACTTCCAGTTATAAAA
>Ga0233380_1000302_pt1 | contig 27493 bp, 33 predicted proteins | sample ElkDunMinimDraft_9_FD_191541 | JGI IMG/M metagenome (GOLD analysis project Ga0233380, IMG submission 191541) | Fecal eukaryotic communites from dung pellets of Tule Elk in California, USA - Elk Dung F36 | ecosystem: Host-associated > Mammals > Digestive system > Large intestine > Fecal | place... | reverse complement strand
GCGTTCGCCTCGTGAATGCACAGCGCGTCGCCTATGTCGCTGGCTTCACGCTTCTGGCGGCCATGGGCAAGGCTGAAGCTAAGGATCTCAACCTTGACGACGGCGCGCTCTACGACCCCGAGCTGAACTATAAACGGGTGCGCGGAAAGGTGTTCGATTGGGAGAATGACCCCGCTCCAACCCCGCGCGCAACACGCACCGTTGACACACCCGCTCAGGATGGTGACATTTCAGTGCAGTGAATCGATTCCCCTGTGGGGGACAGGGCAGGACAGGGGTGGTCCATTATGGGAAATATAGGGGAACCGTCGGTCGAGGAAATTCTCGAGTCGATAAAAAAAGTTATCGCTCGGGATAACCGCGCCGGGGCCGTCGAAGAACGCCGCCAGCGGGAATCGCGCGGCATTTCTGGACCTGCCGCAGGAAAGGACGATATTCTTGACTTGGGCGAAACGGCTGAGCTGGCAGCGGAAGAAACGGCATCAGATGAAGACAGCGGCGTGAGCGGTGGTCCAAGGGCATTGATCGCTGAGGGTACGCGCAGTTCCATAAGCGATTCGCTAGCAGCACTTGCCATGCTGGCTGAGCCTGGCGTGCCCCCGCAGATCGTTCGTTCGGGCGAAACCTCGCTGGAAGGGATGACGCGGGATCTCCTGCGACCCGCATTGACGGACTGGCTGGAAAAGAATCTTCCCGCATTGGTCGAACGCATGGTCGCGGCTGAAATTGCGCGGATCGTCGGCAAGAAGGGCTGACACGCGGCTTGGCTAAACCGGATCCCGCGCTGCTAGAGCCTGCGCGTTACCCATTCTGTTGCACGATCGAGCCGCGTTTTGGCGATCTCGACACGAACATGCATATCAACAATGTCTCTCTTACCGGCATTCTTGAAGACGCTCGGGTACGCTTCCACGCACAAAGCGGGTATCATGCCGCAATGGGTGAATCGGTTTCCATGGTGGCAAGCTTCAATGTCGAGTACCTCGGCCAGAGCTATTATCCGCATCCGCTTGTGATCCATGTCGGTGCTTCGCGACTGGGCCGAACAAGTTATGTTCTTAACCAGCTTGTCCGGCAACAGGATCGCCCTGTAGCCTATTCGGAAGCGGTGATGGTCTGCGTCGGCAAATCTGGGCCGGCGCCTCTACCGCAAGCGTTCCGGAGCAGCGTTTCCGACTGGATGGTTCTGTCATGAAGACCAACAGCGAGGAACTGGCCAAGGCGCGCAAGGCACTGAGCACCAACGGCGGCAACAACATCCGGCGCCACATCTTTCTATGCGCAGAACCAGCGAAGGGCGAATGCTGCACGCACGCCGTCGGGTCGGCTTCATGGAAGTACCTCAAACGCACCTTGAAAGAGCGGGGACTGGACCGCGATGGCGGCATCGCGCGCACCAAGGCCGATTGCCTCAAAATCTGCGCGGCAGGGCCTATCGCAGTCGTCTGGCCTGATGGCGTCTGGTATCATAGCTGCACGCCCGAAGTGCTCGAACGGATCATCGACGAACATCTCGTAGCAGGTCATCCGGTCGAGGAGTTCCGGCTCTATCCAGCGGACAGTAACTGATTAGCCGTCACGCATGTTCTCAGGCGGATGGGTAATCGCATCACCGCGCGTTCGCCTACGGGACAGAATCATCAGCCCTAACACCCCCGACATCAGTAGCATGGCAAAGCCCACGCCCATCGCGGCTACAATGTAAAAATGCACAGGCACCGTACCGTTGGAACGGTAGAGCGCCACCATTGCGCCGACCACCAAAGTCACGGTTGTCAGCATCATCCAGCGCATCACCCGCCGGTAGCGCGCCCAGGCAAACTGCGCGACATGCGGATCTTCGAATGGGGTAGGGCGGGCCATGAAAATGGTCATGCGCTTGCCTCCCCCCACACGCAACCCCCGGCGCACGCAGGCTCCAGACTCGCCAGTCGAGTGGTTTGGTGGCATAATGCCAGACCAAGAGCCGGGAGGGCCGCCATGACGATTGCGCACCTGATAGAGGGTCGAAGCAGCCCGATCATCACCTGCTCCGCCGGGACCAAGGTATCCGACGCGACCGCCCTGCTTGCGGAAAAGCGCATCGGTGCGCTGCCGGTTGTGGATGGCGACGCCGTCGTCGGCATTTTTTCCGAACGCGATGTCATTTATTGCCTGCACAGCGACGGGCCAGAAATGTTGGACCATGCCGTTGGCCGTGTAATGACCACTCCTGCTGTCACCGTAGCACCCGAAACCGAGGTGCTTACGGCGCTAGCATTGATGACAAAACGCCGAATTCGTCACCTGCCGGTTGTGCGCGACGGTACAATGATAGGCTTCGTATCCATCGGCGACCTCGTGAAATCCCGCATTGATCGTATCGAATCCGAAGCGGAAGCCATGCGCGCCTACATCCAGGCGGCCTGAGCGCCTTGCCGCCGCCGTCTGGCGGCCCTACATCAGACGAATGGATGTTCAGACCCTGACCCTTAGCCCTTCCGCCGCGGCGCGCGTTGCCGCCATTGCGGCAAAGCAGGGCACTCCCCCGCTACTCCGCCTGGCCGTAGATGGTGGCGGCTGTTCCGGCTTTCAGTACCGGTTCGAAATGGCCCAGGACGTCGAAGCCGACGATATTGTGTCCGAGACTGACGGCGTCAGGCTGGTGGTCGACCCCGCCAGCCTTGAACTTGTTGCCGGATGCACTGTGGATTACGTCGAGTCACTTGGCGGTTCCGCATTTCGCGTAGAAAATCCCAACGCCACCGCGGGCTGTGGCTGCGGTTCAAGCTTCGCCATCTGATGCGGACCGATTGATGAAAATTGCCACGTTCAATATTAACGGCGTCAAGGCGCGCCTGCCACGCCTGCTGGAATGGCTTGAGGAAACCCGCCCGACCGTTGCCTGCCTGCAAGAAATCAAGTCGCAGGACGAAGGCTTTCCCGCAGCTGATATCGAGAAGATCGGCTACAAAGCGATCTGGCATGGCCAGAAAGGCTTCAACGGCGTTGCCATACTGGCAGACGGTATCCAGCCCGTAGAGGTGCGTCGTGGGCTTGAGGGCGAGCCCGAGGACGAACATTCACGCTATATCGAAGCAGACGTTGGCGGCGTTCGTGTCGCCTGCATATATTTACCCAACGGCAATCCCCAGCCTGGCCCGAAGTTCGATTACAAGCTGCGGTGGATGAAGCGGCTTCGTCTGCGCATGGCAGAGATCATGGCAGAAGAAGTTCCGGCGATCGTCACCGGGGACTTCAACGTGATTCCCGAAGACAAAGATGTGTGGTCACCGGCTGCAATGGCGGCAGACGCGCTGATGCAGCCTGAATCGCGCGATGCCTATGCGCGAATATTAGGCGACGGCTGGACCGACGCCATTAATCTTCATCATCCGCGCGGCGGTATCTGGACATTCTGGGACTATCAGGCGGGCGCATGGCAGCGCGACCACGGCTTCCGCATTGATCACGCCTTGCTCTCGCCTGAATTGGCAGACCGCCTTGTCAGCTGCGGCGTGGACAAGGAATATCGCGGCCGCGAGAGAGCCAGCGATCATACCCCGGTCTGGGTCGAGATCCGGGACTGATCAGGCTATCGCAGGGACAAGCCTGCAACCGGGAATGGCCCCCGCTTTCGCAGGGGCCAATTTCTCACCGATAGAACACATGATTGTCGACCCGCGCTATGCGAGTCAGCCGCCATTGCGGCGATACATGCGTGGCATGGAAAAAGAGCGCGCCTTCAACCGGGCTGCGCCAGCTGCCTTCGTGAGCGATATGTGCAATCGCCACAGCGTTACGCCAAGAGCGTGAATTCTTCTTGATGGTGGGCATGGACTGCCCGCGCACGAAGGAAAATTGCGACGGCTGGAATACCACTCCGCAATAGCTGCTGGGGAAACGACCCGACTTTGACCGGGCTACGACTACGCGGCCCACGGCCAACTGGCCAGGAAGGGTTTCGCCCTTCGATTCAAAATAGATTGCGCCAGCAAGGCAGTTCAGTTCGCGCGAAAGTTCCGCTGGCATGGGATGGTCATCCACCATCTCCCGCAGATTTTCTGCCGTAACCGGCTCTGCTTCTTCCTGCACGGCCGGATCAATCGCGGGCTTCTCAGGAAGCGCCTGGATCACGGGCTGTGAGGTGAACTGTGCCGGGGTTGGTTCGATATATTCCAGCACAGGATTTATAGCCTGTGCTGACGCGCCGGAACCATCGGCTGCGGCAAGCGTTACTATCATAGTGGTGGCGATTGCAATTGCGCTCGCCCGGTTAATCTTCTTACTCATCAAACTGCAAAAAGGGCGGTGGACAAGCCCGACGCAGGATGAGAGGAAGGTGCCGGGATATGGCATCTTAAACTCTGAAAGCCTGCCGGCCGCCCCCCGTCTGCGTGCTAGCCCATTGGCCGGAATGCCAATTAGGGCCGCCTGCGCATCAGCGGTTGGGGCCTATTTCTTTCTGCAGTGCAGCAAAGTCAAGGGCTGTCCGGTTTCAATCCGATCAGCCGTTCGCCATTCGCGATATCCAGTTCAATAATCCACAAATCAGGGTCCTGAAGCCCCCTTCGGGTCAGGTAATCCTGAAATTCATGTTTATTATCAATGGCTTCTGTCTTGGAGCGGTGCCATTTTGATGTGCCATCAAGCTGCGGCATGCGTTCATAGGCACGGGCATTTGTACCGTTACTACATACCACTACGACAATCGTTCCCGCCTGTTTCTCACCTTTTTGCACAACCGTGGCAAAGCCACCATCGACCTGAGTCTGGCGCAACAATGCGGCAACTTCAAGATGCGCAGGCAGCCGCCCGTCCATCAACCAGCCATATCGCGGAGTGACTGGGCGTAACCGTCAAGCCCGGACAGGGCCATGCGAGAGCGCATGAAGGTGCCAGTCCCGCGGCCAATTTCCTCACCCTCTTCGTCCACCAGTCGGGCTTCGGCGACCAGTACCCGGCGCCGACCGCTGATCCAGCGCCCTTCTGCTACAACCTGCCCCGACTTCACTGGACGACTGAAATGGAGGTTGAAGGCCGTAGTCAACAAGAAGCGATCGGTAACCAGCGTATTGGCAGCATAAAAGGCCGCATCGTCCAGCATCTTGAAATAGATTGTGCCATGCGCCGCACCGGCGGCGTGGTGACAACGTTCGTCTACTGTAAATTCGATGCGCGACCGACCTTCGCCTGCGATCGTCAAATGGGATTCAAACAAACGGTTGACCGGTGCAGACGCATATAGCCCCTCCAGGGCGCGCCAGTGCAGCGAAGCGCCCGGGACTTCTGCGTCAGGCAGCATCGCGGTCGATAACGTTGCTCAGCAGGCCGAACATAGCCTCGTCCCCGGGCGCCTGCATCAGGGCTGTGTGCATACTTTCATCCCGCATCATGCGCGAAATCGCGGCTAATGCATGGAGGTGGGCAGCGCCCGCCTGCTCGGGTGACAGCAGCCCGAAGATCACATCCACTGGCATGCCATCCGCAGCATCAAACGCCACGGGGGCTTCAAGCCGGAGAAAGGCCGCGACGGGTCGGTTCAATCCAACGATGCGGGCATGCGGAATGGCTACGCCACGGCCAAATCCGGTGCTGCCCAGCTTTTCCCGATCTTCGATCCGTTCAAGAACCATTGCCCGGTCAAGGCCATAGACCACAGCAAAGCGATCCGCGAGCTGGGACAGGATTGCAGGCTTGCTATCCGCACGGATCGTTCCGACGGATTCGGGAAGAAGTGTAAACAGAGCGGTCATAGCCAAGGCGACTTCTTATCCAGGCAACTGTTTCTCGCCTATGAATGAGGCAAGAGCCGGGCATAGCCCAACTCTTGGCCCCTTTCCTGGATCGGAAACGTTGCATCAAATGCGCATCAGGATGGCTCGACCCAGCCGATCGAGCCGTCGCCGCGGCGGTAAACCATATTATGCTTGCTGGTGCCAGCATTTTTGAAAAGCAGGGCGTTTGTATTGCGCAGATCCAGCATCATCACTGCATCCGAAACCGTGGCTTCGGGCACATCGACCCGCGTCTCGGCAATTATCACAGGCGCATCGGCCGTGGCTTCGACATCCTCATCCGCGGCGCCGAAGACAGTGTAGGCCGCATCCTCTTCACGCACGGCATGGGCGATCTGCTCATGCCGGTCGTTCAGACGGCGCTTGTAGCGTCGAAGTTGCTTGTCGACCTTCTCTGCCGCCTGATCGAAGGCGAGGTGCGCGTCATGCGCAACGGCCGCGCCCTTCAGGATCAGGCCTTGCATGACATGGGTGATGATATCGCATCGAAAAGCGCCAGCCGGCGCCTTGCTAAACGTGATTTGCGACGAAAGTGCGCGGTTGAAATACTTGGCAACGATCGAACCAAGACGGTCGGATGCATGGGACTGCAACGCTTCGCCCGTTGCAATCTGATGACCGGAGACACGAATGTCCATGGATACCTTTCTCCTACGGTTGCAAAGCCTGGCCCCGCCAAAGCGGGGCTTTGATTGTATCAAGGAAAGCAGCATGCATGGCCAGTTCGGCCTCGCTTGCTGCATGCGGACGGGGCGCGCGGAATATCCGCTCCCGCTCGACAGTAACGATGGATGAAATAAGCTCATCAACGGTATCAGCCGCCAGTTCCAGCCCGATCTGCCGCCCACCTGTAAGTTCGACATAGACCTGGGCAAGCAATTCAGCGTCAAGCAGGGCCCCGTGCAGAGTACGGTGGCTGCGATCAACGCCATAACGACTGCAAAGCGCATCAAGCGACAGCTTGGCGCCGGGATGACGCACCCGCGCCAAGGCAACCGTATCGATCATCCGGTCCTTGGACACATCGGCAAGTTTGCAGATCGCCAGCTCCGCATTGAGGAAGCTGAAATCGAAGCTGGCGTTATGTGCGACCAGCGGCGAGTCGGCGATGAACTCTAAAAGTTCGGCAGCGCGCTCGGAAAAGCGGGGCTTATCCGACAGGAAAGCATCCGAAAGCCCGTGCACAGCTTCTGCTTCAGCAGGCATCGGGCGGTCTGGATTGAAATAGGCGTGAAAGGTTCGGCCGGTGGCCACGCGGTTCACCATCTCGAGGCAGCCAATTTCGACCATCCGGTCGCCGCGCTGTGGATCGAAACCGGTGGTTTCGGTGTCGAAGATAATCTCACGCATTCCATTCCATATCGGCCTGCGTGCGCCGGTAAGCAAGGGGGCTGGCGGCTTTATTCCTGGTCAGTCAACTGGTGGACGAGGCGGCGCACCGCGTGGCGGGTTTCCGCGATAGAGGTGCCGGTGTCGATGACATAGTCCGCGCGTGCGCGCTTTTCCGAATCCGGCACCTGCAACCCCAGTATCTGTTCAAATTTCTGCTCGGTCATGCCCGGTCTGGCCAGTACCCTTGCGCGCTGCACTTCGGGAGGCGCCGAAACCACAACCACTGCGCCGACCTTCTCCCATCCGCCCTTTTCGAACAATAGTGGAATGTCGAAAACCACCAGTGGGACGTCGGCATTGGCGGCAAGGAAGTCCTTGCGCATCGCGCCCACGGCAGGGTGCACAATCGCTTCCAATCGTTTCAGCGCGTCCGCATCGCCGAATACGGCTGCGCCCAGTTTTGCCCGATCGACACCATTAGCGCCGGTGGTCCCGGGAAAAGCGCCCTCTATCGCAGGTAACAGCGCACCGCAGGGGCCTTGCAACTGGTGCACGGCGGCATCCGCATCGAATACCGGGACGTTCAAGCCCTGAAACATTGCCGCGACCGCAGACTTGCCCATGCCGATCGACCCCGTGAGGCCAAGAATGAACGGAAGGCCTTCAGCTTTGAGCGGCTTCATGACGCCAACAAAGCCCGCAATTCGGCATCATGCTGACGGGGAGGTGAGGCCCCAAAGAACTTTTCGAAGGCCGCGCCCGCTTGTCCAATCAACATCGCACGGCCATCGATGGTGGGCAGGCCCAGTTCCCGCGCATCCTGCAACAGCTGGGTATCGACGGGATCGGTAACGATATCATAGACCACGCTTCCCGGCGGCGCGTGACTGAAATCGAAGTGAAGCGGCGGCTGGCCCGTCATGCCAAGCGGGCTGGCATTGACGACCAGATCGAGCAGGCCCTCGCGGTCATCAAAGGCAAAATCGGTCGAAGGCGCAAAATGCGCGATGTCGACCGCGTGATGTTCCCCGTTTGGTGCCAACTCATCCAACAGAGCGCGCGCCTTTTGGGGATCGCGCGCGGCCACCACCAAGGTAAAACCCGCGTCCGCAAGCCCGACCACGATCGCCCGGGCCGCGCCGCCCGCTCCCATGATGCGCGCCATGCGATACAAATGCGGTTCCACAAGGCGGGCCTGTAGCGGTTCAAGAAAGCCCGCGGCATCCGTGTTATATCCGGCAAGCGCGCCATCGGGTTCGCGCACGACAGTGTTGACCGCACCGATCCGCGCCGCGACGCCGTCGATCCGGTCAAGCAGCGGCATGATTGCCTGCTTGTGCGGCATAGTCACATTGCATCCGCGCCAATCTTTGTCGGCGCGTGCTGCCGCGAGATAGTTAGCGAGCCCGCCCGCCAAAACGTGTGAGCGTCCATAACGGCCCGGAGCACCAAGCTTTTCAAGCCAGAAGTTATGGATGATGGGCGATTTCGACTGGGCGATGGGGTCGCCGATCACTTCGGCGTAAGCGGCCGGATTGTTGGAAGCGTTCATCGCGGCAACTCTCCAAACTGGCGCAAAGCCCCCAATACGGGAATGAGCGGCATACCCAATACCGTAAAGTGATCGCCATCGATCTCCTCGAACAGCTGGACACCGCGCGCTTCAATGCGGAAAACACCGACGCATCCCGCAACGGCAGGCCATTCGGCGGCTAGGTAATCGTCGATATACGTATCCGACATATCGATCACGTGAAGTGATGCCATGGATCCAGTCTGCCAGATGATTTCGCCGTCGCGTGCAAGGGCGGCGGCACTGTGGAGACGCATCACCTTGCCCGAAAAGAAACGAAGATGCGCGGCAGCGTCTTCCCGGCTCGCTGGCTTGTCAAAGCGGCGGCCATCAACCTCAACCAATGAATCGCTGCCCAGCACCAATTGGCCGGTTTGTTGGCTGGGCACAGCCAGAGCCTTGGCCCCGGCGAGGGCCAGCGCAATCGCATCCGGGGCCACGTCGCCCAGACCCGCCTCGATGGCGCGTTCGTCAACAGGTGCGGGAAGAGCGCTGAAAGCGACGCCAGCCGCCTCCAGCATCGCCCGCCGCGATGCACTTTGCGATGCTAGAATGATCATGTTTCGTCCGGGTTGGGCGCGGTTTGCCGCTCATTTAGAATATTCAGGATGCCAGCCGCCGTTTCCTCGATCGAACGGCGCGTGACGTCAATCACGGGCCAGTTGTTGTCGGCAAAAAGCCGGCGAGCAAATTGGACCTCCCGGGCCACCCTGTCGGTATCCACATAGGATGTATCCGGCGCCTGGTTCAGTGACAGCAACCGATTGCGCCGCACCTGTATCAACCGATCTGGCGCCGTGGTGAGCCCGACCACGAGCGGACGCTTCAATCCGAACAGGGCCGGCGGCGGCGGGCTTTCAACCACAATGGGGATATTCGCTGTCTTGTAGCCGCGGTTAGCCAGATAGATGCTGGTCGGCGTTTTCGATGTACGCGAAACCCCGGCAAGAACGATGTCCGCCTCTTCCCAGTCTTCCCATCCGATGCCGTCGTCATGATCAATGGTGAATTGGATCGCATCGACACGCGCAAAATACGCCTCGTCCATCTGATGCTGGCGCCCGGGCCGGGCCTTTGCCTGCTGGCCAAGCATGTCTTCCAACGCATCCGTCACAGTATCAAGAGCAGCAATCGACGGCAGGCCCAAGGCAAGACACCTTTCCTCCAGCCTGGAACGCGTCTCGGGATTCACCAGCGTGTAGAGCACCAAGCCCGGGTTGGCAGTGATATCCCCCATGATCCGGTCGAGATGCTGAAGAGACCGCACCATCGGCCAAAAATGGCGGATTACGTCGGCATCATCGAACTGCGCCAGCGCCGCTTTTGCAATCATTTCCAGCGTCTCGCCGGTTGAGTCAGACAGTAGGTGGAGGTGAAGCCGGGGCATGCATTCTCGGTCTGTGGATAAGGCACTGCATAAACCACGGGAGGAATCGTCTGACAACTTCGGCATCAGATTCCATCACCGATCCGAGTCATCCCCACGAACAATTATGGACAGGCTGACAACGATTCCCACAGGCTGGGGATAGCGAGGATAACCCTTTCTTGACGCGCTGACTCGACGATTCGAGATATCGGCTACCACTGTTCAGCCCGGGACAAATCGGGCAAGGCGCACTTGTCCTCGATTTCCACAGGCCCAACAACAACCACATCCCTTTATAAACTATCTCTTTAATGGAGTTGTTCCGTCACGATGCCCGGTCTCCTGCTCAATACGCTGCGCGGCGAAAACTCTGCGTCGCGCCCGATTTGGCTCATGCGCCAAGCCGGCCGTTACCTGCCGGAATACCGCGAATTAAGGGCGGAAAAGGGCGGATTCCTGCCACTCGTCTATGATTCAGACGCTGCGGCAGAAATTACCCTTCAGCCGATTCAGCGCTTCGGCTTTGACGGCGCGATCCTTTTTTCCGATATTCTCATCGTGCCCTACGCCATGGGCCAGAATCTCGAATTCCTGGCCGGCGAGGGTCCGCGCCTGTCTCCGCGCCTGCTGGATGCGCAGCTAACCGCGCTACTCGCCGTCCCCGAACGTCTGAATCCGATCTACGAAACAGTCGCCAAGGTGAAATCCAGGCTGGATGATAAATGCACCCTGCTCGGCTTTGCAGGCAGTGCGTGGACCGTCGCGACCTACATGGTCGCTGGCGAAGGAAGCCGCGATCACTACGAGACTCGCGCCTATGCCTACCGTGATCCACAAGCATTCCAGGCAATCATCGACGCAATCGTCGACGTAACAATTGAATATCTTGTCGGACAGGCAGAAGCCGGCGCCGAAGCCCTTCAGCTTTTTGACAGCTGGGCTGGTAGCCTTGCTCCCGCTGAATTCGAGCGCTGGGTAATTGCCCCCAACGCAACCATCGTTGCGGAAGTCCGCAAACAATGTCCTGATGTGCCAATCATCGGATTCCCTAAGGGTGCGGGCGAAAAACTAGCTGCCTATGCCCGTGAAACAGGCGTTGATGCCGTCGGAATCGATGAAACCATCGACCCCCTATGGGCGGCTGCGACTTTGCCAGAAGGCATGCCAGTGCAGGGGAATCTTGATCCCTTGCTGCTCCTGTCTGGCGGGCATGAGCTAAAAAAACAGGCTGAACGAATCCTTGGCGCTTTTGCCGAGCGCCCACATGTGTTCAACCTAGGCCACGGAATCGGCCAACATACGCCAATCGAAAACGTCGAGCAGCTGCTCGCAGTAGTGCGCGGCTGGCGGGGCTAGGATATGAGGACGCCATGCAACAGGTGCTTGCGATGACCTATCTCTGGCTGAAGGCCGGGCACATCATTTTCATGATCTTCTGGATGGCGGGATTGTTCATGCTTCCACGCCAGTTCGTCTATCATCAGGAATGCGAGCCTGGCTCACCGGAAATCGGCCGGTGGGTCGACCGTGAGCGCAAAATTCTCAACATAATCCTATGGCCTTCGCTGATTGTCGTGTGGGTACTTGGCCTGGCTCTGGCGATGACAATCGGCGCGTTTTCACAGGGTTGGTTCCTTGCGAAACTGGCGCTTGTGTTGCTTCTCACCGCCTATCAGTTCTGGATGGCGATCTATGCCACCGCGCTGGCTCAAGGCGACCGCAGGCTTACTGGTCGCCAGCTGCGCATGATTAACGAGATTCCAGGAATCGCGGCTGCGTTCATTGTTGTTTTGGTGGTTCTCAAACCGTTCTGACGTCCTCACTGCGGTGAGTGGAGAAAAGTCATGCTGCTTGGCTTGCTAGCTGCTGTTGCCGTTGCTGCGCAGCAACCTCCGCCTCCGCCATCATTGGGAGAAGATACCGACTTGCGCTGCATGGTCGCCATTTCCTTCGCCCTGGCTACGATTGATGAAGGAGGGGCCAACGCCGATGACGAAGAACGATCAGGAATCGTTGCGCTGGTGATGTATTACGTTGGCAAGATTGATGGCCGGATGCCGGGATTCAATTATGCAGAACACGTAACGAGACTCGTGAAGACGCCCGGCTATGTGGAAACGCACCTACTTGATGATCTGAATCGCTGCGGGGATGAAGCTTCCGAACGCGGCCGCACGCTGCAAGAGCTTGGCGAACAGTTGAAGGATATTGTCCCGCTGATCGAGAATCGCCGCGGCTGAAGCTTTTAATGCGCAATTGACGAGTCCCTGCAGCCAGACTATCTGACGGTGCGTCTACCGGCGTCGAACGGTCACTCTAAGAACCGCTCCGGTCCGCTTTCTCCAAGCCCAAAGACCGCCGGCCATTCCCAGAATATTCCCGGAACACACAGAATGCATCTCAAAGAACTCAAGAAAAAAACATCCGCCGAGCTGGTCGAAATGGCCGAAGAGCTTGGCGTTGAAGGCGCATCAACTATGCGCCGCCAGGACATCATGTTCGCCATTCTTAAGGAAGTGGCTGAAGAAGGTGAAGAAATCATGGGGCTTGGCACCATCGAGGTGCTGACCGATGGTTTCGGATTCCTGCGCAGCCCTGAGGCAAACTACCTCGCCGGGCCGGACGACATCTATGTCTCGCCCAATCAGGTCCGTAAATGGGGCCTGAGGACCGGTGACACCGTAGAAGGAGAAATCCGGGCACCCAAGGACGGCGAACGGTACTTTGCCATCACACGGCTCTCCAGCGTCAATTTTGACGATCCCGATGCGGTGCGTCACCGCGTCAATTTTGACAACCTCACGCCACTCTATCCGGATGAGCGGCTTGTGCTCGATACGTCGGATCCGACAGTCAAGGACAAGTCAGCCCGAGTCATCGATTTGATCTCGCCGCAGGGCAAGGGACAGCGTGCACTGATTGTTGCACCTCCGCGTACCGGTAAGACGGTGCTCCTGCAAAATATTGCCAAAGCCATCACCGACAATCATCCAGAGGTTTTCCTGCTGGTTTTGCTCGTCGATGAACGCCCCGAGGAAGTTACGGACATGCAGCGTTCGGTGAAGGGTGAGGTTATTTCCTCTACCTTTGACGAACCCGCGAGCCGCCACGTGCAGGTTGCCGAAATGGTGCTCGAAAAGGCCAAGCGCCTGGTCGAGCACAAGCGTGATGTTGTGATCCTTTTGGATTCCATCACTCGCCTTGGCCGTGCCTACAACACTGTCGTGCCCAGTTCCGGCAAGGTGCTGACCGGTGGTGTTGATGCTAATGCCCTGCAGCGTCCAAAGCGCTTTTTCGGTGCGGCCCGAAACATTGAGGAGGGCGGTTCGTTGTCGATTATTGCAACCGCACTTATCGATACGGGCAGCCGCATGGACGAAGTCATTTTCGAAGAATTCAAGGGCACCGGTAACTCCGAAATTGTCCTGGATCGCAAGGTTGCAGACAAGCGCATTTTCCCGGCTCTCGATGTCGGCAAGTCCGGCACCCGCAAGGAAGAGCTGCTTGTTGCCAAAGACCAGCTTGCCAAAATGTGGGTTCTGCGCCGTATTCTTATGCAGATGGGTACTATCGATGCGATGGAATTCCTGCTCGACAAGCTCAAGGATACGAAGACCAACGAAGATTTCTTCGCGACCATGAACCAGTAAACAGGACTGATCACCGTGTTCGATTTTTCCCTATTGGCGGCAGCGGCAGTCGCTGCGCCTTCACTTGGTGGCCCCGCAGAAATATGGGGTCACATCGTCAACGATTTCTCGAATATCACTGCTCCGGGGGCGTTAGCGGCTTTCCTGCAGGTATTGATGATCGACTTGGTGTTGGCAGGTGACAATGCAATTGTCGTAGGTGCGCTTGCTGCGGGCCTGCCAGATGATCAGCGCAAAAAGGTCATCGTAATTGGCGTTCTTGCGGCGTTGGTACTGCGTATTGCGTTTGCCTTGGCCGTTACCTGGTTGATGGGTATCGTCGGATTGGTTCTGGCTGGTGGTTTCCTGCTCCTGTGGGTTGCCTGGCGCATGTACCGAGACATCCACAGCCATGCCCCAAACATGTCAGCTGGCTCACCTGAGATCGAGGGCGACGAACATTCAGGCGTAAAGCCAGCAAAGACCTTTGCTGCTGCCGCTTGGGCCGTTGCGGTTGCCGACGTGTCGATGAGCCTGGACAATGTGCTCGCAGTCGCTGGTGCGGCACGCGAACATCCGGGGATTATGATCGTCGGCCTGATATTTGCCGTAGCGCTGATGGGCGTCGCAGCGAACGTCATTGCCAAATATATCGAGCGTTATCGCTGGATCGGCTGGTTCGGTCTGATCGTGATCCTATATGTCGCGCTCAAGATGATTTGGGACGGCTGGCAAGAAGTCCATCCCTTCGTGATAGGGCTTATCGGATAAAGGAATGGCCGGGGCTTGATCGCCCCGGCCATTTTCTTTTTAGTTACCCGATATTCTTTGCAAAGAATTCGGCGGTGCGCTTGTCAGCCAACACCGCAACGTCCTCAATCCGCCGGGCGCCAAAAGTATCGGCAAAGCCGTGGTCCATGCCTTCATAGTCATGAATCGTAACGTGACCGTTGGCATCAAGGCCATCATGGATGGCCTTCTGGCTGGCTGGTGGAACAAAGCCGTCAGCAGTAGGGATATGCAGCATCAAGGGCTTTGCGATGGCATGCGATTCATTAAGCATCTGATCGATGCCGACACCGTAATAGCCGACTGACGCGTCAATGTCGGTGCGCGCAGCGGCCATATAGGCAATTTTCCCGCCCATGCAGTAACCGACCAGGCCAACCTTGGCCACGTCTTCGCTGCGCCGAATCCAGTGAATCACAGCTTCAACGTCTTGGATCCCCAGGCCGAAATCGTGCTTCATCATGTAGCCGACACCTTCCTGGAATTCTTCAGCGACATCAGGATTCAACTCGATGCCGGGCTTCTGGCGCCAGAACACATCGGGGGCTACGCCCAGATACCCCAAGGCTGCCCAATCATCCGCTTTCTGCCGAATTCCCGGGTTCACGCCAAAGATCTCTTGGATGACGATAATGGCACCGCGGGGCGAGCCTTCTGGGCGCGCGACATAGGCGGGAATTGTACCTGTGCCATCAAGGGTGGGTATCTGCGTATTTGTAGCCATTACGTATCTCCTGGTGGGCTGTTGGCGCAACTATGCCTGCGCAGTGGACTTTGCCAAGGGCGTGTGCCAGCTTTGCTGCTGTACCGTCCATTGGAGGTCGCGATGAAAGTCAGCGTAGAGGTCGATTGTTCGCCGGAAGAAGCGCGCCGCTTTTTGGGCCTACCGGATGTCAGCAAGGCAAACGATGTTTACGTCGACACCGTAATGAAGGCGATGCAGGGCGTCGGCAACGTTGATCAGTTGCAGGAACTGGCTAAGCAGATAGCACCTATGGGTCAGATCGGCATGAAGCTGTTTCAACAGTTTCTCGAAGGCGGGGGATCCATGAATCCGTCGCCTAAGACGAAGGGTGATAATTGAGGGCTCCCAGCATGCTGCGGGATTGGCTAAGCCGGTTACATGCACGATACGATATTTGCCCTGTCCAGCGGCGCGCCGCCGGCCGCCATCGCTATTATCCGTATCAGTGGCCCGCAAGCTGGCACTGCCTTGCAGACACTGGCGGGCCGGCTACCCGAACCGCGGCGCACCGCCTATCTTAGACTGACCGATTCACACGGCGAGACATTGGATCGGGTTCTGGCGCTGTGGATGCCCGGTCCGGGAACAGCTACAGGCGAAGATATAGCAGAGTTACACTGCCACGGGGGCAGGGCGGTTGTCGCGGCAATAGAATCCGCGCTGGAACGCTTACCCAAGTTACGCCGCGCAACTCCCGGTGAATTTACGCGCCAAGCCTTTGCAAATGGTCGGATAGACCTTGCTGAGGCCGAAGGGCTTGCGGATCTGCTCTCAGCAGAAACCGAATTACAACGTCAGAGTGCGATCACCGTTGCAGGCGGGGCGCTGTCGCGACAGGTTGAAAACTGGCGGGAAAGGGTTCTGGCGTATTCCGCTGCGGTGGAGGCAGTGCTTGATTTTGCCGATGAGGATGATGTCGCCGTGCTTCCCGCGGATTATACGGCGCGCCTCAACGGATTGCAGGTGGAAATTGCGTCCTGGCTTGCGCGCCCACGGGCCGAAGCGTTGCGCGAAGGCTTTCGCGTCGTACTTTCTGGCCCACCGAATGCAGGAAAAAGCACACTTTTCAATGCTTTGGTTGAATCAGATGCAGCTATAACCGCACCGATAGCTGGAACTACACGGGATGTGTTAACCCGGCCAGTTGCTATTGAAGGCATACCGTTTCTATTTGCGGACACGGCGGGCCTTCGCGATGAAACTGGCGATGTGATCGAGGCCATGGGCGTCGAGCGTGCGCGCGATGAACTGGACCGCGCCGATATTGTGTTGTGGCTGGGTCCAGAGGGCGAAGGACCAATGGGCGCTTGGGAAGTGGCGCCGCAGGCGGACCGCAGCGAACATGAAACCAAACGTGTGCCGCGTCATCGGGTTTCGGCCGTGACCGGGGAAGGGCTGGATGCACTGCGCAGAGATCTCGTCTCCTCGGCGCGTGCTGCAATGCCAAAGCCAGGCGAGGCTGCACTAAACACCCGTCAGCATCGTTTGCTGTTTGATGCAGAACGGGCACTCGCGGATGCGACGCTATCGGATGACCCGTTGATCGTGGCAGAAAATCTTCGTCTTGCTCGCGCAGCTTTTGATTCCCTGCTGGGACGGGCGACAACCGAAGATATGCTCGACGCGCTTTTCGGGCGCTTCTGCATCGGCAAGTGATGTTCCACGTGGAACATTCACTGCTTTGACGAGAATCCGCTGCTCCTGTATGGAGCGGTTATGCATTCCTTTGATATCATCGTCATCGGCGGCGGGCATGCCGGCGTCGAGGCTGCGGCGGTTGCTGCGCGCATGGGCGCGCGCGCGGCGCTGGTAAGTTTTGATCTCAGCGCTGTTGGCGCGATGAGCTGCAATCCGGCAATTGGTGGTTTGGGAAAAGGCCACCTCGTTCGAGAGGTCGATGCCTTCGACGGCATCATTGCACGCGCAGCAGATGCCGGGGCCATTCACTACCGGATGCTCAATCGTTCAAAGGGCAGCGCTGTTCAGGGTCCGCGCATCCAGGCTGATCGCAAGCTGTTCAAGGCGGCCGTGCAAAATCTGGTTCATCTGCAAAGTGGCCTTACATTGGTGCAGGGTGAGGCCGCGATGCTCGAACTATCGGGCGGCCGCGTGGTGGGTGTGGTTCTGGGTGACGGCACGGTTATGCGCGCGACAGCTGTTGTGCTGTGTACGGGTACGTTTCTGGGCGGAACCCTATTCCGGGGCGAGGAGCGCATGACAGGCGGGCGCGTTGGCGAGGCGTCAGCACAGGGGCTGGCCGTGCAACTGCGCGAGGCTTTGCCGATGGCGCGGCTCAAGACAGGCACTCCGCCCCGCCTTGATGGCCGCACAATTGACTGGACCGGGCTGGCAGAGCAACCGTCTGATGACGAAACATGGCGGATGTCAGCGATGGGGCAGGGGCGAGTGAACCCCCAGGTGTTCTGCGCTATCACCCGCACCAACGTGCGAAGTCATGACGTCATTCGCGCAAACCTTCATCGGTCGCCGCTGTTTAGCGGTGCCATTGGCGCGTCCGGTCCGCGCTACTGTCCGTCCATTGAAGACAAGATTCACCGGTTCGCCGATCGGGATGGACACCAGATCTTCCTTGAACCTGAAGGGCTGGACAGTCCTCTTGTGTATCCCAACGGGGTCAGCACATCGCTCCCGGCCGATGTGCAGTTGGAAATGCTGCGCACCATGGAAGGCCTGGAGCAAGTGGAGATGGTCGTTGCCGGCTATGCCGTGGAATATGATCATATCGACCCGCGCGCTCTACGTTCTACGCTTGAGGTACGGGACATGCCGGGTCTCTATTGCGCGGGGCAGATCAACGGCACTACCGGCTACGAGGAAGCGGCAGCGCAAGGTCTTGTCGCCGGGATGAATGCCGCTGCTGTGGTTCTTGGCCTGGCACCGGCTCCATTGGACCGTGCTAACAGCTACATGGCCGTAATGATTGACGATTTGACGCTTCATGGGGTGACCGAGCCGTATCGAATGTTGACGGCCCGCGCAGAATATCGTCTGCGTCTTCGTGCAAATAATGCCACTACCCGCCTGACGCCTCTTGCACTTGCAGCAGGATGCGTCGGTGATGCCCGGCGGGATTGGTTTGAACGGCGTGAGGATGCGCGCATACGGCTTGAGGGTGAACTAGGCCAGAAAGTCGGCGCGGCGGAACTTGCAAGCGCCGGGTTGCCGGTTCGGAGTGATTCAGGGCGCTTATCGCTGCGTGAATGGTTGCGTTACGGTGGAGTCAATTTGGACGGGCTTGCACCGTGGATTGCGGCTGACACGTTGGCAGATGGAGAGCTTGCTGAGGAAGTCGCCGAGGATGCTGCCTACGCTCCATATCTTGCGCGGCAGGAAAGCGAACTTCGCGAACTCCGCGCGAGCGAAGGGTTGCCCTTAGGTGATGACTTTCCATACGCGTCCATTCCCGGTCTATCGAATGAGATGGTTGAACGATTGAGTCAGGTGCGCCCTGCAAGCTTGGCTGGGGCGGGGCGCGTGCCCGGAATTACTCCTGCAGCTCTTGCGGCTTTGCTAATTCATGCACGGCGTATTGCGGCATGATTGATAGCGAAGCGGTGGCGCGCGCGTGGGTGGCCGATCTTCCTGACGCCGATGATGCGGCGATGGCGCGTCTGGACAGACTGATACAGATGCTGACTGCTGAAAATGAGCGTCAGAACCTAGTGTCTGCCGCCAGCATAGGGGAAGTGTGGCAGCGACATATTGCAGATAGCGCGCAGTTGCTAGGCCATGTTCCACGTGGAACATCCTCACCGTGGCTGGATCTGGGCACCGGGGCGGGGTTTCCCGGGCTGGTGATCGCCGCTCTTCGACCGGATATCGAGGTTGTGATGGTCGAATCACGCAGTCGTCGCGTCGAATGGCTAGAGCGCGTTGTAGCGGAACTGGGACTAGCGCGGGCGCGCGTAGCAGGAGATCGGCTGGAGAAAGTTCAAACTTTGACCGCTGGTGTAATTTCGGCACGTGCATTTGCACCACTCAACCGTTTGTTGGAACTTTCCGTCAGATTCTCCACAGAACGTACGATCTGGCTGTTGCCCAAAGGGCGCTCTGCACGGCAAGAATTGGACGAGCTTCGTGGGTGGGATCATTTGTTCCACGTGGAACAATCGCTGACGGATGGCGAAGCCGGTGTGATCGTCGGGCTGCTCAACGGCAGGAAGGGGCGTAAAACGTGATCCGTGTCGCTATTGCCAACCAAAAAGGCGGGGTGGGAAAGACCACAACCGCGATCAATATTGCAACTGCGATGGCCGCCACAGGCTGGCGCACGCTCTTGATTGATCTGGATCCGCAGGGAAATGCCTCAACAGGGATAGGAATTGCTCCGGCCGATCGTACGACATCGTCATACGAATTGCTCGTCGATCAAACGCCGCTGGCGCAAAGCATACTGCCTACACGGATTCCAGGCCTGGATGTTGTGCCTGCCACCGTCGATCTTTCGGGCGCAGAGATTGAACTGGTGTCCGTTGAAGACCGAACGCACCGGCTGAGCTCGGCGTTGGCTGGTGATTCGGCGTACGACATCTGCTTTATCGATTGCCCGCCTTCGCTGGGCCTTCTTACCCTCAACGCGCTGACAGCAGCAGATACGTTGCTGGTGCCTCTACAGTGCGAGTTTTTTGCGCTTGAGGGCCTTAGCCAGCTTCTACAGACTGTTGAGCGTGTGCAGCAGCGGTTCAATTCGGAGCTGAGCATTGTTGGGGTTGCGTTGACGATGTTTGATCGGCGCAACCGCCTTACGGACCAAGTGGCAGATGATGTGCGCGCGTGCCTTGGTCCGCTGGTTTTCGAAGCAGTAATTCCGCGCAACGTACGGCTGTCCGAGGCTCCAAGCCATGGCTTGCCCGCGCTTGTCTATGACCACAACTGCGCCGGCAGCCGGGCCTATATGGCCTTGGCGCGCGAGCTTATCGGCCGACTGCCCGAGAAGAGGAAAGCTGCATGAGTGATGATTCTGCCATTCCCGTGGCTGCATCGCCCGTTCCCGCTTCGGCAAAGCGCAAGCCGCCCGCGCTCGGGCGGGGCCTAGGTGCGCTTATGGGCGAAATGCGGCGCGAAGAGCCGTTGGTTTCCGACTCTCCGAAAGCGGAACAGAAAGGCGCCGCTCCGGCTGCGGTTTCTGGCCTGGCCGTGCTGTCGATAGCAGCGATTACACCGCACCCGAATCAGCCGCGCCGGCACTTTGCAGATTCAGCTCTTGATGAGCTTGCAGCATCGATTGCTCAGCGCGGGGTCATTCAGCCGGTCATTGTCCGTCCCATGGGCGAGGGGCGCTATCAGCTGGTTGCAGGTGAACGTCGATGGCGCGCTGCGCAACGTGCACAACTACATGAAATTCCAGCGATTATTCGTGATCTTACAGAGCGTGAAGTGATGGCGCTCGCCTTGATCGAGAATTTGCAGCGCGAGGACCTAAATCCTGTCGAAGAAGCGCGGGCTTATCACCGTCTTGCTGAGGACGAAGGGCTTACCCAGGCCGAGATCGCGCATATGGTCGATAAGTCCCGCAGCCATGTTGCCAATATCCAGCGCTTGCTGGGTCTGCCCGACAGCGTGTTGACGTTGGTGGAAGATGGCAGCCTGTCTATGGGGCATGCCCGGGCGCTGGTGGGCGCAGAGGAAGCCGAAACGTTGGCTCGCAATGCAGTGGCGCGGCAATTATCTGTACGCGAGGTTGAGCGGCTCGTCCGGGCAGCTGGGCGCGAGGTGCCGGAACGCCGCAAAGCTCGCGCCGAGCGTGGCTCGGCAGATCAGGCAGATATTGCTGCGGTGCAAAGTCATCTCGAAGAATTTCTCGGCCTTTCCGTCCGAATCGGCGCTGATGCAGATCCCCGGTCAGGCACAGTCACGATCCGTTATCGCACGCTCGATCAACTGGATCTCGTCTGCCAGCGGCTTACGGGCGGTGGAATTTAAAAAGAGCCGCGCTTTTTAATGAGCCACAGTGACTTGTTAACCATAAGACTCGGGTAAAGCGGAAACCTGGGGTTTCTACATAAGCAGCCAGCACGTGGGGGCATCCCATCGATTCGGACGGCAGTGGCTCGCATGTGCTGCGGGAAAACTTGACTGCTTTTGAAGGGACCACATCACATGCGCAATTCCATTCGCCTTGCGGCTGCCTTGGCTGCTCTCTCCTTCGGTTCGACTGCCTATGCAGCAGACACTGAATCGGCCACTGCCAGCGCCGAAATTCTTTCCACGATCAGTGTGACCAAGGATCAGGACATGTCATTCGGGCAGATTGCCGTGAACGGCAATGGAACCTACGTCCTGAATCCTGATGGCAGCCACACGTGCACGGCATCGCTGATTTGCACGGGTACGCGCAGCGCTGCGGAGTTTACTGTCAGCGGTACTACCACGACTGCCGTTAGTGCCAGCGTTACTGAGACTTCGATCAACCTGGTGCATGCCACGGACGCGACCAAGAGTTTTGAGCTTAGCAATTTCACGGTAAACTTCCCCGACGGCAATACATTGGCGTCGACGGGTAGGCAGTTTAATGTTGGCGGTAGTCTGAATGTACAGGCAGCTGACGCAGTTGCGGGTGTTTATCAGGGCACCTTCAATGTGAGCGTTGAATACATGTAAATTGAACGAAGCATCGTGCTTCCGCAAGGGGCCGCGCCTGGGTTTCCGGGCGCGGCCTTCTTTTTGCGTTAGTCATATGGTTAGCCAAAAATTAACTGATAATTTGTAGAACAGTAGGTGCGTTTCCGGGGTGGGGGATACTACCGGACGCGCCGATTTGCTTCTGGGGGAAGCTACCATGTCTACACTTTTGAGCTTATTTAGCGCGGCGTCGCGCGCTGCAACATTCCTTTCGGCAGGTGTTTTGCTAACACTGCCAGGAACCGTGGCCGCGCAGGGAGACTTGCTGGTCGCGCCGACTCGCGTTGTTATAAACGGCGGCGGCGGAGCGGAGATCGTGCTGAGCAACATCGGCGCTGAGGCCGCCACCTACCGCATTGGGCTGGAACTGCGCCGGATGACGCCGGAAGGCGATCTTGAGGACATTGATCCTGCCGCGGCGACACCGGAACAGCAGGCTATGCTTGCAATGTTCCGCTACGCCCCCCGCCGCATCAGCTTGCCGCCAAATCAACCGCAAGCTGTGCGCATCAGCGCGCGTCCTCCTGCAGACCTGCCAGATGGCGAATATCGGGTGCATATGTCGTTCCATGCCATTCCGGCAACGCAATCGGTGGAGGCCCCTAGATCGGCATCCGAGGATGAGGGTTTTTCTATAAAGCTTACGCCGATCTACGGCGTCACAATCCCGCTTATACTGCGCAAGGGCCAACTGACCGGCGGTGCAGTACTGAGCAACCCGGCCGTCGTGACAGAAGGCGGCGTCACCTATCTGAAGCTGGGCCTGGCCCGGACGGGCAATCGTTCGTTGTATGGTGAGATTCGTGTTGTTTCTGCAGGATCAAAGGAACCGGCATTCCTGGTTCGCGGCGTGGCGATCTATCCTGAGGTGACCAGTCGCACGCTGCGCCTTGCGCTGCCTGCGCAGGCTGCGGCGCTGCGCGGGCCTGTGCAGATTGAGTATCGCGAATTGCCCGAGGTCGGGGGCAGGCTGATTACCTCAATCCCGGCAACGCTCTGAAGCGGCGCAGAGCAAGAGGATAACCCACGGGCACGCCTGACGCCATGAAGCGCGTCCTCTCATGGCTGAAGCTTTTCACCGCTGCGGCACTCGCAGCGGTTCTGGCGTTTGGTCCAGGTAATTCGGCAAACGCACAGACCTGGCAGCCCAATGAGGACGACTCGTTGCTGCTCGAATTGCGGTCAGGCAAGTACCGGTTGGGCGAAGCTTTGCGGGGATATCAAACGTCCCATGGCCTGTGCGTCGATATGGCGGACCTTATCCAGGCAATGAACTTGCCGCTGCGGTTGGATAAAAAGTCGCGCCGCGCAACGGGCTGGATATTCGCTGAAGAGCAGCGGCTTATCGTGGACCGGGACTCGGCGTCTGTACAGACAAAGGGGGGCAGAACCCCTCTGCGCGCGGATGACCTTTACGATACACCCGAGGGATGGTGCGCCAGCCTGGCCGCGCTGTCGGATTGGTTCGGCGTTACGTTCCGCGCCGACATGCCCAATCTTGCCGTTGTGATTGAATCTGATCGAAAGCTCCCTTTCCTTGAAGCGGTAGAGCGCAAAAGTCGCGCGGCACGACTTCGCCCGGGTAGCAACGGGTTTGACCTTGCGGGGCTTCCGCAGCTGTCGACGCCCTACAAGAGTTGGCGCCCCCCGGCCGTTGACGTGATGGTAAGCGGAAACTGGCGGCGTGAGCAGGACGGCCAAACCGACCGGAACTTCCAGTATGAGGCCTATGCCAGCGGTGAAGTTCTGGCCACCAGCATTGATGCCCGGCTTACGTCAGACGCCAACGGCGTCCCGGATGCATTGCGTTTGCGCGGATATCGTATTGATCCGGGCGGCGGTTTGTTGGGTCCGCTATCCGCAACCGAAGTTGTTGGAGGCGATGTCGAAACCTTTGCGGGTGCGTTGACGGGGCAGACAGCTTTCGGGCGTGGGCTGTTTCTTACCAACCGCCCGGTAAACCGATCGGCGCGCTTTGCCGCGACGACACTAACGGGCGAGTTGCCATCAGGTTGGGACGCAGAACTCTATCGTAATGGCCAATTGATCGCATATCAGTCCGATAGGAGTGATGGACGCTTTGTTTTCCAGGATATCGAGCTGCGCTTCGGGGAAAATGAATTTGAAGTCGTGCTGTACGGGCCGCAGGGACAAGTTCGGCGCGAGCGGACAAGCTTTCCGGTAGGTGACCAAAGCATTCCTGCCGGACAGACCTGGTACTGGGCGGGAGTGGTCGAAAGCGGCCGGGATCTGATCGATTTCACCGACGATTACGTTGATCCAAGAAGTGGCTGGCGATGGGGTGTGGGGGTCGAACGGGGACTCGATAAGCGGACAACCGTGGGCGCCGAGGGGCAAAGCTTTATCCTCGATGGAATCCGCCACCGCTATCTTGAAGCAACCCTTCGCCAAGGCTTGGGGCCCGTGCTTATCGAGATTGTGGGTGCTCAGGAGCTTGGCCAGGGTTCAGGGCGCGTTTACCAAGGGCAGGCGCTGGGCCGCGTTGGCCGCATCAATTTTCAGACGAATGCGCTTTGGGTTGATGGTGACTATGAAAGTGAGGTCATTACCAAGGATCAGAAGAGCGCGCTTGGATTCAGCCTCGATACCGATCTTGTCCTGGGGGAACGTCGGATACCGTTGCAGGGGGCTGTCCGGCGTACGACCATGCGCAATGGCACAATGGTTGACGAATGGTTAGCGCGAAGTTCCTTGATGATGCGGGGGCTGTCGCTCACCGGCGAAGTAGCGGATCGGCAGAGTCAGGGGCCAAGCGCGAGCCGCGCGGATGACGGACTTCGGGCGCGGCTTCTCGCGAATACCTCGGTCGGCAGGTTTCGACTTCGTGGTAATGGCCAATACCGGCTCAGCGGGCCGAAGCAGGGGTTTGATGCCGTTTCGGTAATTACGGAAACCAGCATCGATCGGCGTACTGATTGGCGCGCTTCCGTGGAGTACAAAGCGGACACGCCCGGCGTGGAATTCGGCATGGGGCTGGTGCGCCATTTCAACCGATTTGATCTTCGGGTGGATTCCGGGATCTCTACCTCTGGCCAGGTGGATGTAGGTTTCTCGCTGGCGATGAGCTTTGGTCGCAATCCGGTGGGTGGCGGAATCCGCGTGTCGGGGCGCAAGCTGGCCCAATATGGCAGCGCGGCGGTTACGGTCTATCGCGACGAAAACGGTGATGGAATTCGTCAGGCTGAGGAAGGTCCTATCGAAGGCGCGGAAATCCGTACGGGTTATGGGCTAGAGCAATTCAAGACCAATGCATCGGGGCGGACGGCGATTGATGGACTGCGCCCGTTTTCCGCAGTGTTACTCAATGTTGATGCCAGCAGCATCGAAGACCCACTTCTGATGCCGACGGGCAGGGGAGTGGTCATTGTTCCGCGTCCGGGCGTCGCGGCTGAAGTGTTGTTGGCAGTTGCGCCAACAGGTGAAGTTGAAGGCCTGTTGCTAGGCGCTGATGCCGAGGCCTTGGCCGGGGTGACACTCGAATTGGTCGATCATAATGGTGAGATGGTGTCACGCACGCAGTCGGAATTTGACGGGTACTTCCTGTTCGACCGGGTGCCGTACGGGGCATATCGCGTGCGCATTGGCGCGGCGAGCGCGATTGCAGTCGGCGCGCATGTGGATCTTGACGTAGCGCTGCGGCTAGATCGCGCCAACCCTACCCTGCATCTGGGAAATGTACGGGCTGTATCCCGCATCAGCCCTGTTCAGGTGGCAGCCTCGAAGTAAAGGTCACCTGCTGCTCAGATGACCGATGCTATGGCCCGGGCCAGCATTTCGATTCCTGCGGCGTCATTCTCATCGAAGCGGGCAGGCTCAGGGCTATCTAGGTCGATCACGGCAATGACGCGCCCATTGCGTAACACCGGTACGACCAGTTCGGAGCGGCTGGCGGCGTCGCATGCAATATGGCCGGGAAAGGCGTGCACATCATGCACAAGCTGTGTTTCAGCGGTTGCCGCAGCCACACCGCAGACGCCCTGACCAAAGGCGATGCGGATGCAGGCGGGCTTGCCGATAAAGGGACCCAGCACCAGTTCGCCACCGATCACACGATAGAATCCGGCCCAGTTAAGCTGAGGCACAAACTGCCAGACCAGTGCGGCAACATTGGCCATGTTGGCCACGCCGTCGGGCTCGTCGTGCGTGATGGCCTGCACGGATTCCATGAGGGCTTGGTAAAGCTCTGGCTTGAGCATGTCGGTTTGGGGGGCGAAGGCGTACATGAGGTTGAGTTTTAGCCAGTATCGCGGTTGCCGCCTAGACGCTGCGGGCGTATTACCCACGGCATGACATCCGCGAAGCGTAAGCTGCTCATATGGGGGGTAATCCTCGTTGTTGTTTTGACGCTTGTCGTCGTCTGGATTCGGCACGGCAATCCGTCCGACCTTTCGATCGACAAGACGACCGGCCCGAGCCCCATACTGGTGGAGCCGGAATCCGAACGAATCCCAAGCGTGAGCCTTGCCGAAACGCTCGGATGGAACGACGATGCGGCACCAACGCCAGCAGCAGGCCTTGCCGTTGGACGCTTTGCGGAAGGGCTCGATCACCCGCGTACCATGTTGACGCTGCCAAATGGCGACGTTCTGGTGGCACTGACCAATTCGCCGGCACGGTCCGGCGGCGGGATCACCGGTTTCTTCCAGAGGCTGTTTATGGATTGGGTCGGGGCAGGGGGTGTTTCGCCTAACCGCATCGTGCTGCTGCGGGATGCCGATGGCGATGGCCGGGCCGAACAACAAACGACTTTCCGTGAGAAGGACCTGGATTCGCCGTCTGGAATGGCGTTTGGCGATGGCAAGCTGTACATCGCCAATCACAACGCCTTGCAGGTGTTCGATTTTACACCGGGGGCGACGGCTCTTACCGGAGAGCCGCGCAAGATCATGGATCTGCCCGGGGGCGGTAACCACTGGATGCGTAACCTTCTGCTTAGCGAGGATGGCAAACGCCTGTTTGTTGCTGTGGGTTCTGCCTCAAACATCGGTGAGAACGGCATGGCTGAGGAGGCTGGGCGTGCCGCAATCTGGGAAGTTGACCTAACTAACGGCCGTAGCCGCCAGTTTGCGGCTGGCCTGCGCAACCCGAACGGCATGGCGTGGAATCCTTCGACGGGTGAACTGTGGACTGTCGTGAACGAGCGGGACATGCTTGGGCCCGATCTCGTGCCGGATTACCTCACCAACGTGCCGGTAGGCGCGCAATATGGCTGGCCATGGGTTTATTGGAAGGACGTCGTGGACTGGCGGGTGAAGGATCCGGCACCCAACTTCATCACTGAATATTCCCGCAAGCCCGAATATGCACTGGGTGCCCACACGGCGCCTCTGGGAATGATATTCTCATCCGGCGGCAATCGGATGGGAGAACCGTTCGCAAACGGCGCATTCATTGCGCGTCACGGATCGTGGAACCGCAAGCCGGCAGTCGGCTATGACGTGATCTTCGTTACTTTCGACGAGCGCGGCAATCCCGTGGGCATGCCCAAGGCAGTGCTGGAGGGTTTCCTTAGTAAATCGGGCGATAAAACGCGTGGGCGCCCGGTGTGGCTGGCCTGGGAAAAGACCGGGGGACTGCTGGTCAGCGACGATACCGGCGGGATCATCTGGCGTGTTG